>ERZ1106978.1155-NODE-1155-length-15759-cov-8.245734_pt1 | contig 15759 bp, 19 predicted proteins | sample MGYA00403689_ERZ1106978 | MGnify/ENA primary metagenome ERZ1106978 (study PRJEB35170, sample SAMEA104062434) | human gut metagenome | biome: human gut; feature: human-associated habitat; material: faeces | place: Denmark | collected 2012-08-02 ...
CTAGCTTGGCCATCCATCCTTCTTGACTAGCGGTCCAAGAATTGGGTACACATCATTGCTCCGTGTAATTTCCTTTGGACAAGCATAAGAGATTTATCCTTTATGCTGAATATGATTATGCTTTCAAAAGGGTAGAAATCTTCTGATTACTTTAATAACCAATCAATCAGATTCAAGGATTTAATGCCTTCATAAGAATTGATATAACTCTTATCCATAGACAAAACTATTTTCTCATAATTATCATCAATCATCTGCAATGGTCTGAGTTCACGCTTACGAGTCTCTATAGACTGCATGGTCTCTGTTACTTGAATATATAATTTTTCATTTGGTTTTTCTGCTACGAAATCAGTTTCAAGATCTCCGATTTTGCCGATATATACATGATAATCTCTTCGGAGAAGTTCTAAATATACAACGTTTTCCAGGATATGTCCTCTATCTGCATCGCGATAACCTAATAACATGTTTCGAAATCCTAAATCGATGATATAGTTCTTTTCTAACGTTTTCAGGAATTGTTTCCCTTTCATATCATATCGTCTGACTGGAGAAAAAAAGAATGCTTCATGAAGCATGTTAAGATATTTGTCAACTGTTTTATTGGCGATGTTTTTGCTTTTGACATTATCTATATTTCCTTCATGAGATAAGGAATTTCCAATACTGTTTGGTGAAGTGATGCTTCCAATATTCGAACAAAGGAACAAGATAAGCTTTTCTAAGGTAGATTGATCAGTCTGAGGATTGCGGAGCAAAATGTCTTTTAAGACGATTGTCGAATAGATTCCTTCAAGAGCCTGATTGCTTCTTGCTTCGTTGAACTTATATTCTCTTAAAATCGGCATGCCTCCAAACTGAAGGTACTTTTGGAACTTTTCTTCGTTGCTGATTGATGCTTCAAAGTGATAAAAGTCTAAAAATTCTTTGAAAGATAATGGCAACATCCGTATTTCCACATATCTTCCAGAAAGCAAGGTTGATAATTCTGTGGATAATAAATAGGCGTTTGAACCTGTAATATAGATATCTACGTTAAAATCCAAGCGGAAGGATTCAACTGCTTTTTCCCAATGTTCAATTCCCTGCAATTCGTCGAAAATCAAATAGGTTTTCCCTGTTTTTGGAATACGCTCTGATACATAATCATAAAAACTGAGATAATCTGTAAGTTTTCGATATTGTAGCGATTCCAGATTCAAATGGATAATATTTATTTCAGGTACACCATTCTGTAAAAGATATTGGTGAAACAAATCTAACAGAGAAGACTTGCCGCATCTACGAATGCCAGTGATTATTTTCACTAAATCAATATCCTTGTTCTCAATCAGTTGCCTGAGGTATTCAGGACGATTTATAAGTTCGCTCATAACTGTTCTCCTATTTATACTAAAAATATAGCATAAGGAAGGTAAACGAGCAAGACTTTTGGGAATGCAAGTCAGAAACTTTTGATTTTATAGAATTTTTTAACTTGCATTCCTAAAAAATAGCAGGTAGGACACGCCGTTGGATTTGTTTGGTGATAGACATCGAAACAAAAAAACACGGATTGCTCCGTGTAGTTTTCGATGGCGGAGCAGAAGAGATTTGAACTCTTGCTAGGTTATACGCCTACTGACGGTTTTCAAGACCGTTCCCTTCAGCCTCTTGGGTACTGCTCCGTGTAATAAGATAAAAAGCCAACCGCTTAGGGTTGGCTTGCTTTGGCGAACATGGTGGGCACTACAGGGCTCGGACCTGTGACCTTCCGCACGTCAAGCGGATGCTCTCCCAGCTGAGCTAAATGCCCAAAGCGTGGTTAATTATAAAGATAAATCATCAACATGTCAATATCATTTTTTCAAAAATCAGAAATTTTTTTGCAATCGCTATCATTTTGTTAGGAAATAAACGTAGTTTATGGTATATTTTAGGCATGAAAAAACATCTTTCCAAACGTTCAATATTCGCTATCATCATCAGTGCTGTTATCCTTCTGACGGGTGTCATTCTTTTATGTATGGGGAAGATGAAAGAGTCTGTCTTTGCCTTTATTCCTTTTCCTTTCTGCATCTGGACGTTCTTTTCCTTCTATTATCCGAAAGATGTACAGAAACATACTGGACTTCTTTTCCTTTCCATCGCTTCCCGTTTCATCTGTAACCTGATTTCGATGCTCATTCCTGCTTTGATCTGGAAATTTGTCCCTTCCTTCTATAATTCGATTTCCGGTTATTGGATTTTACTTCCTTTCATTGAAATTATGCTAACATATATTTCGTATACTGCGACTAACATATTGGAAAAGAAAGAAGATGAAGGTAAATGAGAACGTTAAGCGGCATCAACTTTGATAATCTTCTCAATCCTGAATTCCCTAAAATGATTTCAGCGGAGTTCATCACCAGCATGACCGTCATGCTTCTGGTGATCGTCTTTTCCTTTGTCGTTTATTTCAAGCTGAAGAAAACAGATCCTTTTGAAAAACCAAAAGGAATTGTCAATATTGCTGAAATCATTGTTGGGTTCGGTGATGAAAGAGTGAATGAACTGATGGGTTGTCCTAAGTATTTCTCGAACTTTGCAGGATACATCATTCCATTATGTGCCTATATTTTCTTAGGATTCTTTATCGGAATGATCGGATTTCCGAACTTCATTGTCTTAGGAAAGAAAGCAGATGGTTATCTTTTGAACGAAACAACCCGCTTCTCTGCTTTGCCTTCCCCCTTCACCAATCTTACTTTCACATTGTTGATTGGTATGATTACTGTCATTTTGATTGAAGTCACGAAACTGAGAACCCAGAAATGGAAATATGTCAATCAGTTCATCTTCACGTTTCCTCCTCTGCTTCCGCTTGCCACCAACCTTGTTCCGATGTTGTCTTTAGGCATCCGTCTTTTCGGTAATGCCTTTGCTGGTTTCTGCATTATGACATTGCTCTATCAATCCTTCTATGCGATGTTGAATCATTTTGGCTTGATTCTTGCACCGATGATCATGCCCTTCCTCCACGCCTACTTCGATCTATTCAGCGGTTTTATACAAACGATAGTTTTCGTTATGATTACGATGATGGACATCGCCCAAGGCGCTCCGGAAGAGGAAGCGAACGAAACTATTGCAAAAGCTGTTGATATGCGTAATTCTGTTGCAAGAAAAGCCGAACAAGAATAAATAAAAGGAGGCTGACTTTATGAATTTCTTACAGTCGTTTATCACTTTGGCTGAAACAGCAGCAGATAATGTATTTACTGCTGCACAGGGACTTTACATTGGTATTGGTCTTATCCTTATCGGTATGTCCATGTCTTCTATTGCTGAAGGTATTGTCTGCGCTGCCGCTTTAAAAGGCATGGCTAGAAACCCTGAAGCATCCAAGAACCTGAGATCCAGCATGATTTTGGCTGTTTCTCTTTGCGAAACTGTCGCTATTTACGGACTTGTTCTCGCAATTCTTCTCATCTTCGTCAAGAGTCCTTCTTCTTTCTAAGGAACAATAGAGGATCAAATGAAGAACAAGAAGCTAACATGGGCTTCTTTATCCTCTCTGCTCGTTCTTGCCCTTACCTCATGTGACACAAAGCAGGCTGCTGACAACATTTCAGGACCTGTGGAAGATACGATTGAAAACGTTCTTCCTAACCTCTATGTCGCCTTGGCCCAGTTGGGTGCTTTCCTTGTCATGGTCTTTGTCTTCTTCAAGTTCTGCTATAAGCCGATCAAGAAAAGACTGCAGCTTCGCGCTGATCATGTCAAACAGAACGTGGATGAGGCAAGAGAAAAGAATCTCGAAGCAGACAGAAACAAAGAAGTCTCTGAAATGAACATCAAAGACAGTCATGTCCAAGCGGACAAGATTGTTTCTGATGCGAAAAAGATGGCTGAAAAGACCAGTCAGGCCATCATTGAAAAAGCAAATGAAAGAGCAGAACAGATTCGCCTTCAGGGTGAAAAGGATGCTCTTGAAAAACAGAAAGAAGTCGAAAGAAAAGCACATGATGAAATCGTCTCTACGGCCATTGCTGCTTCCAAGGAAATCTTAGGAAGAGAACTGACCAGAGAAGACAACAATAAAGTCATCGATGACTTTATCGATAAGATGAAGGACAAAGAAGAAAAATGATCGATAAGAATCTTCTTAAAAGCTATGCATTAGCTCTTTACTCCGTCGCAAAAGAAAAAAATCAGGTAGAAGAATATCTCTCTGATTTGCTTTTCCTTTGTGAAATATTCAAAAGAGATGAAAAACTGTCCAAGTTCCTTTCTTCTCCGATGATTGAGAAAAAGGACAAAGACAGGCTTTTGGAAGAGAATATCAAAGATCATATCCACCTGCCTGTATACGCATTCCTCAGTGTTCTCATTCGAAGAAAAGCAATCCGCTATCTTCCTGAGATCACAAAGGAATACAGACACCATTTCAACAAAGAAAAAGGCATATTGGAAGGAAGAATCTATACGCCGTTTGAACTCGATGAGGAAACTGTCAGCAAAGTGACAGACATCTTCTCGAAGAAATACAAGAAGCAGGTCGTCTTCAAGGTGATCCTTGATAAGAGAGTCATCGCAGGCATGCGAATCTATGTGGATGATACGTTGTACGATTATTCTATTGATACCAAACTCAATCAGGTGAGAGATGCTCTCTTGATTGATAAAGATAGGTGAGAAAGGAGACAATATGGCAGATATCGATTCCATCAGCAATCTCATTCAGAAAGAGATCAATAATTACGAAAACAAAATCGAGACCAGCAATGTCGGTACTGTTGTCAGTGTCGGTGATGGCATCGCAACCATCTATGGCTTAGACAAAGCGATGTATGGAGAACTGTTATCGTTCCCACATAACGTCTACGGCATGGTCATGAACTTAAACGAAGATTCTGTCGGCTGTGTCCTTTTAGGAAAAGACACCACCATTTATGAAGGTGATCCTGTCAGACTGACAGGAAGAGTCGTTTCTGTTCCTGTCGGTGATGCGCTTTTAGGAAGAGTCGTTTCCTCCTTAGGACAGCCTATTGACGGAAACGGTGAAATCAAAACGAGTGAAGAAGCTCCGATTGAATCTCCTGCTCCCTCTATCATGTCAAGACAGAGCGTCTGTGAACCGCTTGAGACAGGCATCAAGGCACTCGACTCCATGATTCCAATCGGAAAAGGACAAAGAGAATTGATCATCGGCGACAGACAGACTGGAAAAACTGCTATTGCTATTGATACCATCATCAACCAAAAAGGAAAAGATGTCATCTGCGTTTATTGTGCAATCGGTCAGAAGAACTCCACTATCGCTCAGATTGTCAGCAAACTGAAAGAACATGGCGCAATGGACTATACAGTCATTGTCAATGCTAGCGCAAGCGAAGCGGCTCCGATGCTTTATATCGCTCCTTACAGCGCCACGACTATGGCTGAATATTGGGCAAAGAGAGGCAAAGATGTCCTTGTTGTCTATGATGATTTATCCAAACATGCAGTCAGCTATCGTGCATTATCCCTTCTTTTAAAGCGTTCTCCTGGAAGAGAAGCCTATCCTGGCGATATCTTCTATCTCCATTCCAGGCTTCTTGAAAGAGCATGTCGCCTTAACGATAAGTTAGGAGGCGGTTCTATCACCGCTCTTCCGATTGTCGAGACACAGGCTGGCGATATCTCCGCCTATATTCCGACAAATGTCATCTCTATCACCGATGGTCAGATCTTCTTGACGACAGACTTGTTCAACGCTGGTCAGAGACCGGCTGTCGACAGCGGTCTTTCCGTTTCACGTGTCGGCTCATCCGCACAGATCAAGGCGATGAAGAAAGTCTCTTCCTCTTTGAAGATCGAATTGGCCAACTACAATGAAATGCTTGATTTCTCTCGTTTCGGTTCCGATTTGGATCAGACAACGAAGAATATTCTCACACATGGTGCTGTCTTGATGGAAGTCTTAAGACAGAAACAGTATTCAACGCTCAGCATGGGAGATGAGATTGTCGATATCTATGTCGCTCAGTCTAAGCTGATCGATGATGTTCCGATTGAGAAGATTCAGGATGTCTTAGAGAAGATCAGAGACAATCTCCATTCCTCTCATCCGGAAATCTTTGATGAAATCAAGAATACAAAACAGCTTTCCGATGAAAAGAAGGCTGTGATTGATTCTGTTACGAAAGCCGTAAAAGAAGGATTGTAAATTAAGCGATGCCAGAGTCTTTAATCAATACAAAGAGAAGAATCAATACCATCAAATCCACGGAAAAGATCACCAAGGCGATGAAGCTGGTCGCTTCCGTGAAGTATCAGAGATGGAGAAAGTACTATGAGGACAACAAGCCTTATACCTGCGGATTGAAATCCGTTCTGGATGAGGTGCTCTCTCATACGGATTTCAAGTCCCTGGAAGATTCTTTGTATTTTAAAGAAAGAGAAGGAAAGAAGGCACTTTATATCGTCTTCACGTCTACCCTTGGATTGTGCGGTGCTTATAACTACTCCTTGTTCAAGACGCTTGATTCCCTTCTTAAGCCAGGCGATGAAATCATCGCAATCGGACAGAAGGCTTTGATTCATTACAAGGACAAAGGATATACGTTAGTCGAAGACTTTGCTTCTTTGATGGACAATTATTCCTACTCCAAAGTAAGAAGGCTTCGCCATGTCATATTCCAAAAGTATCAGACTGGCGAATATTCATCCATAAATCTTGTCTATACACACTATAAGAATTCAATGACATTCCTTCCGACTGTTGAAAAGATTGCTCCGCTTGACATCACCTCGTTCCAAGAAGAAAAGAACGGCTATAGATTCGAGCCGATCTACGAAAGCAGCAAGGAAGAGGTTATTAATTCGCTCGTCCCTCATTATCTGGATTCGCTTCTCTACAATCGCTTCATCGAATCGGAACTCTCAGAGCTTGCAAGCCGCAGAAATGCGATGGAAGCCGCTACTGATTCTGCTGATAAGATCGTTTCTCAGCTTACCATTCAGTACAACAAATCCAGACAGAATGCTATCACGCAGGAGATTACGGAAGTCGTTGCCGGTGCCACAGCCGGAAAGAAAGAAGAATAGGAGGTGCTTCTATGTTAAATACGAAAGATGGTGTCCTGGTTCAGGCTATTGGACCGGTTATCGATGTCAGATTTGATGAAAACAATATTCCTCCTCTTTTGATGGCTTTGAAAGTAACGACTGCTCAGGGAAAGGAATTGACACTGGAAGTCGTTCAGCATATCGGAGATGATACTGTCCGCTGCATCGCTATGGGTGCAACAGAGGGCATTCAGAGAGGATTGACCGTCGTCAACACCGGTGAATCCATCAAAGTTCCTGTCGGAAAGGAAGTCTTAGGCAGAATGTTCAATGTCTTGGGCCAACCGATTGATGAGGCAGGACCTTTCAAAGCGAATCTTACCCATTCCATTTACAATGATCCGCCGAAGTTCCAGGATCAGTCCACACAGGCTCAGATCTTTGAAACCGGCATCAAGGTCATTGATCTTCTCTGCCCTTATATCAAAGGCGGAAAAGTTGGTCTTTTTGGTGGCGCCGGTGTCGGTAAAACCGTTTTGATTCAGGAATTGATGAACAATATCGCTATGCAGAAGCATGGCATTTCCGTTTTTGCAGGCGTTGGAGAGCGTTCCCGTGAAGGAAACGACCTTTACTATGAAATGAAGGAGTCCGGTGTTCTTCCTAACACCGCTCTTGTCTTTGGTCAGATGAATGAGACACCTGGTGTCCGTATGAGAGTCGCACTCTCCGGTCTTACGATGGCGGAATACTTCCGTGATGTCGCACATCAGGATGTTCTTCTCTTCATTGACAACATCTATCGTTTTACTCAGGCGGGAAGCGAAGTTTCTGCTCTGTTAGGCCGTATGCCTTCCGCTGTCGGCTATCAGCCTACTTTGGCAACCGAAATGGGACAGCTTCAGGAAAGAATCGCATCCACGAAAGATGGTTCCATCACTTCCATCCAGGCTGTCTATGTTCCTGCTGATGACTTGACTGACCCAGCCCCTGCTACAACCTTCTCTCATCTTGATGCCAAGACCGTTCTTGACAGAGGCATCGCCGCTTTAGGCCTTTATCCCGCCGTCGATCCTCTCGCCTCTTCTTCTAACTTCCTTGATCCGAATGTTGTCGGACAGAGACATTATTCGATTGCAAGACAGGTTCAGACCATTCTTCAGCGTTATAAGGATTTACAGGATATCATTGCAATTTTAGGTATCGATGAACTTTCCGAAGAGGATAAAGTCATCGTTGCACGCGCAAGAAGAATCCGTAACTTCCTTTCTCAGCCTTTCTCTGTCGCTGAAAGATTCAGTGGCATCGAAGGGAAGTTTGTCAAGATCGAAGACACTTTGACCTCTTTTGAAAGAATCCTTGCTGGCGAAGGAGATGCTTTGCCGGAGGCTGCTTTCACTTATGTCGGCACCTTTGATGATGTCTTAGAGAAAGCGAAGACATTGAAGTGATTAAATAGGTGAAATGAATATGGATTCGACATTCACTTTGGATATCATCACACCGGAGCATCAGTATTTCGCCGATAAAGTCGATGAAATCATTTTGACAAGCGATTTAGGTGAACTCGCTCTCAAAGCCCATCATTTGGATCTGATTGCCAATATTGTCATTTGCCCTCTTGTTGTATCTATCCGCGGCCATCGATATTATTATGCGATATCAGGCGGAACGCTTCAGTTCTCACATACCGAGAACAAAGCAAGCCTCTTTGTCTATGCAATCGAATCGGTCGATGAGATTGATATGGACCGCGCTCTGAAGGCAAAAGCCAACGCAGAAGAACTGCTCTCTACTGCTCAGTCGAGAAGAGACAGTACAAGAGCTGAAATCAAACTGAAACGTGCATTGAACAGAATCAATGTCAAAAATGCACATAATTTATAATTTTCGACTGATTTACGATATAATGTTTTCGTTTCGGAGGTGAAGCATGGATTTTGACAATATTTCCTGGGAAGAATACTTTATGTCGATTGCTCTCTTGTCTTCGATGAGAAGCAAGGACAACAATACGAAAGTCGGAGCCTGCATCGTCTCTGATGAACACAAGGTTCTTTCTCTTGGCTATAATGGTATGCCTATCGGTGTCGATGACAAAGAGATTCCCTGGGCGGGAAGCAAAGACAATCTTCCTTTCCTGGAAACAAAATATCCGTATGTCTGCCATGCAGAGCTCAATGCGATCTTGAATTCCAATCACAATCTGAAGGGAAGCACGGTCTATGTCACCCTTTTCCCCTGCAATGAATGCACAAAGGCAATCATTCAGTCGGGAATCAAGAAGATCGTCTATCTTTCTGACAAGTATCATAATACTGATGCTGAAGTTGCGGCCAGAAGAATGCTCGATATGGCTGGTGACGAATATATCCCCTATAAGGGACGTGTTCCGGAGATTTCATTCAAAGGATGAAAGAAGAGGAAGGCTTAAGAAGACATTTTCCATGGAAGAAATGTCTGATAGCATCGCTCGTTATTGTTATCTGCGCTTTCATCGTTCTGACTTTGCTTTATAGCATTGTTCAGGTCGGAAAACACAATGACAAATACTGGATTTTTCTTTTAGTGTGGGGACTTGTCTTTGGAACGATGCTTGTTGTCTATTGGTGTGTACAGATTATAGAATTTATCAAGAATAGAAAAGATGAGAAGTAAGAAAAAAGAAATGCAGCTCTTGGAAAAAGATTCCAAGATACCATCGGATAGTGCGATTTATTTAGAAAATTTATCATTCGGTTATCAAGACGACAGACTCAATGTGAAGAATATCAATCTCGATATCAAAAAGGGTGAGTCTGTGGCTGTCATCGGCCACAATGGATCTGGTAAGTCAACGCTTGCAAAACTTATCGACGGAATTCTCGTTCAGAATTCTGGCAATATCTATATTTTCGGTGTCAGAATGACTGATGCGAATGCCCTCCTTCTCAGGAAGGATGTCGCATTGGTCTTCCAGAATCCAGATTCGCAGTTCATAGGAGCTACTGTTCAGGACGATATTGCTTTTGGATTGGAAAATAAATGTGTTAATCCGAAAGATATGCCTGAAATCATCTTAGATTGTGCAAAAAAAGTTGGAATGGAATCCTATCTCAATAGCGAACCGAGCAATCTCTCTGGCGGACAGAAACAGAGAGTTGCAATCGCAGGTGCGATTGCAAGAGGCTGCTCGATTCTGATCCTCGATGAGGCTGGTGCGATGCTGGACCCCAAAGGCAAGCATGAGATCAGAAACATCATCAAAGAGACAAGAAAAGAGAATCCCTCTTTGACTGTGCTCAATATCACGCATGAATTGGAAGAAGCCTATGATTCTGACCGCGTCATTGTTATGAATGACGGGAAAATTGTCTTAGACGATCTTCCTGAGAAGGTCTTTGCTCATGATGATGAACTGAGAAGCATGAATCTTGATATTCCTTTTGCACATAAGCTTGTCAGAGAACTTCGTGAAAAAGGAATGGATATCAAGGATGTCAAAAACGATGAGGAGCTCATACAACTGTTATGCCGCTGAATCTCAAGAATGTTTTTTATATTTATAGTCAGAAGACACCGCAGGAGAAAGAAGCTCTTGATGATATCACCCTCTCTTTTGAAGATCATTGCTTCACTGCATTGATTGGAAAGACAGGCAGTGGAAAGTCCACTTTGATCCAGCATCTCAATGCGCTTCTGCTTCCGACTTCCGGCATTGTCGAATTAGGTGATAAAATCATCGATATGTCTTTGGTGTTCAAGAAAAACGGCAAAGTCAACCAAAGAGCGATGAGGAAGAAGCATAAAGCGAAGATCAAGGATGTCAAAGAGATCAGAAAGAAAGTCGGACTGGTTTTCCAGTTCCCTGAATATCAGCTCTTTGAAGAGACTGTCATCAAGGATGTAGCATACGGGCCGAAGAATTTCGGCATGAAAGAAGAAGATGCCAAAGAGGCAGCAAAAGATGCTCTTTCTTTGGTCGGCTTGGATGAATCCTTCTATGAGAGATCGCCTTTTGAACTCTCCGGCGGCGAAAAAAGAAGAGTCGCTATCGCCGGTATTTTGGCGTTGAAACCTGATATTCTGGTTCTTGATGAACCGACTGTCGGTCTTGATGCGAAAAGCGAAGAGAATCTGATGAATCTTCTCATCTCATTATATGAAAAGGGAACCTCGATCATTCTGGCAACGCACAATATGGATGTTGTTCTTCAGTATGCAAAGCGCGTCATCGTTTTAGATCAAGGAAAGATCAAGAAGGACACGACACCGCTTGAGCTCTTCCAAGATCAGGATTTCTTGAAAACATCTTCTCTTGAACCGCCGAAAGTATTTTCCTTTGCTCTTTCCTTGAAAGAAAAGGGAATGGATATCGATCTTACAAAAGTGAAGGACGTCTCTTCACTCGCTTTGGAAATCGTAAGAAATAAGGATAGACAACAATGACAACACTAGGCAAATATTCCGGATACAATACCGTATTTCATCGTCTTGACTCCCGTATCAAGCTTATCGGCCTGATACTTTTTATGGTGTCTGTCTTCCTCTCTTATGGAACACCATATATGGATCTTGTTATCTATGGAGGATTGTTTGTGATTCTTTTTGTCATCTCTCTTATTGCAAAGGCTAGTTTTCTGACACTGTTCAGATCCTTGAAAGCTTTGTGGGTGATGATCATCTTCCTTCTTCTTATCAATATCTTCTTATCGAATGATACGGAGTCGATGATTCTCTTTACCATACCGATTGGAAAAGGGGTTGATATCCGCCTTCAGGCGATCATCAATGTCAGTTACATCTTCCTTCGTCTTGTCCTTGTTCTGATGATGACAAATGTTCTGACTGCAACGACAAAGCCGATGGACCTCACCAATGCACTGGAATGGCTTTTCTTCCCTCTTTCCTTCATCAAAGTACCGATTCATAAGTTTGCAATGGCAATCTCTTTGGCACTTCGTTTTGTTCCGACCTTACAGGAAGAGACAAGCCGTATTATGAATGCGCAGGCTAGCAGAGGCGTTGATTTCAAACAGGGAAAGATCAAAGAGAAAGTGAAATCCCTGATCTCTCTTATCATTCCTCTTTTCATGTCTGCCTTCCTCACCAGCGGTGAACTTGCTGATGCGATGGAAGCAAGAGGATATGATCCTGACAGCAAGAGAACAAAGTTCAAAACGAATCGCTGGGGTGTCCGTGATACCTTAGGCTGTATCTTCTTGGCTGTCTTTTTATCCGGAATGATTGTTCTTGCTTATTATAAATTCGATTTGTTTGCATTCTTGGGTGTGGAGCTTCCGAAGCTGAAATGAGATATTTTATCCGTATTGCTTTCTTGGGAAACGGATTCTACGGAACCCAGAAGCAGAAAAACCATCGCACTGTCCAAGGGGATTTTGAAGAGAAACTCTCCCAGATTTTTGATGAAAACATCAAAGTCATCATCTCATCTCGATTGGACAGAAATGTGAATGCCCTGGATTTTGCTCTTGCCTTTGATACAGAAAAGGATACTGTCAGCCCTGATCATCTGAAGTATTATCTAAGAAGAAGTTTCCTTGATGAAGTCTATATCAAGGATGTAAGAATCGTTCCTTCTTCATTTTCTCCCCGATATGATTGTGAAAACAAGACCTATTGTTATCTGATACAGAACACAGAAAAAAGAAATCCGCTTCTTTCTTTTGTCTCCTATACGCCAATCAGACTTCTTGATATAAAGAAAGTAGAGGAAGTATTGTCCCTTTTGGAAGGAGAACATGATTTCTCTCAGTTTGCTACACCGGAAGGGGATGAAAACACTTTTTTGACTCTTGATAAAGCAAGTGTCAAAGATGTCAATGGAATGCTTCAGATTCGTTTTACAAGCAAAGCGTTTCTTCGCTATCAGGTTCGATTTATGGTCGGAGCCATCCTCTCCTATTGCGACAATAAACTGACATTATTCCAGATCAGACGCTTATTGAACGGAGAAGACATTAAGAGGCAGAAACTGAAGGCGGAAGCCAAGGGACTGTATCTTGAACATATCTCTTATCCTGAAATAGAAGAAAAAGAAATAACAGAGATATCCGGTGTTTTATTCACTTTATAGAGAAAAAACGATATAATTAGTATCCATTATGAATAACGAAAACAAAGACAACAAGCACTTCAAATCGGTTTTCAAGGAGTACTTCCGAAAGGAAGAGGCTTTTTTGCTTCCGAACATTCTCTGCTATTTCAGAATCATTCTGGTCTTTGTCTTCTTAGCTGTCTATCTGTGTGACTTCACAGTCGCTGGAAACAAAAATGCCAATGTCTACTTTGCAACAGCCATCATGGTCATCGCAAGCTATACAGATTTCATCGATGGATACATCGCAAGGACGTTCAATATGAAATCCAACCTTGGAAAAGTATTGGACCCGATCGCAGACAAATTGCTGCAGCTTGCTATTGCCCTTGCTCTTGTCATCCGTTTCAGAGGCTTCTATTCCTTGGATCTGATGTTTGTCGTCTTTTTATGCAAAGAGGGAACACTGATGCTACAGGATATTTACTTGGCCAAGAGAAATAGATCCTTCGATGGAGCGAAATGGTACGGAAAACTATCCTCATTCCTCTTCTATGTGATATCGGGGTGCATCCTCTTCTTTGGTCCTTCTATTCTTCGACTTTATCCTTTAGACACAGAAGTTGGATTCCATTATTCCCATATCATCATCGATTCATTGTGTTCGTTTGTTATTTTCTTCTTGTTATTGGCCTGGATTATGTATAGTCTATGTGTAAGAAAACTTCTTCATAGTGGTACGGATATCGTTCCAAAGAAAACAAAGGAGGAAGAAAAGAATGATTAAAATCTATTTATCACCGAGTTGTCTCAGCTGCAGAAAAGTCAAAGCCTGGTTTGAGGAACAACAGATACCTTTCAAGGAAATCAACATCATGAAGACTCCTTTGAGCGAAAACGAACTGAAGGAGATGCTCATGAAGTCTTTGGATGGCGCTGATGAGATTATCTCCACCAGAAGCAAAGTCTTCAAGGAACAGGGCTTGGATGTCGATACGATGTCAGTCTCTGAACTGGTCAAGTTCATTCAGCAGAACCCTACTGTTTTAAAGAGACCGATCATCGTCGATGAAAAGTTCATTCAGGTTGGATATAATGCAGATGAGATTGAAATCTTTGAACGCAACAAAAAGCAGATCGCATCCGCCAAGGAAGTCGCTTCTCATATCTGTACACCGGAGAATTGTCCGAATTACGATTCCTGTGTACACCACTTCAATGATAAGCATCTTGCTAAAGCCATCATCAAATAACGAATATAGGGGCTCTCTATCGGGCTCCTTTTCTATTTGTTGCAGATGATTTGCAACGATTTTTTAATCGTCGCATTTATTTTGCAACGATTGGTGAATCGTTGCATTATTGTTGCGACTATTATAAAATATTTTCGGAGGCGGAACTTATGGAAAAGGAAAACAGAACTTTAGAATATAAGGAAAGTGTCTCGAAATCATATTTGAAAACTGTCAGTGCATTTTCGAATTACAATGATGGCATCATCATTTTTGGTGTGAGCGATGATTATTGTGTTGTAGGGATTTCAGACCCGATTCAAGAATGCCTTAACATCGAGAATCAGATCAATGATTCCATTAGACCGAAACCCGACTATTCTTTGAAAATCAATGATGATAAGACAATTACTTTGTTTGTGAAAAAAGGGTTGGAAACCCCATATCGATATAACGGTAAATGTTATAAAAGAAATGATTCTGCAACGATTGAAGCTGATTCGATTGCTGAGAATCGTTTGGTTTTAGAAGGAATGAATAAGAAATTCGAAGAACTGAAATCAAAGGATCAGTCTTTGACATTCAAGTATCTTGAAAATGATATTGTCAATCGACTCGGCTTGAAAAGATTTGACACAGACATATTGATCAGTCTGAATCTGTACAGCAAAAAAGATGGATATAACAATGCTGCTGCTCTTCTTGCTGATAAGAATGATTTTCCAGGAATTGATATTGTCGTCTTCGGGAATAATTTCAATGAATTCAAAAGAAGATATTCGTTAAACGGTTTTTCACTTTTAAGGCAATTTAAAGAGGCACTCGATGTTTTTAAAGATGAATACATTGTTGAAAGAATCGAAGATGGTTATCGTAAAAGAGTTGAATTGGTGCCGATGGATGCTTATCGAGAAGCGGTTGCAAATGCAATCATTCACCGAACATATGATGTTGCTGCCAATACAAAAATTGAAATGTATCCTGATAAGATCATCATCTCTTCGCCAGGTGGATTGCTTCCTGAGATATCAAGAGAAGATTTCTTAAGAGGCAGTTATTCATATTTGAGAAATCCGATTATTGCCAATGTATTCCATCGATTGAACATCGTTGAAATCTTTGCAACTGGCATTCGAAGAATCAATCAGTCTTACAATGATTGCATCATGAAACCGACATTTGATCTGACAAGCTCTTCTGTTTCTGTCTCTCTTCCTATCACGTCGCATATCACATTATCGAAAAACGAAGCAAAAGTTTTGTCGAAGATGAATTCCAATTATCAGTATACACGTCCTGAGTTGGAAGAACTTACCAGTATCAACAAAGACACAATGCTTCGTGTTATCAAGTCATTGCTCGATAAGGAAGTGATTGAAAAAATCGGTAAGGCCAAATCGACGAGATATATGAAGAAAAAGAATATCCTAGTTAATAGTTGGTGGCTAAAAGTGGTACAATATTTATGCTAAA
>ERZ1106978.1156-NODE-1156-length-15758-cov-3.838311_pt1 | contig 15758 bp, 15 predicted proteins | sample MGYA00403689_ERZ1106978 | MGnify/ENA primary metagenome ERZ1106978 (study PRJEB35170, sample SAMEA104062434) | human gut metagenome | biome: human gut; feature: human-associated habitat; material: faeces | place: Denmark | collected 2012-08-02 ...
GTCAGGAGGTGCGATTTAAACAGGCTTCGCGACCCGGATTGTGCCCGAGTGAATACAAGCCTGTGAAGTGGTGCGTGAAGCAGGTCTTTTACAACTGCATGACTTCCGAGGCCACAACATCTGCGATCCATATTGCCAAGGCTAATGGCGGGGTAAAGGCCTAATACCTGCGGCGGGATGCGGTAGTAGTTAAAGGCGGATTGCCCACAAAGCGTCAGGTCCATAATGCCCTCCTGGCCGAAATCATCTCTTTGAAGCGAGTGATGCCAGCGTCAATCCGGAAGTATGCGGCAAAATCTTGATAGGCTGCCCGGGCCGGGGATCCACCATCGCGCACAGGAGGGGATTCCTTTTGTGTAGGGTTTGCGGAAATGTGCCTATTTTGGGATACGCCCGGCGGCGTGGTCTGTTGACGGCACAGCTAACGCCACGTATCCTATCGAACTGCGTGTTTCGTAGGGGGATGCTGACCCCTCGATTCAAGCCGTTGCACTTTACAGAAAGCTGGAATCATTCGAGAAGGAGTACGCTTTGCCTACTATTAACCAGCTGGTTCGTCAGGGCCGTCGTTCCGTGCCCAAGAAGTCCAAGAACGCTGCTCTGCAGCACAACTCCCAGAAGCGCGGCGTGTGCACCCGCGTCTTCACCACGAGCCCCAAGAAGCCGAACTCGGCTCTTCGTAAGGTTGCCCGTGTTCGCCTCGTCAACGGCATCGAAGTTACTGCTTACATCCCGGGTGAGGGCCACAACCTGCAGGAGCACTCCATCGTGCTCGTCCGCGGCGGTCGTGTCCGTGACCTCCCTGGTGTCCGTTATCACGTCATCCGTGGCGCCTACGACGCTGCTCCGGTCCAGAACCGTATGCAGGCCCGTTCCAAGTACGGTGCTAAGCGCCCCAAGGCTAAATAAGCCAGATAACGTTTTGATACTTTCGCCGTGTGCCGCCTAAGCGCCGCACGGTAGACACTTAAGGAGATTTCACATGCCGCGTCGTGCAGCAGCTAATCGTCGTGAGGTTCAGCCTGACGCCGTTTACAACAACCGCCTGGTGACTCAGCTCATCAACAAGGTCCTTCTTGACGGCAAGAAGGCCACCGCTGAGCGCATCGTTTACACCGCTTTCGAGATCGTTGCCGAGAAGTCCGAGGGTGGCGACGCTCTCGCTACCTTCAAGAAGGCTATGGACAACGTCAAGCCCACGCTTGAGGTTAAGCCCAAGCGTGTCGGTGGCGCTACCTATCAGGTCCCGATGGAGGTCAACTCCCGTCGTTCCACCGCTCTGGGCATCCGCTGGATCGTCAACTTCTCCCGCGCTCGCAAGGAGAAGACCATGGCCGAGCGTCTCGCCAACGAGATCCTCGACGCTTCCAACGGCCTGGGCGCTTCCGTCAAGAAGCGTGAGGACGTCTTCAAGATGGCCGAGGCCAACCGCGCGTTCTCTCACTATCGTTGGTAAGTTAAGGTAAGGAACTAACATGGCTAAGCCTAAGTACAAGCTTTCCGATACCCGTAACATCGGCATCATGGCTCACATCGATGCCGGTAAGACCACCACGACCGAGCGTATTCTTTACTACACCGGTAAGACCCACAAGATCGGTGAGGTCCATGAGGGCGCTGCCACCATGGACTGGATGGTTCAGGAGCAGGAGCGCGGCGTAACCATTACCTCCGCTGCTACCACCTGCTTCTGGAACAAGGACGGTAAGGACTACCGCATCCAGATCATCGACACCCCGGGCCACGTTGACTTCACCGCCGAGGTCGAGCGTTGCCTGCGCGTTCTCGATGGCGCTGTCGCCGTCTTCGACGCCGTTGCCGGCGTTCAGCCCCAGTCTGAGACCGTTTGGCGTCAGGCTTCTACCTTCAACGTCCCCCGCATCGCCTTCATCAACAAGTATGACCGCGTGGGCGCTGACTTCTTCAACGCTATCGAGACCATGAAGGATCGTCTCGACGCTAACGCCGTGGCCGCTCAGGTCCCGATGGGCGCCGAGGACAACTTCTGGGGCGTCATCGACCTGGTCACCATGACTGCATGGGACTTCAAGGCCGACGAGAAGGGCATGACCTACCCCGAGCCGATGGACGAGATCCCGGCTGAGTTTGCCGACATCGCTGCCACCAAGCGCGAGGAGCTCCTTGACGCTGCTGCCAGCTTTGACGACGAGCTCATGGAGAAGATCCTCATGGAGGAGGACTTCACCGTCGAGGAGCTCAAGGCCGCTCTGCGCAAGGGCGTTCTGGCCAACGAGCTCAACCTCGTCTTCGTGGGCTCCGCCTACAAGAACAAGGGCGTTCAGGAGCTGCTCGACGCTGTCGTCGACTACCTGCCCAGCCCGCTCGACGTTGAGGCCGTCACCGGTACCGATCCGGACACCGGCGAGGAGATCCAGCGTCATCCTTCCTTCGACGAGCCCTTCTCCGGCCTGGTCTTCAAGATTATGACCGACCCGTTCGTCGGTAAGCTCACCTATGTCCGCGTTTACTCCGGCCGCGCCGAGTCCGGCTCCTACGTGGTCAACGCTTCCAACGGTCAGCGCGAGCGCCTCGGCCGCATCCTCGAGATGAACGCCGCCGAGCGTATCGACCGTGACGACGCTGCCGCCGGCGACATCGTCGCTTGCGTCGGCTTCAAGAACTCCACCACCGGTGACACCCTGTGCGAAGAGGGCAAGGAGATCGTCCTCGAGAAGATCGAGTTCGCTAAGCCCGTTATCGACGTTGCCATCGAGCCCAAGACCAAGGCAGAGCAGGACAAGATGTCCCTGGCTCTGACCAAGCTCGCCGAGGAGGACCCGACCTTCCAGGTGTCCACCAACCACGAGACCGGCCAGACCATCATCGCCGGCATGGGCGAGCTGCACCTCGAGATCATCGTCGACCGTCTGCTCCGCGAGTTCAAGGTTGACGCTAACGTTGGTAAGCCCCAGGTTGCCTACCGCGAGACCGCTGGTCACGACGTCGAGAAGGCTGAGGGCAAGTTCGTCCGTCAGTCCGGCGGTCGCGGTCAGTACGGCCACGCCGTCATCAAGCTCGAGAAGATGGAGGAGGGCTTCGGCTACGAGTTCGTCAACGCTATCGTCGGCGGCGTCGTGCCCAAGGAGTACATCCCGTCCATCGACAAGGGCATCCAGGAGGCCCTGAACACCGGTGTTATCGCCGGCTTCCCGGTCCTCGACGTTAAGGTCACCCTGTTCGACGGTTCTTACCACGAGGTCGACTCCTCCGAGGCCGCCTTCAAGATCGCCGGTTCCATGGCTATCAAGGACGCCCTCAAGAAGTCCGATCCGCAGCTGCTCGAGCCGATCATGGCTGTCGAGGTCGAGACCCCCGAGCAGTACATGGGCGACGTTATGGGCAACCTCTCCGGTCGCCGCGGCAAGATCGAGGGTATGGAGGATCGCAAGAACAGCAAGCTCATCCGTGCCAAGGTGCCGCTGGGCGAGATGTTCGGTTACGCTACCGACCTTCGCTCCCAGACCCAGGGCCGTGCATCCTACACGATGCAGTTCGACTCTTATGAGCCCGCGCCCAAGTCCATCGTGGACGAGGTCATGAGCAAGAACGCCTAAGTTCGAGCTCCCTGTTACGTAATCCGCGAGAACATCTCTCGCACTCTTTGGAGGTTTAAGTTGGCTACCCAGAAGATCCGCATTCGCCTCAAGGGCTATGATCACGAGGTCGTCGATCAGTCCGCGAAGCTCATCGTCGAGACCGCTCAGAAGACCGGCGCTCGCGTTTCCGGTCCTGTCCCCCTGCCCACCGAGCGCAACCTGTACACGGTTATCCGCTCGCCGCACGTGAACAAGGACTCCCGTGAGCAGTTCGAGATGCGCACCCACAAGCGCCTCATCGACATCCTCGCCCCCACCTCGGGCACCGTTGATTCGCTCATGCGTCTCGACCTCCCCGCTGGCGTCGACATCGACATCAAGCTCTAAGCGATAGCGCTCATAGCTTACAGAGCCCCGCTGCCATGTTGGTAGCGGGGCTCTTTTGTTTTGAATGATGGTTTGGACTGCCGGGTAATGCTGCCGAGTAGGTGGTTGCGGCGCCCTATTCGCTCAAGGGACGCAGCGATGCCTCCTCAAAATGGAAGGATCGAAAGCCGTCTTCCGTTTCGATGCACGCGCGACCAAAGCCGTCGACCGTTTGAAAGATGCCACGCGCCAGCTCGTCCTCAGCGGGGGAGCGGGCGATAACGTGCTTCCCTATCCAATTGAGGTGAGCGATATATTCGTCGTGGACGGGCGCGAGCGGACCGGCGTCTTCTTCCTTGGCGTTGAGGCGCTCTGCCCAGGCATCTACAGCGTCTATAACTGCGTGATAGACCTCATCGAGGATCATGTCGACGGCGGGAACGTTCTTGTTGAGGTCTGACAGGCCGATTGCTGGCAGGCCGCCATCGGGAACCTCCGCGGGCACATAGTTCACGTTAACGCCGATGCCACAGACCGCAAAGGGGTTGCCTTCGTTATCGCGTGCGGCCTCGACCAGAATGCCGCCGAGTTTGCGTCCACGCGCGACCAGGTCGTTGGGCCATTTGAGGCCAATCTTGTTTGCAAGACCCTGCTTTTCGAGCGCCTCGAGCACCGCTAGGCCGCTGACGGCGGCAAGACCGGAGTACTTGGCTGGATCAACACGTGGACGTAGGACAATCGAGAGCAACAAGTTACCAGCGGTTGAATCCCACTTATGGCCGCGTCGGCCGCGTCCTGCTGTCTGAGCCCGTGCGGCAAGTCCTGTGCCGTGCGGCGCTCCCTGTTTTCCTGCTTCGAGCAGGTCATCGTTGGTCGATCCGGTTACGTCGACTATCGTTAATTTGGCATCCATAACGGCTGCTACCTCCTTAATGAATAAGTGAATAACGCAATGGTGTCGAGAAGTAGACACAATGTGAAGCCTTTGTCGCATTTGGACAATTTAATGTTAACACGTCAACAACGACTGAAATGCGTTATCCTCTCTTGGTCGATGTAAACACGTCAACAACTCAAAGGAGGTTAGTGATGGGTTTCACGATTCTGGGAACAGGCTCGGCGCTTCCTAAGCGCAGTATTTCCAATGACGAGCTGTCTGAGTTCCTCGATACCTCGGATGAGTGGATTTTTACCCGCACAGGCATCAAGAGCCGCCGCGTCTGCACCACCGAGTCACTCGACGACCTTGCCGTAGCGGCGAGCGAGCGGGCACTCCAGGTGTCCGGAATCGACGCGAGCCAGCTGGATCTAATCGTCTGCTCGACGACAACGGGTGACCATCTTGTTCCCGCTGAGGCGTGTGCCGTTGCTGAGCGACTAGGCGCGACGTGCCCTGCCTTCGATGTCTCGGCGGCTTGTGCCGGCTTCGTGTTTGCGCTCGATGTCGCCGAGGGCTATATCGCCCGAGGACGAGCCGAGCATGCGCTTGTCGTTGCGGCCGAGCAGATGACGCGCGCGCTTGACTGGACAGACCGCGCCACCTGCGTGCTCTTTGGCGATGGGGCAGGCGCCGCTGTGATAGAGGCTGGGGGAGACAACCCCCTTGCCGTTGAGCTTTCGACGGCGCCCGACGTCGAGACGTTGCGCGTTCCCGGTCTGGTCGGCACCTCGCCGTTTAAGGACTCCGCAGATAGTGCGAGCGTGCTGTCCATGAATGGTCGCCGCGTGTTCAAGTTCGGCGTCAACGCCATCTGCGACACGGTCCATAAGCTTGCGAGCGATGCGGGCATTTCGGTCGAAGACATCGATCATTTTGTATTCCATCAGGCTAACGAACGAATCCTGAGTCAGGCGGTCAAGCGTCTCGGCGTGCCAGACGAGCGCGTGGTTCGAACGCTACGCGAGACCGGCAACATTTCGAGCGCCTGCATTCCCTTTGCGCTTGACCGGCTGGCACGTACCGACGCACTGAATGAGGACGACACCATCGCCCTCGTTGGATTTGGCGCCGGTCTGGATATAGGTGGCTATCTGCTTCGTTGGAAGTAGTCGCACATAGGAAATAAAAACGCCCCTAAGGCACAAACAAAGGAGAACTACCATGGCAGATCAGAAGACCTTCGAGCGCGTTTGCGACGTTATCCGCGAGACCGCCGGTCTTGACGATGTCGAGATGAAGCCCGAGTCCACGCTCGAGGAGATTGGTCTCGACAGCCTGGGCACCGTCGAGATCCTCGTTGCCGTCGAGGACGAGTTTGGCATCCAGCTCGATACCGAGGAGAACCCCAAGACGGTCGGCGAGTTCGCCGATACGGTCGAGGCGGCATTGGAGAAGTAGAGATGCTCAAGACTCCTCTCTGCGATCTGCTCGGCATCGAAAAGCCCGTGTTCCAGGGCGGTATGGCCTGGATTGCCGATGCCTCGCTGGCGTCCGCAGTGTCCGAGGCGGGTGGCTTAGGCATCATCGCGGCCATGAACGCCGACGCCAACTGGCTTCGCGACCAGATTCATGAGCTGCGCGCCAAGACGGATAAGCCCTTTGGCGTCAACGTCATGCTCATGAGCCCGTTTGCCGACGAGGTCGCGCAGGTCGTGATTGACGAGCGAGTGCCGGTCGTCGTGACGGGCGCCGGCAATCCCGCCAAGTACATGAAGGCGTGGAACGAGGCGGGCATCAAGGTCATCCCGGTCGTTGCCTCGGTGGCGCTGGCGCGCCTCGTGGCACGTCGTGGAGCCACGGCGGTTGTTGCCGAGGGTACCGAATCGGGCGGCCATATTGGCGAGACCTCGACGATGGCACTGGTGCCGCAGGTCGTCGATGCGGTTGACATTCCCGTCGTGGCCGCCGGCGGTATTGCCGACGGCCGCGGCGTGGCGGCCGCCTTTATGCTGGGCGCCGAAGGCGTGCAAGTGGGTACGCGCTTTCTGGTCGCAGACGAGTGCACCGTCTCGGAGCAGTACAAAGAGATGGTCCTGAAGGCCAACGACACTTCGACGCGTGCGACCGGTCGCTCGACGGGACATCCAGTGCGCGCCCTCAAGAGCCCCTTCACCAACGCCTATGCCAAGAGCGAGGGTTCCGGCGCGAGTGCCGAGGAGCTCGGTGCTATGGGAACCGGTGCGCTGCGTAAGGCCGCCAAGGACGGCAACTACGAAGAGGGTTCGTTTTTGTGTGGACAGATTGCCGGCATGGTCAACGAGCGCCAGAGCGCACGCGAAATCGTTGACGACCTGGTCGATGGCGCCGAGCACGTCCTGAAGGGTGCGTGCGCATGGGTGGCGTAGCGTTTTTGTTTGCCGGCCAGGGTGCCCAGCACCCCGCGATGGGCGTCGACTTGATCGAGACATCGCCGGCGGCTGCCGAGGTGTTCGCCATTGCCGATGAGGTGCGCCCGGGGACGAGCGAGCAGTGCCGGAGCGCCTCCAAGGAGGAGCTCTCGCAGACCGAGAACACGCAGCCTTGCGTGTTCGTGCACGACTTGGCTGTCGCCGTCGCCCTGCGCGAGCGCGGCGTGGTGCCTGCCGCCTGTGCGGGATTCTCGCTGGGCGAGGTCGCTGCACTCACCTTTGCGGGGGCATTCGATACGCGAGCGGGTTTTGAGCTCGTGTGTGAGCGCGCGGCATTGATGGCCACGGCGGCCGAGCGTCACCCCGGCGGCATGCGCGCCGTCATCAAACTTGATGCTGCGCAAGTCGAGAACCTGGCTGCGCAGGCCGGCGAGGACTGCTGGCCGGTCAACTACAACAGTCCCCAGCAGACGGTTGTGGCCGGAGCGCCCGATGCGCTGCAGACCCTCGACGTCCTAGTAAAAGAGGCTGGCGGCCGCGCCATGAAGGTCGCGGTGTCGGGTGCATTTCATAGCCCCTATATGGCCGAGGTGGCCTGTGGCCTTGCCGCATATATTGAGGCCGGTCACGCGCCGTCCCCGTTGCTCATTCCTGTTTTGGCAAATATGACAGCGGCGCCCTATCCGGCGGACCCGCGAGCGGCATCGGATGTCTTGGCTAACCAGGTGAGTCATGCCGTTCGCTGGGTCGACACGCTGCATGCTCTGCAGGATCAGGGCATCGACACGTTTATTGAGGTCGGCCCCGGCAAAACGCTGTCGGGCCTGGTCAAGCGTACGCTGAGCGACGTTCGCGTGTATTCGTGCGAAACGGCCGAGCAGGTCGCAGCTATTGCCGACGAGCTCGCATAGTCCACAGGGCTGTAACCCGAAAGGAATGACATGGGCAACTTGAACAACGGCATGCTCGAGCGTAACGAATCACGCCGCGTGGCGCTGGTCACGGGCGGCTCGCGTGGTATCGGCCGCGCCTGCGCTGTCGGTTTTGCGGAGGACGGCTTTGATATCGCCGTCGTCTATGCCGGCAGCGTCGATGCGGCGCGCGAGACGTGCGAAGCCTGCGAGGCGGCTGGCGCCGCGGCACGCGCATATCAATGCGACGTGGCCGACCCCGCTGCCGTCAACGCGTGCGTGGAAGCGGTCCTCAACGACTTTGGCTCCATTTGGGCACTCGTCAACAACGCCGGCATCACCCGCGATGGCCTGCTCATGCGCATGGGCGATGATGCCTTCGACCGCGTGCTCGATGTCAATCTCAAGGGAACATTCAATATGACGCGCGCGCTCACCAAGACCTTTATGCGCCAGCACGGCGGTTGCATTGTCAACATGAGCTCGGTCGTGGGCCTGATGGGCAATGCCGGGCAAGCCAACTACGCTGCCTCCAAGGCGGGCGTGATCGGCCTGACCAGGGCGGTAGCGCGCGAGCTTGCGCCCCGCGGCGTACGAGTGAACGCGGTCGCCCCCGGGTTTGTCGAGACGGACATGACGGCAAAGCTCTCGGAGAAGGTGCGCACGGCAACCGAGGAGCAGATTCCCCTAAAGCGCATGGCGCGCCCCGAGGAAGTGGCCGGCGTGGTGCGCTTTTTGGCGAGCGATGCGGCTGCCTACATTACGGGCGAAGTCATACGCGTCGACGGCGGAATGGCGATGTAGAAACCAGGGCCGAAGAACGGCTTGGATGAGGAGACCATGATGGAACAGAGAGTTGCAATCACCGGCATCGGTGCCGTGTCGCCGCTCGGCAACACCGCGCTTGCCACCTGGGCGGCCATGTGCGCCGGCACGTGCGGCATCGGCCCGATCACGCACTTCGATACCGATGCGTTTGCCGTCAAGGTGGCGGCCGAGGTCAAGGGCTTTGACGGCAACGAGTACTTTGGCAAGCGTGATGTAAAGCATCTGGACCCCTGCGTTCAGTTTGCGATGGCGGCTTCGGACGAGGCTATGCACGATGCGGGCTTTGATGTCGAAGGCGCCATCGATCGAGAGCGCCTGGGCGTCTACGTGGGGTCGGGCGTGGGCGGCATGCAGACGCTCGTCGACAACGTCCACACGATCGCCGATCGGGGGCCTCGTCGCGCATCGCCTTACATGATCGCGATGATGATTCCCAACATGGCTTCGGGCAACATCGCGATTCGCCATAAGGCAAAGGGCCCGACTCTGCCCGTCGTGACCGCGTGCGCAACCTCGGCCCATGCGGTGGGCGAGGCGTTCCGCGCCATCAAGCACGGCTATGCCGATGCAATCCTGGCCGGCGGCGCCGAGGCGGCCATTATCCCCGATGCCGTTGCGGGCTTTACGTCCTGCCGCGCATTGACCACCAACCCCGATCCCGCGACGGCCTGCCGTCCGTTCGATGCAGACCGCGACGGCTTTGTGATGGGCGAGGGCGCCTGCGTGCTGGCACTCGAGAGCATGGAACATGCGCAGGCGCGCGGTGCGCACATTTATGCCGAGGTCGTGGGCTACGGCAACACCGATGATGCCTATCACATCACGAGCCCTGATCCCGAGGCTGCCGGCATTGCCCGCGCGATATCGCTGGCGGTGACCGAGGGCGACGTCAAGCCTTCCGAGGGTCTCTACATCAATGCCCACGGCACATCTACCAAGCTCAACGATTCGTCCGAGACGGCGGGCATTAAGCGTGCGCTCGGCGAGGACGCGGCGCGCGCCGCGCACGTCTCGTCGACTAAGTCGATGACCGGCCACATGATCGGTGCCACGGGCGCCATCGAGGTCATGGCCTGCGCCATGGCGCTCGAGCAGGGCGTGGTGCCGCCGACCATTAACTACCACACGCCCGATCCCGCCTGCGATCTTGACTACACGCCCAATCGCGCGGTTCGCGCCGACCTTACCTGGGCGCTTTCGACCAACCTGGGCTTTGGCGGACACAACGCCGCCATCGCGCTGCGTAGATATACGAGGAGCTAGAGCATGGATTCCAAAAGACTTGCCGAGATAGCCGATGTTATGGAGGACCGCGGCCTCACGCGCGTGCGCGTTGAGGAGCCCGATGGCACCGCGGTCGAACTCGAGCGCGCGAGCGCCGCACAGCCGGTTGCCGTGCCCATGCCCATGCCGAGCGCTATGGCCGCTCCAGTTGCAGCTCCCACAGTCGCGCCTGCCGCACCGGAGCCCGCCGCGCAGACACCTGCCGCCGCACCGGAGCCCAAGGGCACCGAGGTGACCGCTCCCATGGTCGGCGTTTTCTATGCTGCCCCGGCGCCGGGCGACGAGCCGTTTGTGCACGTGGGCTCCAAGGTCAAGGCTGGCGAGACCCTTTGCATCATCGAGGCCATGAAGGTTCTCAACGAGGTGACGGCAGAGGCGGATGGCGAGGTGCTCGAGATCTGCGTGGCCGACGGCGACCTCGTGGAGTTCGGCAGCTGCCTCATGAGGATCGGATAGGTGATATCCATGAACAAAGAAGAGCTCAAGAAGCTGTTACCGCATCGCGAGCCGATGCTTTTGCTCGACGAGGCCGAGCTGGTGGGCGACGAGGCCCACGGCAAGATCACGATCACGGGCGACGAGTACTTTTTGCAGGGGCATTTTCCGGGAAACCCGGTGGTCCCCGGCGTGATTCAGTGCGAGATGCTCGCCCAAAACTGTTGCGTGCTGCTGATGGGCGATGAGGAGGCGCGCGGCGCGACGCCGTTCTACACGAGTCTGGACAAGGTGCGCTTTAAGCGTCCGGTGCGCCCGGGCGACACGGTTGATCTGGTGTGCTCCATCATGCGTGCGCGCGGGCCGTTCCGCTTTGCGACGGGTACTGCGAGCGTCAACGGTGAGGTTTGCTGCCGCGCCGATATGTCTTTTGCACTCATGCACGAAAGTTAAGGAAGGCTTCATGTTCGACAAAGTGCTCATCGCCAACCGCGGCGAAGTCGCGGTCCGTGTTATCCGCGCGTGCCGCGATATGGGCATCAAGACCGTCGCCGTCTACTCCACGGCCGATGCGGACGCGCTGCACGTGCAGCTTGCCGACGAGGCGTATTGCATCGGCGGCCCGCGTCTTGCCGAGAGCTACCTCAACGACGATGCCGTGCTCACCTGTGCCGTGAAGTCGGGAGCTAAGGCAATTCATCCCGGCTATGGCTTTTTCTCCGAGAAGGCGAGCTTCGTGCGCGACTGCGACAAGTATGGCCTGGCGTTTGTCGGTCCCTCGGCCGAGGTCATCGACAGCATGGGCGACAAAGATGCCGCACGTCGAACGGCTGCCGCCGCGGGCGTGCCCATCGTGCCGGGCTGCGATTTGCTCAAAAGTCCCGAGGAGGCAACGGCCGAGGCTGAGCGCATTGGCTGCCCCGTGCTTATTAAGGCGCGTGCGGGCGGCGGCGGTCGCGGTATTCGTAAGGTCGAGCGCGTGGAAGATGCGGCAAAGGCCTTTATTGAAGCACGCGCCGAGGGCGAGGCCGTTTTTGGCGACGGCGAGTGCTACATGGAGAAGTTCGTCGCGCCGGCGCATCACGTTGAGGTACAGATTATGGCCGATAAGCAGGGCCATGTGTTTTCGCTCGGCGAGCGCGAGTGCTCGGTGCAGCGGCGCAACCAAAAGCTAATCGAGGAGAGCCCCGCGCCGTGCCTCGACGGACACGACGACATTCGTGCTCGCATGCACAAGGCAGCGCGTGACCTGGCTCGTGCCGTCGGCTACGAAGGAGCCGGTACCATCGAGTTCCTGTATTCGGACGACGGCAATTTCTACTTTATGGAAATGAACACGCGCTTACAGGTGGAGCATCCGGTTACGGAGTTTGTGACCGATACCGACTTGGTCAAGTGGCAGCTGCGCGTGGCGGCCGGCCAGCCTCTGCCCTTTGAGCAGGAGGACATGCCGGTCCGCAACCATGCTATGGAGTGCCGCATCAATGCCGAAACGCCGGACTTTCTGCCGTCATGCGGAACGGTCACCGCGTTGCGTGTACCGGGTGGTCCGCGCGTGCGCTGGGATTCCGCCATGTTTGCCGGTGCGAAAGTTCCGCCGTACTACGACTCCATGCTCGGCAAGCTCATCGTGTGTGCACCCACGCGTGACGGTGCCATTCGCAAGATGCGCTCGGCCCTGGGCGAGCTCGTGATTGAGGGCGTGAGCGAAAACAGCGAGCTTCAGCTCGACGTGCTGGCAAACGACGAGTTCTTGTCGGGCATGTATCACACCGATCTAATGGGGCATCTCTATGCTGATGAATAGAAAAGCGAAGACGGTCAACGTCCTCGAGGGACCGATGACCGAGTCGTGCGCCGAGTTTCCCGCGCGCCACGTGTTTATCAAGTGCCCGGAGTGCCGCCGCGTGATCGATGAGGCGCGCCTGCACGACAACCTCGAGGTCTGCCCTCGTTGCGGCAAACACTTTCGCGTGAGCGGGCGCGACCGCATGCGCATGACGATTGACGAGGGCACGTTTGAGGAATGGGATGCCAGTCTGGCGCCGGAGGACTTCCTTTCGTTTCCCGGCTATGCCGACAAGCTCAAGAGCGTGAGCGAACGTTCGGGCGAGCGCGATGCCGTTGTGTGCGGCAAGGGCAAAATCTGCGGTTGCGATACGGCGCTCTTCTTTATGGACGCCAACTTTATGATGGGCTCGATGGGTTCCGTGGTGGGCGAGAAGATCTGCCGCACATTTGAGCGTGCGACCGAGCTGGGACTGCCGGTCGTTGGCTTTACCGTATCGGGTGGCGCCCGCATGCAGGAGGGCGTGACCTCGCTCATGCAGATGGCCAAGATTTCTGCGGCGGTTAGGCGCCATAGCGAGGCGGGCGGCCTGTATATCACGGTGCTCACTGACCCCACGACCGGAGGCGTAACCGCGAGCTTTGCCATGGAGGGCGATATTATCCTGGCCGAGCCCGATGCCCTGACGGCATTTGCCGGCCCGCGCGTGATCGAGCAGAACATGCACAAGCGCCTGCCCAAGGGATTCCAGCGCTCCGAGTTTTTGCTGGAGCACGGCTTTTGCGATGCCGTTGTTCCGCGTGGCGAGATTGCGCTCACGGTAGGCGAGCTGCTGACGCTGCACGAAGGGCACGCGCCCGGCCTGGGGGCACCGCATGAGATCGTGCATACGGGTCGCCGTGGCAAAAAGCTGGGACACTTGTTCAAGCGCTCGGCCGCACCAAAAACCGCGCTCGAGATTGTCAAGCAGACCCGCTCGGCAGATCGCGCCACGGCAGGCGAGATGATCTCGCTGGGCCTGGATGGATTTGTGGAGCTGCACGGCGACCGCTACTTTGGCGACGACGCTGCTGTGGTGGCTGGCATTGGCTGGAAAGACGGACGCCCCGTAACGGTCATCGCCATCGAGCGCGGCACCACGACCAAAGAGCGCATGCGTCGCAACTTTGGTATGGCACATCCCGAGGGCTACCGCAAAGCGCGTCGCCTTATGCGCCAGGCCGAAAAGTTTGGTCGACCGGTTCTGTGCCTGGTCGATACTTCGGGCGCGTTTTGCGGCATCGGTGCCGAGGAACGCGGTCAGGGCGAGGCCATCGCCCAGAATCTCATGGAGATGAGCGGCCTTAAGACGCCGATTGTCTCGGTGGTGACAGGCGAGGGCGGCTCTGGTGGCGCGCTGGCGCTGTCCGTGGCCGACCGCATTCTGATGCTCTCGAGCTCGGCCTATTCGGTCGTGAGCCCCGAGGCCTGTGCGTCGATTCTGTGGAAGGATACCGAGCGCGCGAATGAGGCCGCCGAGGCGCTTAAGCTCACGGCCCCCGATCTGTTGGCGCTCGGCATCATCGACGGCATTGTTGACGATAAGGGCCTGTCGCATGAGGAGATCGCCGGTGCCGTCATGTCCTCGGCATTTGATGCCTTCGTTACGCTTGGGCGGCTCGACGACGCGACCCTCACAAACCTCCGCTACGAAAAGTACCGCGCAATCGGTCAGTATCGCACGATGTGACAAAGGGACAGTCCGCATGTCACATTGGGAAAGGCGTTCCATGCCACAAGTTTCTAACACCTCGTTTACAGCGACGGTTTCATCAAACGCCATGGCCGTGGTGGACTATCTGTCCAAAAGCATGATGTCGGCGCTGCCGTTTATTGTCTGCGCGGCGTTGTTCCGCACCGTCGCCGTCATTATGGGCGCGACGGGTATCTCCATTATAGCGAGTCGGACTCAAAGCATTTTCACCAAAGGCATCCTGCAAATCAACAGACGGACCATTATAACCACCCCAGCAATCACCAAATTCATCAAATCCTGCTATTGCTAAATCTGATTGCAAAGCATTTTGGCAAGTCCATGCATCAGAAGAAGCAGACCAGTGCCATGAGAGCAGACATTCTTCATTGAAGTTATTTGCCAGACGGAATACATCAGAATAGTTCGCCAACAAATGTCTGCCTGAATTGTCAATTACATCTTTAGCATAAGCCGCTGCCTGACGTAAATCATCTTCATTTCTTGATCCACTCATTCCGTAGCCCGATTTGGTAAGATACACCTTAGCTAACAAACCTTTAGCTGTATACTGATCGATACGTCCTTCTGAATTCGACTCAGGAAGTAATCTTATAGCCTCTTCCAGCGTCATTATTATATATTCGTACACATCTGGAATCTGTACTTTATATTTTTCATTGTAATTACCTGATGCAATATCATCCGAATTACTATGAACAATAGGCACTGCCCCGAAAGTACGTACCAGATAGAAATAAGCCATAGCCTTCCATACAAGACACTCACCCATACATGTATTTCTTGTCTGTTCACTTCCTCCAGCAGTCTGCAATCTTTCCCGAATCGTATTAGCATATGCATTAACCGACCACAACGAATAAGACATATTTATCAAATCTTCATCCGTCCCATTCACTGTAAAGGTCAGATAGGGAGAAGATCCCCAATAATAATTGCCTGCAAGAACTTCACCTACTTTAAAAAATCCGCGCTGAAAGTCAAACCAAGGAGAGTTATACAGAGGATTTACTCCTTGGAAACACTGTTCATCATTCTGATAAAAATTATCTACATTATATGAATCTTCTGCCGGACGATCCAGAAAATCATCACACGAAACTAAATTAGCTCCCAATATGGCTGCTAAAGTCCAGTATTTTATATTATTCAATTTCATAATCACATTTATTTAGAAAGAAACATTCAATCCGAAAGAATAAACTGTAGGAGAAGGATAACGTCCATTATCCAATCCATAAACATTCGCACTGGCAGTGCTGGCTCCGATTTCTGGATCATAACCACTATAACCTGTAATTGTCAGCAAATTCTGGATATTAGCATATACACGCAAATTATCGAGTCCCCATTTCTTAATAATCTTTCCTGGGAAAGTATATCCTAAAGTGATATTCTTCAAACGAATATATGATCCATCTTCAATATAACGATCACTGATACGGTCATTATCATTAGGGTCTTGTTTAGAAGCACGAGGTATAGTTGCACCAGCATTTGCTACTCGCACATTAGTAATATCATCATACCAGTTGTATATTGTCACA
>ERZ1106978.1157-NODE-1157-length-15707-cov-3.802837_pt1 | contig 15707 bp, 10 predicted proteins | sample MGYA00403689_ERZ1106978 | MGnify/ENA primary metagenome ERZ1106978 (study PRJEB35170, sample SAMEA104062434) | human gut metagenome | biome: human gut; feature: human-associated habitat; material: faeces | place: Denmark | collected 2012-08-02 ...
AAAATTTGGGGGGGGGGTATAATTATACTGTGTACTTATGCCACTTTTGAAAACACAACATCAGATGCTGGTACAACCAATGTAGACAACAAAAGACGAATTTGACGAGGTGCTGAATGGCTTATACGGTAAAACAATTATTAGAATCGAAACAATTTCCTGATATGAGATTAGTGACATGTAAAGAAAATCTGAATCAGGAAATTAAAGGTATACGAATTATCGACATAGAAGATATGGAAAGATATCTGACTGGAGGAGAGCTTCTTCTTACAAATATGAAAGTATATTTCGGAGAAACGGACAGAGAGTTTCGGAAACATTTGAATGAACTGGAGAAGAAACAGGTCAGTGGATTTATTATAAAGCAGCATCCGGACATGGTACAGAAAGTCAATTATTATGATATTTTATTAAAGTTTTGTTCGGAACGTAATATTCCAGTGATAGAAATTTCGGAAGATGAGTATTATTGGGGTATCATAAAATATGTTATTCTGCAGATCTATGATGAAAATATCGCACGGTTGATTTATTTCAAATTGACACACGACAATATTTCTAACATGTTATTGGATGGAGAGGATTTTGAAGATCCAACTAAAAATATTTTGTTTCTATTGTCTTCCATGATTGGCAATCCGGTAGCGTTATATTATAGTAACTTAACTTGCTGTGCGTCCACAACGCAGGATCTGTCTGATTTTGTATTTGAGAAAAATGTTGAGAAATATAAACCGGATATTGTTACCAGATTTGAATACAAAAAACAGAGAAAAGAGCATACGCAATATATTACAAAAATACATGTGTTAGGCCGAACAGAAATTTATTTGGTAGTCACGGAAGTGAATATGCCATTAACAATACTGGACTATATGGCATTGGAAAATGCTGTTATTACTTTACAGTATAGTTTTATGGAAACATATGCTAAAAATGAGATAGAAAAAAAATATCAACGAGATATTGAATATAGCTTGCTTAATGGTTTATTAACGGGCGATGAATTGAGTAAAGCTGCAGGAATGCTAAAATTGAAAGATACAGCTCAATATTGTGTGGTAAGTTTTCATACGATTTCAAGCAATAGCGAAGATTATTATACAAAAGAAGAATTAGAAGAAATCGGAGTGATAGAAGGCGAGATTCAGAGATTACTTCCGGATGAACATATTTACCGGAATCTGAATCAGATTGTGTGTATTCATGAAATTAAGCCTGGGGAAACACAAGCAGGGTTCCGGGAAGAAATGGAAAAATTATATCAGACAGTACAGAAGCAGATTTTTCACAGAAATAAGACAACGGATTTTCAGATTGGCATTGGAAGTATTGTTAATGGATATGGAGATTTGAAAAAATCTTTTAAGGATTCAAAGAAAATCATAGACTATATGGATATGCTCAGATATCTCTATGGTGATAAGAATATATCGGTAGCCGATTTTTCTAAGCTCGGTTTTTTCCAGATTTTTGAAAAAATCAAAAATCGTGATGAACTGATGGAATATGTGCCAGAGTCACTTGTGAAATTATATTGGTATGATAAAGAACATGATGGAGAACTGATTGAAACGTTGCAGGCGTATCTGGACTGTGATAAGAGTGCGAATAAAGCAGCTGAAAAACTCTATGTAAATTATCGTACTCTTTCAGGACGATTGAAAAAAATAAAAGATATTTCCGGCATTGATTTCAAGAATTCTGCTGAGATGCTGGCTGTTAGAAATGGAATCGTTTTATTCAAAATGGCAGAAACACTGTAATTCAAAGAGAAACTATATCTCTATGGTATGGTTTCTTTTTTTGCGAAAAACCGATAACTACAAATTTTTTGTAGCAAAACGTGAAAATATCTTCCTATTCTCTGTATTATTTTTGCAAAAAATAAGTGCTATACTTTAACCGGTACATAAAAGAATACCTTGATTATCTAAGTTGATATGAAGCAGGAATGAAACATGAAAAAGAAACAGGTTGAGAAAGAACAGAATAATGAGAAACAGCTTCCCAGACAGGAAACGACACTGGGAGAAGATATCTTTCAACTGTTATTGAAGATTGTTCTTATCATTTTGGCAGTCATCCTTGTTTTTACATTTATGTACGGGATGGCGAGAATCAATGACGTATCTATGAAACCAGCAATAAAAGATGGTGATCTGGTCATGTATTATCGACTGGACAAGCGTTTTGTGTCCGGTGATATTGCAGTATTTAAGAAAGATGGCAGAACAACCACAGGCAGGGTCGTAGCAGTCGCAGGTGATACCGTAGATATAACAAAAGACGGTTTGATGATTAACGGTGCTACGCAGATTTCACAGGATATTTATTTTGACACCACACAGTTTCAAAATGGAGTTGACTTTCCAATCACTGTTGGTGAAGGTCAGATATTTGTACTGGGTGATAACAGACCGGAAGCGTCAGACAGCAGAATCTATGGCTGTATTAATATTAAAGACGTCAAAGGAAAAGCGATTGCGGTTATTCGGACCAGAGGACTCTAATTCCCTCCTCCGTTAATCAAATAAAAACAAACAATATTATTTACAAGGGAGGAATCATTATGAGCATGAACAAAATGTTCAAAAAAGTGCTCGCAGTTGTTGCTGCTGGTGCCATGACGATGGGAATGGCAATGCCAACATTTGCGGCAGATCCGGGCAAGACAACGGAGGCATGGATTACTAAGACCTACAATACAGAGGCCGGAAAGGCTGAGAAGTTTAGCTTTACAGCAGAGCAGGTCAAGACAGGAACTGGTATAATTACAACAGATGCAGCGGTTACTATGCCGGAGATATCATTTACCGATACTGAAACAGGAAAAACTTCTAGGAGAGGTAAGATTACATTTCCGACATATCGAGAAGCAGGAAAGTATGAGTATACTGTAAAAGAGATACAGACAGCAGATCCAGCAGTAGTCAACGGTGATCATGAAAAAATGATCATGTCAGGGGCTGAGTATACAATGGATGTATATGTTACAGATGGTGCAACTGGTACAGAAATTTCTAATATCGTTGTAAATAAAGTGAAAGATGATGCAGGTCAGACAGAAAGTGGTAAAGTAGATATTGGAAATACCGATACTAATACTTTCAACTTTACTAACACTTATGTACAGGAAGCTGGTACAGGTACAGATCCTACAGATCCAGATCCGACTTATAATAAGTTTGGCTCTTTGAATGTGTCTAAAAAGATTGTTAATGCAAATGGTACAACAACAACTCCTGACGATGAGTTCGCTTTCACAGCAACATTTGCATTCCCGGATGGAACAGATGCAAACACACTTGGCGGAATCAAGGCTGCTAATGGAGATACTGTTACATCTGTTGAGGGCGGAACATACACATTCAAGTTGAAAGCAAATGAAAACATGAAGTTCACTGGTGTTCCAGTAGGAACAACAATTACTGTAAAAGAGTCTGCAGCTAAAAACTATAAAGGTAGTGCTGAAATCACTATCAATGGTACTAAGCTGACTCCTGTTGCTGAAACATCATACAACAGAGAACTTACAGCAGTAAATAGTCAGAAATTAGGTCAGAAACAGAATACCGTTGATGTAACCAATACATACAACGATGTACCTGTAACTGGTATCATCATGAACACTCTTCCATACGTTCTGATGATTGCACTTTGCGGTGTAGCACTGATCGCTTTTGTAGGATTCAAACGCAGAAGATTACAGAAATAATAAAATATAGCAACCAGGAAAGGGGATGTGTGCGGCGTTGCTCCGCCGCATCCCTTTTTGCTAATTTTGCGAGCAAATTGGTCAGATGAACCAGTTTTGATAAATATAAAAGAAACAGAAATGGTGAAAGGAACTTGTACATATGCTTCGGATGAAGAAAGTGCTGAAAGGAATTATCAGAGGATTAGACCATATTGTAAATTTTATAGCATTATCACTGATTCTTGCAGCTATGTTTCTCTCCGGTTATATGCTGTGGGATTCCCATCAGGTATATCAGACTGCAGATGCAAAAAATTATGAAGCATATATTCCTACTGAAAAGAATACGAAATCTTTTGAAGAATTACAGAAAATCAATCCGGATGTGATTGGATGGATACGAGTGAATGACACAAATATCAATTATCCATTGGTGCAGACGGACAATGATGATACTTATATGAATACAGATGCGGAAGGAAACTATTCCTTAAGCGGAGCAATCTTTTTACATTGTGCAAATAAGCCGGATTTTTCGGATTTTGATAATATTATATATGGCCACCATATGGAAAAACACATGATGTTTGGAGATATCGGTGAATTTACAAAAGAACAGTATTTCAACGAACATCCATATGGAAATCTGTTCTTTGACGGAAAAGACCATGGAATCGAATTCTATGCATTGATGCAGGTAGATGCCTATAATGAAACGATTTTCAATGTGTGTCTGGACACACCAGAAGCGAAACAGGAGTATCTGCAGGAAATCGAGAACAATGTTTTATATAAAAGAGATATGAATATAACGGAAGATGATCATCTGGTTTTGCTGACCACCTGTACATCGGATATGACAAATGGAAGAAATATCCTGGTGGGACGCTTAACAGATCAGATATATCCGGAAAAAGAAAAAGCCAAAAACGTAGGTACAGGAATTGATGAACTGAAAAATGCAGTAGGAAAAGTGCCAGTTATTGTATGGTTTATCCTGATTGTCCTTGTACTGATTCTGATAGCAAGACAGATAGAAAAGAAAAGAAACAAGAAGAAAGAAGGAGAGGGAGAAGCATGAGAACAACACGTTTGACAAAAATAGCCATGGTTATATTCCTGTCCATGATATTCTTTCTGGGTGTTCAAAGACCAGTACTGGCAGCTGACAGAAACACAACAGTGAAAATACCAGTGGAACAGATATTTGAAGTAAACAATTCTGCAGATGCTGACAAAACAGGCTCTTATGTTTTAATAGCAGATCAGATACAAAATCCAATGCCGGAGGGAAGCAATAGAAGAACATTTACCTGGAATATGAGTGGTAATTCTTCTACAGAGCTGATTATGAATGTCGGACAGGCAGGAGAATATCATTACAAGCTGTACCAGGCAACAGAGAATAAAGAAAATTATACATATGATTCAAAAACCTATGATGTAACGATTGAAGGATTCTTTGATTCCAATAATGAACTGATGGCGGTAACAGTGGTCAAAAATGAAAATGGAGATAAAGTATCGAAGGTTTCATTCAAAAACTCGTATACCGGTCAAACTGGTAAAAATCAAAACCCGGTTCCATCTTCCCCAAGATCAAAGGATATTATTCATAATGGTTCGCCGGTAAAGACAGGCGATGATAGTCCGGTTGCAGGCTATTTGTTCTTATTCTTTGGCTCAGTTATCTGCCTTTGCGGATTACTCATGGAGAAGCAGAAGAACAGGAAGGGAGATGCGAAAAATGAGGCATAAGAATTGGAAAACATATTTGAAAATAGCATGTTCCTGGCTTCTAATCTTTTCTATTTGTTTTATGAATCTGGAAACCGTAAGTGCATCAGAAGATGAAACATCAGTGGTTACAGAGCAGGAAGAAACACAAGATACAGAAGCATTTACAAGTGAGACAGATGCACAACAGACAGAAACCGAGCAAACTTCGGAGCAATTTACATCAGAAACAGAAACTGAGACATCGGCAGAAACTGAGAAACAGATTCCGGATAGCATAGAAGTGGAGAAGCTGGAGAAAGAAATACAGGAAGCAACTTCAAATGGTCAGGTACCGACCACAAAATTGGTGGAATATGTAGATGAATCCGGCAATGCGATTGAAGGAGCACCAGAGACCATTGAGCTTGGAAAAATATCAGATCATTCAGAGTTAAATATTTCTGACAAAGATTATGAATTTAAGAGTGCAAAAGTAAATGATGCAGACTGTTCCTTTATAGGAGTATATAAAGATACGGTTTATTGGAGTTCCGATAATATCAATGCCAATAAGTTTACAGATGGACAAAAACTGATTATGACTTATGCATTGAAAGAAAAGGAAAAAGAGTCAGAAACATCGGGGACAGAAGACCTGGAGCAAGAAACAGATACTACAGAAACTAAAGAATCAGAAACAGAAACATCGGAGAAGTCTTCCGAATTTGATATTGATTTCTATGTCATTATTGATGGAAACAAGGTAAAGCTTCAGCATAATGACATTACCGGCATTGCAACATGGAAAGACGGAAGAACTACCTACTATGGTGTTTCCATTGAGGACCTGCTCCTGATATATGAAGAATTTGGATTTGTGAAAAATGGTGAGAATCAGAATCCGGATGCAAATAATAAGTTTGTATCTGCATACCGGGGAAAAAGCGGGATAGAATACGGAAAAGTTTATACAGACACAGAATCCGGAAAGACATATGTTTCTTACAATTATGGACAGAATAAACAAGGGGAAGCGATAGATGTTTACTACCTTCCAAATGGAACAGGCGGTGCATTTAATTTAAAAGATTCTGTAAAAAAGGACAACTCGTTTTATTCCGTAGAGGTAAAGGGAGAAGGGCAGGATCGGATTCGTTATGCATTAACAGGAACTGTAGTGGAAGAAGCTGTGGCTGACTTTAATCCACAATTGCCAGACCAGACAGACCAGATCGAATGGACCTGTATGGGAACAGACGATAAGGTGATAGATGGTATACGGGAATCGGGGAACCAGACGAGATTCGCAATTGGAAAAATCACACAGTCTTATGTGATCCAGAGAGCGGACCAGACATCCTTTGATATTCAGTTTTATATATATGCAGACAATGAGGTTCGAAAGCTGCCGGCTGATTCACTGAAAAAGGTGTATAAATGGAACCGTCAGGGCAGATGCTATTTATCTGTCAGTGATCTTGCTGAGATTTATAGAGAGTTCGGCTTGAATGCAGAGGAAACACAGTCCGGAAATTATTTTCCATATACAGTCCGTGGTGAGAAGACATTAGCACAGGCGACAGTGGTAACTTATAAAGGACAGCAATATGTATCTTATAACCTGGACAAGCAGGAAGCAACTGTACCAACAGACGTTTATTATATGCCAAAAGGAGCATCTGATGGCGAAAAAATTCCGGATAATTATTCAGACCAGATGAAGCAGAATAAGAACAGTTTCTATTCGGTTACAGTGATCAATCCGGATGGAAATCGAACTGTGAGTTACTATAAGAAAGATTCTGCGGTCACAATTTCCGTTGATCCAGGAGATACGAAGGAAAGCGACTGGCTTTGTGCCAGTGAGGATGAAAATGAAACAATTTTTCCGGTGAAACAGGGCGATAAACTAACCTTTTCTATTGGGAAGATAGAGCAACCATATACGGTTGCATGCAGCACTTTTGCACCAGCAACCTTGAACATTAAATTCTATACTTTTGTAAATAATGAGAGATATAATGTTCTAAACGAAGAAATTCCTGTTATAAAAGATACTACAACAAAGCCGGGAACAGTTTATTATTATATTTCTAATGATGAGTTAAAAAAGCATTTTGAAAAATTTCATTACGATGGTTCTATTCAAAATGGAGCAAAAGAGCGTTTTTATTATTCCAAGAGAGATTACGATACAATCCATAATGCAGGGAAATACACGATAGAAGGTCATGAATGTATTTATATAGGAAAGTCCGGAGAGCCGATGGATGTGTATTACCTGCCAGACGGACAGAATATTGCCACAATGAGTGCAAAGACCTTACTCGAACACGACGATGATAGATATAACGGTTTTTACAGTGTGACAGTACAGGATGACGATGGACAGGTTTACAGCCAAACAGCTTTGCGTGATCTTCCGGCAATTGATTTTGTTGCAAGAAAGTCAACACTTACAAGAACAGTTAGTACAAAGCCGCGTGTAGAAGAACAAACGCAGGATATAAACTGGGAATGCAGAGAGGAAGATGGTACTCTTTCAGCAGTTACATGGAGTAAAAATGAAGAAGAGCATACCATGAGCTTTACTATTAAGCCAGATGATGCAGTACGTCCATATGTGATTGTTCCTGATAATACAGAAAAACCGGCAGCAACAAAAGAAGCAAATATCAGTTTTTATGTATTTATCGATGGACATTATAAGCTGATAAAGAACCTCAATGCTGAGCAGCATTACATAATCAAAGCAAACAGTGGCCGAGCCAGTCGTTATTATTTGCGAGCTAAACCAGATGATACGATTTCTAAAATTTACAGTGAGTTTGGTTTCACTCCGAGCAAGCTGGAGCCCGGTGCAGATCAGAAAGAGAAGATTCTGTTTGGTTATGCGACAGACAGCCGTGTGTTTGTACAGCACCCTTATAAGGACAACGATGGTACATGGTATATTCCTGTCCTGAAAAACGGGAAAGATGTATCTGTCTATTATTTCTCACAGCCAAACCCACTGAATCCAGACAGAATCGAAAATTATTTTGATCGTTTGACAGGACTTTCTTCTCAGGTTGGGCTGGCAGGAAGACATTTCAGTGTAGAGGGAAGTTTTCATCTGATTGAAGTGTTGGATCCACTGAACCTGACCAAAAGAGAGGCGATTAAGAGACAGTATGTAGGCCATGGGGAAGCATATACTGTGGAAGTACCAAAGAGGGCAAGTTTAGAAGGTGAGTATTATGGCAAGGAGATTGTCTGGAGTTGTACATCTAATGACAGGGACGAAAATGAGGTTCTTCCGGAACCGTCCGGAGATGATAAGGTAAAATTTGAAATTCCGAATGTTAACTCATCTTATGAGGTGATCGCAGACAAACCGCTGGAGTCTGGGGCAGTCAGGGTTATCTATAATACAACTCGTTATATGAAGAAACTTCCTAAGGAAGCTAAGTTGACCCCTCAGGTTGAGAATAAGACAAGACATACAGATGATTATGAGAATGAAATAGAAGCTGGAAAACATAACGTTAAGTCACCATATCCTCTGGTTTATGATCATGAAGATAATGACAGCAAAGAGTTGGAACAGTATGAATTCGATCATTGGGATTACAGAAACAAAGACGGAAAGTGGCAGGAATGCGGTGCAGGGGATTCTATTTCTGATCTTATAAATAATAATGCAAGACAGCCAATCACCCTCTATGCAGCGTGGCGTAAGGTGAGTAACCAAAATCGAAAACAGGTACAGTTTTATATCTGTAAGTCAGCGATGCCGGAAGATGGTTCGGTAGCATTACCAACCACGAATGTAGACGATTATACAAGTGCGGTTGCCGTGGCAAACTGTAATGTGAAGGCAAGTATATTGCATGATGTTCCAGTTCTTGGAAATAAGAATCCATCTACGTGGGAACAGTATGCGGATGGAAATAAGAGAGTGCAAGAACTTTTGCAGGGAACTAAACCAGATGAGGGATATATTGGAAATGGAGACTATATCTACAAGATAGATAGAATTCCTTCCGATGAAGAGGTATTCCAGACAATTCGTGAAAGCGGACGTATGATTCGTATCGGAGACAGGGAGATTCCGCCATCGAAATTAGATACCGAATTCTTCACCATTTATTGGTATTCTTTCAAAAGTGAAATGTCCGATGGGTGGCATATTGACGGACGTATTGTAGCAAAAAATGGTTACCTGACAGTAAAGAAAGATTTTGTCGGAATGCCGGAAGCAATAGAGAAAGTCAAGAAAGATTATTATATCCAGGTAGATATGGATGAAAAGCTTTTAGATGGAAAACCTCAGCCACCTGCATTTCATGAGCATATGAAACTTGTGCTTCCTTCAGAAGATAGCCAGAAACCGGATGCAGAAGCTCCGCAAGCGGAGGATGCTCCAATAGAAGTTGTAGGTACATGGACAGATGATACACATACAAGCTGTACGTGGATCGTTAAGGCGGACTCATTCTGGAAATACACATTAAAAGAGTACAACTATAAGCCAAAAGATTCGAATGTGAAATTTTCAGGTTGGTACAATGTTCGCAATTCTCATGAACAAGGAGATAATGTAAATTCATGGGAAGCATATCCAGAAAGTGGAATTCAATTCACAGGACGTGGAATTGGACGCGGTGGTGAGACTCTTACTATTGAATTGGAGAACCGTTATCAGAAAGAGGGAATACTCACACTGAACAAATTTGATGAGTCTACCGGACGGGGAATGGAGAAGATCAATTTTGCTGTCAGTAAGAACGGTGTTGAGGAGGAAACGGTAACAACTGATAAATACGGAATCGCACAACTTCACATTCCGTTACAAGATGAAAACAAACAGAACAGAACAGCAACTGAGACGTATTTGTTGCGAGAGACAAACTTACCGACGGGATATGTAGACACAGGAGATATACAGATCACAGTTGAGATTGCCAATGGAGCATTCAAAATCACTGATGCAAAACTGGTGGATAGGGAGGCTAACGAAAATCAGGAGGCTGTTAAGGCACCAGTTGATGGTAAGATAGACGGAAAATCTGTTCTGCTTCAGCGAGGAGATACCAGCCTTAATATCCGAAATTTTGCTAAAACAGGCACTCTGCATATCAAAAAGACATGGGAAAATCCAAATGATGCACTGACGGAAAAACAGGTGAAAATCAGATTGTATCAGAATGGAATTTCTACAGGACAGGAATTCTTGCTGAATGAAGAGAACGGATGGGAACACACAGTCGACAATGTTCCACTATTCCAGGACAGAAATCCGGTGGAATATAAGGTGGAAGAAATCGAGATAGGAAAGACACATTATTCTTCGGACTACGGGGATGGTTTCCTATATTATGAAGTTATTTATCCAGAGATTCAGTATTTCGATTCAAATGGACAACAAATATTCCCGAAGGATGAGAATGAGTTCAAGGATGTTTCCAAGATGGAACTGGAAGTGCAGAATCTGCATTTCAATCTTGCTGAACGAAGTTTCTTAAAGACGGATGATCTTCCAAGAAACCGACTTGCTGGTGCAGGTTTTCTGTTCTACAAAGTACCGTATGATGATGTTACGAAAGAATATGCGGATGATACAGGATATACAGTAGATTATGACAATACACAGAGCAAGGACGATATCGTTCTGAAAAAGGATGGAAAAACGTGTACGACGTATCGTTCCTTAGAAACAGATGAAAATGGAATGCTTCAATTACCGGAGGACTTTGAGAACGGACGATACTGGATGGTAGAATCTGTTACTCCAAACAAAAAGGACAAAGCAGATAAAACCAAAACACAGTATCAGGATAATTTTAATTTATATATGGTCGATGTAGAATCCGATATTTTATTCCTATATGAGAAATCACCGATGACAAATACCTGGAGAACTGTTTCGGACAGACATATCGTCAATCATCCGCAAAAAGGCGGGGTGACGGTTGAGATTACAAAGGAAGTCACTGGTCCACTTGGAAACCGCAAGAAGCCATTTGATATGGAAATTCTCTATTGGGAAGATGGTCAAAAGCTGCGTAGCAAGACAATTAGAACTTCTTTGAAACATGGAGATAAAGTTACATTAAAAAATGTAGATATATCTTCGGATATCATAATAACAGAAACTGTTGATACATCAAAATACGCTGTTTCGATTTCTAAAAAAGAAGAGAATGATAAGTATTCAAATCCAGTGCAGGCAACATCGAATGGAAATACAGCTGTCATGAAACAGCGGATTGAGGCTGCACGAGGAGACGTGATTGAGTTAAAAATCACAAACGAAAACACACAATTAATACCGGAAACAGGGGTTCGTCTGGAAACAAGCAGGCATGTATGGTTACTATTTGCCATAAGTATTATCATGATTCTGTTTTTCAGAAGAAGACGGAAAATAAGATAAACACTGCTATGGAACAAAACTTGCAAAAATACATCAGACATTTTACATGTTTGTTGCATTGGAATAAAAAAAATAAACCACTATAATAATGGTATGCTCCCCGTCAAGAGGACAATAAAAAATAATAAATTTTTGTATCGTCAGCCATGCTATGGCTGGCGATATTTTATGCTGCTTTTGTATATTGCTCATGATATTTCATTGGTGTCATTACATGCAGTTTCCTTTGAAGTCGTTGGTTGTTGTAGTAATCTATAAGTCAGTTATAGATAGTACAAAGATAGGATTCTTTTATCAGGTACTGGAAAAGATGAAAGATATAAATCAGTTGCAAGCGTTTATACCGGAGTCATTGAATAAACTTCGCCAGTACGATATTCAGAAAAATGGAGAGCTGGTTGATACATTGGAATGTTATCTGAATGTCAGCCAAAGCTTAAAAAAGACTTCTGAATTAATGTTTATTCATTATCGAACTGCTTCATATCGTTTGCAGAAAATAATAGAAATAACGAATATAGATTTTAATAATCCAGCAGAAGTGCTTAGTGTTCGAATTGGATTGATAGCAATTCGAGTTCTTGAAGTAATGTAGAATTTTTAAGAATCTTTTGGAGAGGCAAAGATGAGATTCATAATATTAAAAATATTGGAATTGTTATAAAAGATAATTTATAGTATACGAGATAGAAAAAGGAGGAAAGTAAAGTGAGAAAGAAGATAAGAAGTATTCACATTATTTTATTCGTTATGCTTTTTCTTATCGGTAGTTTTATAGATATTTCAACAATCCATGCAGAAGCAGGAAGCAGAACAGGAAGCATTCAAATTATTTATAAGGGGAGAAATAGTTCGGATAAAGAAGTGATTCTTTCCGGAGCAAAGTTCTCGATATTTCCAATTCAATATATGAAAAATGATGAGCTGGTCTGGGAAGATGGTTTTAAAGATTCAGACATATCATTACAAGATACCAGTGCAGAAGCAAGAGAAAAACAAGCAAAACAATTGTTTGCATTTGCAAAGGAAAATAATATTTCCGGCTTAATGCAAGAAATAGATACTTCAGGACGCACGAGTTTTGGAGAATTGGATGAAGGAATTTATCTGCTTGCACAGATTGGAAATGTAGAAAGTGGTACAGATAAATTTGAATCCGCTCCATTCCTTGTTAATATTCCATCTGAAATCAATGGGAATGTAGAATATAATGTAACGATAGAGCCAAAAGCTGAATGGGTTTCATCAGAAACACCACCGAGCAATCCAGATAAGCCAAAGGATCCGACACCTTCAAAACCAGATAAGCCAAATACTATTCAGAAAATAATAAATACGGTAAAAACCGGAGATACAACAAATATAGTTGCATGGTTTTTAATAGCGATTGTTAGTCTTGGTTTGATTGTAGGATTATATAAAAAGAGAAAAATGAAGTAGCCATTATTTAAAGAAAACTGATCCATTGCGGTGGAATCAGTTTTCTTGTGTTATACGGTTTAAAACGTTTCTGATATTAGTGTTGAAGTGGTGGTGCAACGGTACGATTGATATCGTTGTTTGATATATGAGGAGCATTGAGCAGTACTGTGAAATTCTGCTGGATGATATCTAGTGTTTTCTGTTTTTTCTGCAATTCCTGTTTTTCTCGGACAGTAGCAGCTTGTTCAGATTCAAGATGTTCAATCCGCTTCTGAATTTTATTAGAGCTCGGGATTTTGGTAATACCGAGATCCTGAAGCTCTTTTTTTAGTGAATCGTGGAGCTGGTATTCTGCCTGATGCTTGGTACGGTAAGCTTTTAGATTTTTTGCAGATTTGCAATCTTCAATCACTTTACGGCATAGCCGGTAAGAATCGCAGTGTTTCTGAATGACTTTCTGTGTACTCAGCTCACTGGTGATTTGTACTATTCTCTGCTCAGCCGCTTTAACAGAAGCATCAACATCAGAAACATGCTGTTGGAAATCCTCATAATTCAGTAGATTATTTTCGGAAAGATAGTTAAAGGTGCGAGCCGCCTCTTTCAGGTTATTGAGCTTTGCCCAACGTTCAAATCCTTCTCGATTGCCGGTCGTAACATAAGTGGTGATATTGATATATAGGCGAGCTTCTCTGGACAAATGCTTTGGAGTTTTCACTTTGCCACGGTTTTTAGCCAGACGGATACGGACATTTTCTTCGCTATAGTAACTTCCAAGAGATTTCATATAAGTGAAGTTTTTCTGTTCTGGTGCACGGAAGGATAGATGTTTTCCCTGTCGAACTTCATATCCTGCTAATTGCATCTTTTGCAGAAATTCCTCATAGTTGATGGAAGTCCAGATTGCCTTATCAACTGCGACACGTAGTTTGGCTTTCCAACTGGTGCCACGATGATATTCCATGTTCTCTTTATAGCTTTTGCCTTTTTCTCCGGTCGGCATACTGGTGGCAAGTCCATTTTCATGGCAGATACGATTACTGATTCTGCAGAGTTTATGGTAGCTCCGCTTATTGGAAACATACTTGTGATCTGGACGTTTATAATTTCAAGAAAAAGGAACGTAAAAAGGAAGTGCAGGAACTGGAGCAGGAAAAAGAAAATCTGACAGCAGAGAACGAAGGATTGATTTCTCAGATTGCGGACGCAAGGGCAGATATTAAACTACTGGAAGAAGAAAAAATTCAGTTCCAGAAAGATAAAGAAACAGCGGAAAGACGTGCTGAGAAAGCAGAAACGGAATTGAAAAAACTGGAGGACAGAAGAGAATTCCTGCAACCGGTGATGGATAATGTCAGTAAGGAAATAAAAGAATATGGAATGATCAAAACATTTTTGCCGGAAGCTACAGCATTGGAACGTGCGGTAACTTATCGGGATAAGAAAATCAAACCATTGTTCATTGAAATGAAAAATAAAATAGGTGCGATGGCTGCACAGGTGAAAGAACTTACCAGAGAAAGAGATAAGTGGAAAAGTAAGTTTCAGAAGAAAAAGCAAGAGCATGAAAAAACAAAAAAGGAACTGGCAGAAGTTCAGAAAGATTATCAGAAATTATCTGGTGAGAAAGAAATACTGCAGGAACTTGCAGACAGATACAACCGACTTTTACGCATGTTGGGGAAAGATATGGTAGAACGACTGGTGCAGGACGATATCCGGATACAGGAGGAACTTGAAGCGAAAAAGAGGAAAGAGCAAATGCCGAAAAAAATAAGTGATCGCATACCATGGGCGAAAGAACAAAGTGAAGAATACAATGCACAGATAAAAAAGAACAAAGCAAAATACAGAGGAATGGAGTTGTAAGAATATGAAGAAACAGATTTATGATGAAAAGAACGGACTGAGCTACACATTGCATGGAGATTATTATCTGCCGGATCTGGAAATCAATGAGGAAGAACCTACATATGGGAAATATGGAATAATGCGAAAACAGTTTCTGAAGGAACACCAGAGTGCCAGGTATCAATATCTGGTACTGACCGGGAAACTGACGGAGCATTTGAATCAGGTCGATAAAGAAGCGAGAGAAAAAGTTGAAATGCTGGTGGAACAGATGGCTGAGCAGTGGGGCGTGACAGAAAAACTGAAGATGCAGGATCAGATGGAATGGGTGCGGAGGATGAATGATATCAAAGCAACTGCCGAAGAAATAGCATATAAAAATATAATCTTTATGTAGGAAAGAGGCTGTCTGCAGGTGTTGTGGACAGCCTCATGTATAGGAGGGGTTATTCTTCAGATATATCATAGTCAGTGGTTGTATCAGAAAATTTTGTATCCCAAATGGCTTCTTCAATGGCTTGTAAACACTCATCTGTATGTTTGGAAATGTCCTGCCCCCAGAAGTGAAGGACAGTGTAGCCTAGAAATAGAAGC
>ERZ1106978.1164-NODE-1164-length-15607-cov-5.434285_pt1 | contig 15607 bp, 7 predicted proteins | sample MGYA00403689_ERZ1106978 | MGnify/ENA primary metagenome ERZ1106978 (study PRJEB35170, sample SAMEA104062434) | human gut metagenome | biome: human gut; feature: human-associated habitat; material: faeces | place: Denmark | collected 2012-08-02 ...
TTAACGTGTTAAATTCATTATAAGCTACTTCTTTTTCTTTTGCAACCGTTTTCAGGTCATTTTCCAGATCATTCAGAACATATCGTCCAATCTGCATCAGGACTGGTCTGCTGATCTCGTTGACTGCACTTCCCAGATGTCCTAATACTTTCAGCTGATTGAAGTCCGTAATATGCCGAAAATCCTCTGCATCCAGATATTCCTGTGCATCCAGTCCACACCGGTTTAGTAATACATACCAGACACTATTGGTCATCAGTTCCCGGAATTCTACTTCCTGATTCTGTTCGTCCAGTTCTTCCAAAAATGTCCCTGTTACATCCAGTCTCAGTTCTTCCAATGCATCTGGAAGCCATTCCTGCATACTCTCCTTCGCTGCCTGATGCAGACTTTCAGCAAGTCCTCCTTCTGTATCTTCCAGTGATAACTGCTCCTGCAGATAATCTGCCACCAGATGTTCTCCTTCTACTGGAAGATTCCATAACTGAGGATCCTTTCCAAGATTCCGCACTTTATAAGTGTCCTGCACATCAAATACATACCGAAGTTTTGTTTTCGGTCCGGAAGTATTGTCAATCAAGGCAATCCCCTTAGATCCCTTTTTGATCCAGCGGTACATCTTCTGATTCCAGATTTCCATGGATGCTACGGCAGTTGCTTCCGGCCGCTGTGCATAAATTAAAAGCTGTTCTGGAAAAGTGTATTTGTACAGTCTGGATGCCGTGTTTAGGAACCGCATCCATTCCTGCGGACTGGCAGCTACATCTTTTGCCACCTCTTCCGTCAGCTGTTCCATTGCATATAATTTATTTGCCATGTGCTACTCCTTTTCATAAAATCAGGGACTGCTTGGCACAGTCCCCTTAAAATCATCGTTGTTACTCTTTATAATGCTGTGGCAAGATCTTTTGACTTATTCTTTGGCACTTTGTCTGCCTCTTTTGCCTTGATTTCTGCCTTAGCTTTCTCCAGTCTTCCATGGATTCCACCTTTTACTTCCGCTTTTTCGGCTGCTTTTTCTTTCTCCAGACGTGCTTCCCTGCGCTCAGCATTTTCCATTACTGCTGTCTTTTTATCACAGAACTGAACCTTATCAGAAAGCTGTTCCTGTCTTTCCACCTGTGTCTCATTGACTTCCTGTACAATCGCATTTAATTCTGGAACCTGAAAAATTCCGTTATCAGGGAGAATCAACACTTCATGAACGGAAGATGGGATGACAAAGTAATCACTTCCCAGGCATTCCCCAATCTGTTTACGAATATCTTCCTGCAGTAACAGGGAAGCTCCATTCATTTTAGCTTTGTTTGTCAGACAGAACATTGGGTTTTCCATGGCTTCCATATCCATTTTTTCATTCAGCAGGTTTTCTGGTTCTTCACCAAAAATCATAGATTTGATAATCTCATTCATATCCATAAGTGTGACACCACGTTTTCGGTCTGCCACCATCGCATCCGCTTGAATCTGTTCGGCAGATACTCCCCACTCGTTCATCAGAGAAACAGTTACCGGAATACTGCTGATCCCTTCTCCATTTTCCTCCAGATTTACTGCATAATAAGCTGCAAAATCTCCGTGTTCTGTGACTACTTTATCTGCAAGAAGATCGGTATTCCATTCCTTATCACAAATTCTCATCTGTAATTTGTCCTTCATCTTTTCATAATCCAGAATATCTGGAACTCCCATATCAAAAAATTCTGCTTTTCCCTGTGCCTCAATACGCATATCAGCCACATCGCTAACACAAGAGTCTACATCTTTTCCATGGATATATTCCTGGTAGAGGGAATCCAGATAGACTGTCGGTACGATTCTCTGATCTCCGTTTGGAATCGTAATACCTGTCAACTTCAACCCGTTGTTTTTTTCTACTTCCTGCAGTTTGATTTCTGCGTCCTTATAAGACTCTGGCAGATACTCCTTTACATTGTCTTTGACATATTCATAAAATTCTTTTCTGTTCATCATACGCTTTTACCCCTTTCTGATCATGTGATGGTTCATTCTTTTTCTGCTGACCATCTGCTCGGCTTTCTTCTGATAAGCCATCATTCTCTTTAAAGTTTTCTCCTGGTTTTTTCGTGCTTCCTGTCTTTTTTCCATTGCTTTCATCATAGTTTTCTGTTCCTTTCTGTGATTTTTTTGTATGAAAAAGGGAGCCTCACATAGAAGCTCCCAATCATAACCGTTGGTTTCCTTATTTGCTTTTCCTTTTTCTGCAGATATAAAGTCCTGCCATACCTCCTGTGGAGATTACCAGAAGCAGGATCGGCAGCCAGATATTCGTGCTGTCACCTGTTTTCGGTGCATTTGATACCTTTGTCTCTTCATGGGACTGTGGTGTATCCGGTGTGTTCGGTGTTTCTGGAACTTCCGGTTTCTCATTTGTCAGATTGAAAGTAACTTCCACGACTGGTGTACTGTCATTCGCATAAGCAAATGTCACTTCATGCTTGGTCTGATCCAGTGTGTATCCATCCAGTGTTTTTGTTTCCACCAGATAATACTTGATTGCTGTATCATATTTGCCGTTCTTAAATGTGGCAATCTCATACAGCTTACTTTCTGCATGACCGGCAGCGTCTGTCTTTAAGGTTTCCAGAACCTTTCCTTTGCTGTCACGGAGTTCAAATTCTACCCCTTTCAGTGGTTCTCCTGACGATTTATCTGTCTTATTGAGAATCACTTTTCCCTTGGCAGTATCATCTTTCATAGCCACTTTCTGGATTTCTCCGGTATCTTTCACCTCAAATGTCACATCGGCTGTCAGAAGATATCCTTTCGGTGCCTGCTCTTCACGTAAGGTATATTTACCGATTGGCAGTTTTTCGATATAGTGTGCTTCCTCTGTGGAAGTCCAGCTCTCTACTACCTGATCGTCCTTATCGAGAATCGTCAGTTTCGCACCCGGAATCTCAGTTTCTCCTGTGATATCCGTCTTACTGATCTCTACTTTTGTCACATCATCTTTCATCTCATGCTTCTGAACCTCTGCTGTATTCTCTACTGTGAAAGTAATACTTTCTGCAGTGACATATCCATCTGCCGGTTTTGTCTCTGTCATGGTGTATTCCTTACCAACAACCAGTTCTTTGATCACATGGGATTCTTCCGTAGAAGTCCATTCATCTACTGTATTGCCATCTGAATCCGTTACTTTCAGGTGTGCACCTGGAAGTTCTTTACCTGTTGTCAGGTCTGTTTTGGACAGCTCCACTGTGGTTGGCTGATTTTCAAAAGTAAAGTCGTAGCTTACTTCTGCCTGGTCTTCTCCGGCATATTCAAAGGTAAATTCCTGTACTTCTTCTGTTGTAACAAATCCGTCCGGCGCAAAGATTTCTTTCACATAGTATTTTCCGTCTACCGGAAGATCTGCCGTAAAAGTAATCTGTCCTTTTTCATCCGTTACTCGCTGCTCGATCAGACTGTCTTTCTCAAGAAGTACCTCGCCCTTTGCATTTTTGATATCTTCACTGGTATAAAGACCGAAGACACCACCTGCAAGAACACGGTCTGTATCTTTTTCTTTCTTCAGAACCGTAACCTTTACTTTCTGACGGGCATTCTGCCATTTCTCATCATAAGTGATGACTGGTGTGTCCTGATCACGGTAGGAAAGGTCAACATATCTCGGCTCTTTGTCCAGCACATAACCATGGGCTGTTTTTACTTCCTTCACATAGTATTTTCCAGCCGGGAGATCTCCCATCTGTGCAATACCATTGGAATCTGTGGTAATGGTTCCCACTTTTTCATCTGCTTTGAAATAATCTTCACTGACACCATCTGCCGCTTTGATATCTTCCGCAGCAAATACATCGAAAGTTACATCTGTAAGACTTCCAGTTACATATTCAAAGAGATGCTCCACAGTACCTTTTACATGATCCAGAAGTGTCACTTTATCCAAAAACTCTCCATTTTTGTTGATGATCAGAAGTCCTGTTGGAACTTCATCTTTCATCTCTACTTTCTGAATCTCTGCGGTATCTTCCAGCGTGAACTTCACATCCGTTGCTTTCAGATAACCATAAGGTGCCATTTCCTCACGAAGGGTGTATTCCTCTCCAACTGTCAGTCGTTTGATCACATGTGGCTGATCTTTTACAGAAGTCCACTGATCCACAACATTTCCTTCTTTATCAAGAACGGTGAGTTTTGCCCCATCCAGTTCCACACCTGTTGTTACATCAGATTTTGTGATTTCAACTGTTGTCGGCTGGTTCTTTTTCACTGTTTTCAGTTTTACTGTCTTCACATCCTGTCCCTGGTAATAAGCATCCAGATTCAGCACTTCATCAGAGGATACAAATCCAGCCGGTGCTTTTAACTCTTTCACATAATACTGTCCAAGTGGCAGATCCAGCGTACATACTGCAAGACCATCATTATCAGAAGTCATTTCCTGTAAGAGTGTGTTTGCTTTCACGATTACTTTTCCATCCACCTTAATATCCGCTTTGTTATAGATACCAAAGACAGCTCCTGCTACGGTTGCACCATTTTCTGCATCCTGTTTTTCTACCTGGATTGCAACTTTCTGTCGGTCATCGCCAACAGTCACTTCCTGTTCGATCACAGGTGTATCCTGATCTGCATAGACAAATGCGACATCCGATCTGTCATGGTTCAGGACAAATCCTTCCGGTGCAGTCTTTTCTACTACATAGTAAGAACCAAGTGGCAGGTTATCAGCAACTGCTTTTCCGTCTTCCCCAGTCGTTACCGTTGTTACCAGTGCATCTTTTGCATAGATCAGCTGTCTGTTTCCGTTTTCATCTTTCTGATAATCCGGTGTATAGATATTTTCAGCTGCATAGACATTAAATTCTGCACCCTTCAGGTATCTTTCTTCATAAACAAAATCCTTTTTAAATCCGGTCAGCATCTCACCTTTTTTATAGATTGTCAGCTTTCCTTTTACTGGATGGTTCTCGTAATCTACCGTAATAATGGCATCTCCGCTCTCAGAATCCATCTGGTATGCTGTGTTTGCATCCACCGCAATCTCTACATAGTTCTTGTTGATTGTGTACCCTTCCGGTGCATTGACTTCCTCAATCCGGTAATGTCCGATCTTCAGATTCTTCGGCATGATCAAATATCCCTGACTGTCCGTAAAATAGGACTTATGAGTAGTTGTCACAGGATACGTTGTTACCTGTTCCACATACTTTTTGTTGTCCAGGTCATATACCTTAAATTCTGTTCCTGCAATCAAGACGGATTTCTTTGTTTCATCGTCTTTTTTCACGATTTTCAGTTTTGCCTTAAACTCTTCATCCAGAAGCACTCGCCAGATCTGTGGCTCATTTGGATGATGCTCTGTGATATTCACTTCAAAATCATCGACTGGCTTGTAATTGTGCGGTGTTGTAGTTTCACGCACGATATAGCTTCCAAATGGTAATGGAATACTGCAGGCATACCCTTTTTCATCTGTGAAAATCTCAGTTGCTCCATTTTCTCCACTCACTACTGGTTTGGCAGAATCAAAATCATAGCTTCCATCTGCTTTCTTTGTAAGGGAAGATTTCAGATAAACTGTAAATCCAGCTCCGGATAACAGATCTGCATCTGTCTTTCCATTGTTGGCTGCTTTAATGATCTGGAATGGCTGCTTGATGACCTGCTCACTGGAAGTGCACTCTCTTTTTACTTCTGCTGTCATATCTCCTTCATAACTGCACGTAAGATCATGCTCTTCTGTATCTGCCAGGTATCCGGTCGGAGGTGTAATCTCTTTGATATAATATTTGCCAAGATACAAGCCATTTACAGAAGCCTGTCCTTTGTCATCTGTTGTAAGAGAAGCTACCTGTTCTCCTGCTTTATAAATAGTTCCAGTTGCTCCATCCGGATGCACGATATCTTCACGGGCATACAGACCATAAACTGCACCTTTCAGTGTGGCATCTCCCTGTGGTACTGCTTTTCCTGTTTCTTTATCAACTTTGAATAAATTGATCTTTGCTGTCACACGGTCATTGCTGAAGGTATGGGCAAATGATACGGTTGCTTCTTTATCATTGGTGTAAGAAAACTTGAACGTATACACATCTTCTGTATTTCTTACATAGCCTTCCGGTGCCTGATCTTCTTTTACAGAATAGGAATATCCAATCGGAAGATCTGCTGTGAATTTTGCAGTTCCATCTGCTCCAGTAGTTGCTTTCTCAATCAGTGTTCCTTTTTTCACAACAACGGTTCCGTCTGCATTTCTAATATCATCGGATGCATACAGAGCAAAAATACCGCCTTTCAGTGGTTTCTTGGTGTCTTTATCCTGTTTTACTACAGAAACATCTGCTTTCTGTCTCTCGTTGTTAAAAGTCACATCTGCAAATACAACTTCTTTATTCTGTCCGGCATAGGTCAGAGTCACTGGCTTTTCTTCGCTGCCGTTATAGAAATTGTCCGGTGCTTTTGCTTCTTTCACCACATAGCATCCAAGATGCAGGTTCTTCAGTGTAACAGAACCATTCTCACCTGTTGTCAGATTTTCTTTTACAAGGTCCCCTTTGCTGTACACTTTTGTGCCATAAGCAGTTACGATATCTGCTCCGGCATACACGTTATATACTGCATTTTTCTGTCTGCGGTTTTCATACTGAAATACCGTTCCATTTTCACTGACATCTGCTCCGGTCAGAACCTGTCCTTCTTTGTAAATGGTAAGCTCTGCCAGCTGTTCCTTATTTTCCACGGTTACAGCTGAGGTCTTACTTGCTACCAGTTTTACATTTGTTGCCGTTGCATTTACTACATATCCCTGTGGTGCTGTGATCTCTTTCAGATAAACAGTATCCTGTGTCTTGATGATCGTAACAGAAGATTTTCCATTCTTATCTGTTGCCGGCATCTGAGTGATCAGCTTTGTACAAGCCTCATCGCTGTATACACCGAATACTGCACCTGCAAGATTGACATCCGCTGTATCGTCTTTCTTTACGATTTCGATCGTAGCCTGTTCAATCCAGGACACCTTTAAGCTTACATATTTTTCATCAGCAACACCTTCTCCAAATACAAATGCCAGATCCTGAACACTTGCATTCGTAGTCAATTTATATGCTGAATAATCTTTTGTAATACTTCCCTTCATTTTTGCAGAAAAAGTAGCGCTTACATCTTTTGTCTGTGTCAGAGGCGCTGAAAGATAAAACGTGGTTCCTCCTCCAATTGTTACGCTTGCACCTGCCGCACTTACATTTCCAGTAGATACATTATGGAGCTTTACTCCTTTTGGTAAGTCCATTGTGATTTTCTGCTGGGAAGATGCGTTGAACTTAATGTTCTCCGTTCTCTGAACATTTCCATCTACATAAGCTTTTACATTCGGCTTTGAAAATGACATCGCTACATCTGGTATTTCCGGCTTATTCACACAATAATTATAGAGTTCTTTTGCCAAAGCCTCTCCTGTAGCATTTGTTCCGTAAAAGGCATCACTACTTCCGTTGGCATATGATGCAGCCATGTGAATAATGATGAATCTTTTTCCTTCTGAAAAATCCGTGTGTTTATTCGCAAAAAAGCTTTCGCTCCCTGCGGCATCTGTGCCGTAATAACACACTTTTGCTAACGCCTGATTGTCTCCAATCTTTGTAATTGTATAATTTCCAGATCCAGGTCCTGGCTTTGCTGGCTGTACACAATACGCAATTGCTCTGACGCTTCCGTAGCTGATATAGTACGGCTCTGTCAGATAGGTTCCAAGATTATAATCTGCATATCTATACAGTGGTCCTTTTTCAATTGTTACCTGCTGTGTACTTCTTGCTGAATAAGCTGAAACTGCTTCAAATGTTGCAATCTCTCCCTCTTCCATAGCATCAAGATCCACACCTTCGTCTCCTGCCTGTTCCAAAACATCATGAAGCTCTAACCCTGATTCTTCATCATAGGTATCCTGATTCTGTGCCTGCTCTACCAAATCATCAAATTCATCAGCGTCAATATCGGTAATCTCCGATTCTGCTTCTGAATCCTCCGCTTTTTCTGTCTGCTGTTCACTGCCAGCTGTTTCGGATTCGGTCACTGCTTCACTCACTGCCGCCTCTGTCTGAGTTTCTGTTGCTTTCTCACGCACAATCAGTTTTCGGCTGATCTGGTACTTCGGATGCTCCTGATTTACCGGTTCCACATAATAGACCGCTTTGTAAGTGTCCGCATGATCTGTCGTAAAATCCTCATTCTTATCATTCTTTGCTTCCTCAAATGTGACTTTAACCTTGTTATCATCCTTGATTTCCAGTCCGGTATAATCTGATTTCACATTAAATACACTGCCTGTTTCGATTTCATAATCTTTGGCAGTCACCACCTCATCTTCATCCAGAAGGTCTTTCACTTCCTCATAAAGTGGAGGTTTTTCCTCTGGCTGGATCTCCGCTGCATATGCCGTCATCGGAGATAGCACTGTACTAAGCATTGTCATGCCTGCCAGCAAGCCAGATACTACTTTTCTAAAATTACCTTTTTTCTTCATGCTAAGGTCCTCTCTTTCATAATATTTGTATTAAAACAGACAGTCCTTAGACTGCCTGCAATACACTGCTTATCGTTGCGGGAAACTCAGATTGAACTGCACATTTCCCTCGCCGAGATCAACCATCTCCACGGTTGCTTCATACTGTCTCCCTGTTTTTCTTGATACCAGATCCTTATAATGGATTTTTCCTTTAGACAGGAACTTCTTTGCTGCCGCCTTATCCATCTTTTTCCCCTGGCTTGCAAGGAATTTATCATTCTTCCATAAGGCAAAAGCACAGTTCCGGTCAGAACAGTAAAAGTTTACTTTTCCTTCCCTGACATCAGCTCCACAGCGGGGACATTTGCCAATGACTTCTCCTTTTGCCTTTCCCTGAAACTGATTTTTCTTCTCTTCTGAAATCCCCTGATACCTGGCAACCAGTTCCTGCATCAGCTCTGTAATCCCATTTAGGAATTCATCTGCTGTCTCTGTATTCTGGGCAATGTGATTCAATGCCATTTCCCACTCTGCGGTCATCTTCGGAGATTTAATCTCATCTGGCAGAACTGTAATCAATACATTACCATCATCTGTCGGCACCAGATTTTTCTTTTCCCTTTTCACAAAACCAGACTGAATCAGTTTTTCAATGATTGCTGCCCTTGTTGCCGGAGTACCAAGTCCTTTCTTTTCTGTATCTTCGGTCAGTTCTTCATTCCCTGCACGTTCCATCGCAGAAAGCAGGGTATCTTCTGTGTACTGTTTCGGTGGCTGTGTGAAATGCTCCGATACCAAAGAATCACAGGGACCATAATGCTTGCCTGCCCAGATATCCAGCTCCGGCTCTTCTTTCTCAATCTTTACGCCAAAGAACTGTTTCAATTTATTTTCGATCGCCTTGAATCCTTCCTGCTTTGTTTTCTTTGCTGTGAGATAAAACGTATGATAATTACAGGTAATCTGGCATTTATGGCTTTCATAAATATAAGGATCTGCGGTTGCTGTCAGTACCCTGGCACTGATCAGATACAAAATCTTGCAGTTTCGTTCTTTCAGTTTACCTATATCTGCCTTTGCTACTTCCATGGTCGGGATAATTGCATGGTGATCAGATACTTTCTTTGAATTTAATACCTTACTCACGTCCGGCTGATATTCCAGCCCTTCGGCATAGGGCATTTTCCCAAGCAACATCTGAATCAGAGTTTCTGTGCTTTCTCCCATCTCATCTGTCAGATACTGGCTGTCTGTTCTCGGATAAGTGACCAGCTTCTGCTCATACATCTCCTGCACGGCATCCAATGTCTGCTGTGCGGTATAACCAAACATTCTGTTTGCTTCCCTCTGCAGAGTGGTCAGATCATAGAGTTTTGGAGGGCGAACCGTTTTCTCTTTCACATCATCCTTCTCCACTTCGCACATACGCTCCATACAGTCCGCAGCCACTCTATCTGCATCTTCTTTTTTCTGAAAATGCTCTGTGACCGCATCCATATCGTCAAACTTGATATGAGCCATATAATATTTTTCTTTGGTAAATTCCTTGATCTTCTGATTTCGATCCACGATCATGGCAAGTGTTGGTGTCTGTACTCTTCCAACTTTCAGATTCTGGTTATACAGAACGGAAAAAAGACGGCTCGCATTGATTCCCACCAGCCAGTCTGCCTTTGCCCTGCAAAGTGCTGACTGATAGAGACTGTCATAACACGAACCGTCTTTTAATGACGCAAATCCATCTTTAATTGCCTGTTCTTCCATGGAAGAGATCCAGAGCCGCTTCATCGGCTTTTTGCATCCTGCCTGCTCATACACCAAACGAAAGATTAACTCTCCTTCACGTCCTGCATCAGTAGCACAGATCACTTCATCTACTTTGGAATCTCTCATCAGTTTTTTCAAGATTCCGAACTGCTTCTTTGTGCCCTCCAAAATCTTGTGTCTCCAGCATTCCGGCACAATCGGCAGATCTTCATATCTCCATTTTTTATATTTTTCATCGTATTCCGATGCATCGCATAATCCAACCAGATGTCCTACGCACCAGGAAACGATATAACCGTTTCCCTCCACGTAGCCATCTTTTCTTGTTCTGGCTCCAAGCACGGAAGCCAGTGCCATCGCAACCGATGGCTTTTCTGCAATCACTAATTTCATTTACTCCTGCTCCTCTTCTTCATCTTCCAGCACATTATCGTCAAAATCTTCATCTCTCAGGATTTCCGGTTCTGTACTTTCTTCCTGCTCATCTGCATCGTCTACTTCCCGTTTTTCTGACTCTGAATCTTCGGATTCATCTTCATCCTCTTCCATCTCATCTTCGTCATCATATTCATGCTTTGGTTTATAGACTTTGAAATAATATCCTCCTGCCGCAGCTCCGACTGCAACCAGTGCAATCAAAAGATACGTTCCAAATGGACTTTTATCTTCAGGCATCTGAATATCATCCTCTACCTTATCTTTCTCGGCTGACTCTGTCGTTTCCGGTTTTTCTTCCTCTGCTTTTTTCTCTGGTTCTGCATAAACCGTATCTACTTCCGGAAGTGTCACGGAATCAGAAAGTGTGAAGTTCATCAGATCTTTCTCACTGACTTCGGTAAGGAAATACACATTATCCTGAGATTTTGAATTGTCGATGATCAGATAAAAAATCTTACCACTCTTAGTTGAAATGGTATAAAACTCTTTTGTGCCTTCCGTAGCTGTTTTAGTAACAGAATCTGCTGTCTCGCCTTCTTTATTAAGCTGTTCCTCAATACCTGTCACTGTCCGATCATCCACAGTTCCTTTTGCATCTGTTGGCTCAGAAGCCTGTGCATCCTGCGGAAGTGGTGAAGTCGTTGTTTTCTCAGTCCCAGTTTCATCTGCACTGGTCGTAGTTGCCATTGCGCCATTACTGTCACTGGAGGTTTTCTGTTTCTCTGCCTGCTTCTTTGCCCATTCATAATAAGGATTCTGCAACACATACTTTTCAGAAGTATTTCCGGCACCGTCTGTTACCGTAATCTCAATCTGTTTTGTAGTAAAATCTTTCTGTGTCAGTTGCACTCTCAGCATTCCATCCTTCAGATCTGTATAAGTGGTGCCATTAACTGTTACTGCAGTAATCCCGGATACTGTATCATTCCCCTGAATCGTCAGCACACCATCTGTCAGGGAAGCAGAGAGTGTCGGCTTTTCCGTGTCATAACACTTAATAGAACGATTCTGCTCATACACCTTTCCATCACCATCTGTCACACGCACATACACTGTCTGATTTCCTGTGATCGTGATACTTCCGCTTCCAGTTACATCCTGCCAGCTTCCATCTTTTCCTGCTTTTGCTTCAATCTTTGCTATTGAGAAACCTTCCGGCATATGGCTGGCATCTACCGTAACAGCAATGGTTGTTTCTCCCTGTTTCCAGCCATCCGGTTTCTCAATCGTGATTGCAGGTGTGGTATTCTCAGCTGCATAAGCAGTCTGTGTCTGGAGCAAAGGTGTTGTCAGGCAAAGAAATGTCGTTGCTGCAAGCAGGCTCTTTTTTACCCTGCTTTTAGTAATTGTTCTCTTCTTCTGTTTCATTTTTTCCAGATTCATCATCGGCTTTTGTTTCCTCCTTCTGTATTTCTACCCTGCCGGGCAGTTCATTTTTCATTCTCTTTTTGAAAGCTTCCAATTCCGGAATACTCATATCCATTGCACGGATAATTTTTACAATTTCCAGATTTTCCGCTTCTGTTTTTGCAATCTCCGCAGCCTTGAACCGCTTTAAATCTGCTTCATATCTGGCTTTGGATGCTTCCATTTTTTCCTTGGCTTTCTCATAATCTGCCGTTGCTTTTTCAAGACTTTTCATCGCTTCTCCTTTCCGGACGGCTGATACAGCCGCCCTTTCTTCTTACCATCGTCCGAATCCATAGAAATGACTCTGCCAGTATGGAGAGTTGATGGACGTATACTGCACCGGATGTCCACAATGGATCATCTGACCATTGCCTACATAGATTCCGATATGCGTTACCGGCTCCCCTGCGTCGTAAGTTCCAGTAAAGAAAATCAAATCTCCCGGCTGTGCCTCCGACTGGGATACTGGTGTACAAATGTTGTACAGTCCCTGTGCTGTTAGTCTTCCTGTATTCCTTACACCAGAGTTTGTCAGACAGTAGCTTACAAATCCAGAACAATCGAATCCACTTGGGGAATATCCACCCCATACATATGGTGTTCCAAGATATCTCGCTGCTTCATTTAACAAACGCTGTGCTGCTTCACTGGTATATTCATTACCACCAAAGCCTGTCCCTTCTCCTGTTTCCAGATAAAAGATCGGGTTTAACCGCTCTCCATTTTTCAGAAGTTCAATATGAAGATGGCTTCCTGTGGAATTACCAGTATTTCCTACAAGACCTATCTCATCACCTTTCGTGACGGATGCTCCTGCAGATACACTCCGGCTGCTTAAATGTGCATACCGCAGTTCATAGCCTTTACTGTCCTTGATTACAACATAATTGCCATAGCTGTCGTTATAAGCAGAAGTTGTAACTGTTCCGGTCAGTCCTGCCATCACTTTTGTTCCCTCCGGTGCTCCGATATCCATACCATTATGAAGCTGATTTGCTCCTGATATTGGATGAATCCTGTATCCATAATAGCTGGTCACACTGGAATACCAGTTAAAATCAACCGGTGTTGCAAACATCTGCAAGTTGCCTTTTGTATCGTTGTAGGCACTGAACAGTTCTTTCTGGAAAAATCCCAGCCTGTCCTGACAGATTGACATCAGGTTTCCACTATTTAAGGTGACATTCAGCACATCTACATCTCTTGTCCTGGTCACTTCCACTTCATTGCTTCCATTATCATCTGCCAGATAACATTCCCATGTCTGATGTCCATGTGCAGATGCTGCCGCATGACTGTCATAATAGACATCAAACTGTACACCGTATCTTGCGAAAGCTCCGGTATCTTCTACGGTATATTCGACACCATTCATAACTACCTTTGTTCCCATTGGTACAAACGGATTGGAAGCATCTACCGCTAAGGTATGATTGGCAGTTGGATATGCTCCACTGGCAGTCGGTCCTCCGCTCCAAATACCACAACAGATTGGACAGTTACAATATCCACTGGTCACAACCTGTCCCAAAGATTCTCCAACTCTTACTGTTGCTGTCTCTGTCACAGTCTCATTGACCGCTTCTGTAGTCAGATGATATTGCTCTGCAAACAACGCATCCAGCTCCGGCTTGACCTGTTCAAACGTAAACTCTTCATACTTTGCTGACAGATAACTGATCAGGATAAACGGATCATGCTCAATAGGTCCGATGTTATATCGGTATTCCTCATGTCCTGGTTCTTCAGATTCCATATTGTTGATCCGCTCCTGCAGATTAGCTTCCAGCTGTGTATAATACAGTTCCGCTTCCCGGATTGCCTGATCCGATGACAGATAACTGGTTCCGGTATAAGTGATCACATTTTGTAAAAACACTGCAGAGCATGACGTGACATTCGTTATGATCAGAAACATCAATCCGATCAGAACTGCTACACTGATATACACCTTCCGGTTTTCTTTAAAGAAGTTGGTGACTTTGCCGCCAATCTTCTTGATATAATCAATCGTACCTTTTGTAGCTGTTCCTACTGTCTGTTCACTTCGCTTCGCTTTGGCATAATCCCGTTTGATCTGTTGCTTCTGAATCTGTTTTTTCAGTTTCTTCTGCTCCTGACGGGCTGCAGCCTGTGTCTGTTTCTCTGCCTGTCTTTCAAGTCTGCTTCTTTTTCTGGATGCCCTCTGTTTCCTGCGTCTGGCACTTCTCTGTTCCAGCCGGTAAACACCTTCGCCGCTTTCTTCTAACTTATGGGCACCTTCTACCGCCGCATTATCGTCTTCATTTTTGCTGATCTCACGGTGCAATGCTACGGAAGTTGCACTTCCTGCTTTCTTGACAACAGAAGTTTTTTCTGTTTTCACAGATTCCCCTTCGCCAAACTTCAAGCGGGATTTCTTCTTTCCAGGAGCTTCCCCTTCATTTGCCTGATAGACCTGTGCCTTCTTGGAATGCTGCTTTGCTTCCTTCTTCTTTTTTGCTTCCTCATAAGAAAACTTTTTGGCTTTTTCCTTCTGTTTCTGATGTCGGAAATTGACTCCATCCGTATCCATCTGGTTCAATTTCTCCATATCTTTGTCATTTTTCACAGAAGCACCAGTTTCCTCATAAGCAAACTTCAAACGCTGTTTTTGTTTTGGCTTTTTGCTGCCACCGGTCTGATTTCTCCGGCTGTCTCCTCTGTTTTCTGATAGATCAGCACGTTTTTCTTTCAGTCTCCCTGACTGTCCGGCTTCGGATTTTTCTGCAAGTCTGGATTCTTTTCCGACTTCAGCACGAATCCTTTTTCTATTTTGCTGCTTTCTATTTTGTCCAAAATCCTCACTTTGCTTCTCTGTCCGTATCAGTTCCGGTGCATCTCTGGATTTTTGCACAGAGGGACGAATATTTTTCCCACTCCGTTCAGACTGGCGGGGAGACTTATCCACAAGGTTTTCTTCTTTTTCCCCCTGTTTTCTTCCCATCTGCACATCACTGGCACGGTTACTGACACGAACAGAAGATTTATCTGTCAGGTTTTCTTCCACCAGACCATCCTTGGTCATCTTCTGGACTTTCTTGTCCCTGACTTTCATTCTCTGTTCTGCCACTGATTACTCCTCCTTCTTCGGATACCCTTTCCCTGCCTGTAATAAACAGAGAAAAGCGATGCCAAAAACAGCACCGCCACTAAAAGTTAATACATATGAAATTGCTCGTAACATTGTTTTCTCCTTTGATTTAACCTGCTTCAGAAGTCTCCTCCAAGCGGGTTGTCATGATTTTATAGAGGGAATTCTTCGGGAATCTGTCTACAAATGGGATAATGACATTTCCATAGAACAAAAGTCCTTCCCCCTCATTACTGTTGGTTACATAGGACAGCTGGGTTGGTGAGATATTCAGCTGCTTTGCCAGAATCTGCCTGTCTCCGGAAGCCTGGTTCAGCATATAAATAAAATCTGAATTTTCAAATATATTCTCGATTTCCCTGGAAGACAGCAAATCCTTAATATTCTGGGTGATGCCCGTT
>ERZ1106978.1172-NODE-1172-length-15505-cov-6.059935_pt1 | contig 15505 bp, 17 predicted proteins | sample MGYA00403689_ERZ1106978 | MGnify/ENA primary metagenome ERZ1106978 (study PRJEB35170, sample SAMEA104062434) | human gut metagenome | biome: human gut; feature: human-associated habitat; material: faeces | place: Denmark | collected 2012-08-02 ...
GGATTATGTGGACTTCTGTAGCATATTGCATGGACTTCAGATAGCGGAATACTCAGTCATCTACATAATTCCAAATTGTATCATCCGCCATAAGCCCTTCAACAATATCATAATCATGTCTTTCACCTTGTCTTGATGAAACTACAAAGTCTAGCCACTCATCGCTCATCTCTTTAAAAATCAAACAATTTCAATTCTTATTTTCAGTATAAGAATATACATTCACAACGTGCTTATTCTTTTTAGTTAACGCCCATCTTTTAGCTTGTTTTTCAAAATTCGTACAATAGAATCCATATCCAAAATCTTTATAAAATCCATCCGTAATAATTTTTGCTTTATTTACAATTACATTACTACCATAATATATTTGCATTCTTTCACCCTCTATCGTCTTAACTTATTATGAGTATCAAAACATTTATATGAACCATCTAAATATATTTTTCCCTAACAAAGCATCTTACCTATACCTATTCCAATTCTTTAATACCCTTATTCTACAAGTTCACATACAACTCCCTTATCTAGAATGAACTTGATCTTACCCTGTGCCTCATCTTTGATCTTATCATATAATCTTCCAGCACTATAGCTTTCTCCTAGTACTGTATATGGACTATTAGCAACATATCCAATCTTTCCTAGTCCTGCAAGATTGACACTAATGGCTTCTGTATCATATTCATTATCTTTATCTTTCTTTAGATAAACGACCATTTCCGTAATAATGGTTTAAACCTGTCATTGTGAAAAAAATGTTTGACATCTTCTTGTCCTCCTTTTGATTTCACAATACATCTTTAATTGACATCATACGTGTCTAAATATGAAATAAATTAAATTTTCTTTAGAATACATCATTGGACTATTGGGAAAATAAACAATCATACGATAGATATAATAGACAATCATGAAAATGGCCCATATGATCAATAGTTTCTTGATTCTTTCCGGTTTATTTAAATTCATCAAAACCACCACAAACACAATAAGAGTAGGAATAAAGAGTGCATGATAATAGAGGGATAAAGAGAATTTAAAATGAAGTAGATAATATAGGCTTGTTTTCATGTTGCATCCAGGACATGGTAAGCCTGTAACACTTTGAATAGGACATTTATAGAATAATAAAAGAAGGAATAGTATAAGAACTATTCCTAAAGTCTTAGTTTTTTGTGAGTCCATTGATATTACTTTGTAGGATGCAATAAGAAACTAATGATAGTTGTAGAATGGCTAATACCATTAAAACAACACTATCATCACTTAGGTGTTGACCATTTTTAGTAAGGCTTGAAACCATCTTACCCGCTTTATACATATAGTAAATTTGATAAATACCACAAGTGACAATGCTTAATACAACCACAAGGAATGGATCGGCTCCTTTTTCTTGGTGTTGGCTTGCACATAAATCATTTAAATCTTTGGCAATGGTATAAAGCCAATAAAGACCATATAGTCCACATGTCACAAACGTTAATACAACATTTAAGGCAATACTCTTTTCTTTCACCCCATAATAAGAAGGTTGTGGTGTAGGTTCTGGTTCTGGCATTTGATTTCCGGCAAGCTCTGTATTTTTTAGGTGTGTCCAATCTTGCATACCTGTTTTCCATACAAAACTATTGCCTGTAAGAATACCTGATTCCATAAACTCTTTCATTTCTTCTTGTGAATAAGGTCCTTTGGAATCGTTATTTTCAACATAATACCAATTCTTTTCTTCATCCACACGCATAAATTGATTGAGTTCACTATCCTCTAGTTTTTGCCAATCTTTTAAACTTGCCTTCCATACTAGAGTAGAACCTGTAATTTTATTGGACTCAATCAATTCTTTCATTTCTTCTAAAGTAAAGGCTCCTTTAGAATCATTATTCTCTACATAATACCATTCTTTAGCTTGTGTTTTATCAACAACCTCAATGGGTTCAACAATTTCTTCTTCGACTTCTACTTTTGTTCCACAATTTGAACAGAACTTTGCATCATCACTGATTTCGTGACCACAATTTTTACAAAACATAACAAACATCCTTTCGATTGATTCAATTATAAAATGAATTTCTTGTTATCTCAACTACTTAAGAAAAACTTAAGATTATGAATTTGTCGATTCAGCAAAGCACATAGCTTATGAATACGTTGATCTGAATAGTAAGTCATATGTTGATATTGATGCAACAAGTCATCAAACCATGCAGCAAGATCTTGTAGCGTATCTATATCAATGCGATTTAAATCTTGTACAACTTGAATGATCTCTTTAAAGGGTTTAATTTCATAAAAGAATTTTCCCTCACCTACAACGTGCATTTCATTATCATCGTAGTATTGAATATTAAGACTTTGTCCATTATCAAATATAGGAGCAACATCAACCCATTTGAGTGTGTTCACATTTCGAATGATGCCAAAATTATTTAAATGACGATCTTCATTCAACATTAAGTAGTCCAATATGAACATATTCTCCATTTTATTACGAGCATCCTCAATACCTTCAGACTCTAATTTATGTATATAAGAATCATAGTCATCAATTGTATCATCCATAATTTGACGAGCCGTAATAAGCTCTGTATTGACATCAATGAAACATGGACATTTAGAAACAACCATATCTTTGTAGATTGCCAAAGAGTATTCAACATGATCAAATCCAAGTCTTCTACAAATTTCACTAGCCAAGACTTCATTAAAAGGTTGCAGTGTTTCACTTTTATACCCACCCTTCAATAAATAGCGAATACCATCTTCAATAATCCAAGCCTTTCTTAACATACCATCCGTTGTATTATTTGGAGAATATAATGAAGATTCATGTTGAATACAATCACTATTCTTTGATAAAGAAGCATCCATGAATGGAGCATATTCAAAATCATTTTCAAAGAAATTGATCTTATCATAGGATATATCTAAATCCTTTGGTTTTAACCAATATGGATCGGATAAGGATAAACCAAAAGCCTTATCTAATAATTCACTTGGTGCATGTACATTCAAACGGTGCATCAATAAGTCCAGCCGATCTCTAAAGGATGGGATACCACGATTTTTAAACCATTCACTCAATTGAACACATAAAGAATTCGAATTACGCAAATGATAAGGCGCATAATCCATATTACACAACACATATATATTTGTGAATACACCAACACCACTATTATATTCAGCCTCTAGTACAGGTGTATTTTTATTCATTAAGATACATCTCATATTCTTTTCTCCAATATTAAACTACACACTAATTATACAAAATATTCTTCATTTAAGATATATTTACATTCTTTTTTAACAAAAGCATCCCGCTCATCCTGCACTAACGATCCCAGTAAATTTATTTGGTAACTAAGTTATATTGGACAAGGCTAGAAAAGGTGTTTGCGATAGCGGAAAATATTAGGGTGAATCAAATAAAAGTTTCCGAAATGGGAAAATAACATGATATTTTGCGTATAATTTGCCATACTGAGAAAAAAAGGAGGAATGCAGATATTTCCACATTTCTTTTTACCATTCAATATCCTTGAAATTCACAATAGGCATAGCTCCATACCTTCGCTGCAAATATCCTTTTTGAAAATTTTCTGATTTTCGTGGTGAAAAATCATCTAAAGAATATAAATCAGAAACACCCGTTTCATTATCTTTTTCAACAAAGTAAATTTGATCTCGTCTAAATAAATTTAAATCCAACAAACTAATTTCATGCGTATTAAAAATTAATTGAGCACTCTTCTTATTAATATTTGGATTTTGAAACATTTCGATCAATGATTTAGTCATTGCAGGATGCAATGCATTATCAATTTCATCAATAATTATTGTTTTTCCATTTTCCAATGCATTCTTTAAAACAGATCCATACGTAAATAATCTCTTTGTTCCATTTGACTCGTCAAAATAATTTAATTCATATTCTTGTTTTTTGCCATTCTCAATCACTTGATGAGATGTCATAATTTTAGGTTGTTCATTTGTCTCATAATTAAAATTTGTAATATTTATATCTGCCTTTTGCAGAAGGTGTAACATAAATTTATTTAAAGATTCATCATTCTTTTCAAACTCTTTAAACATCAACTCTTCTAAATTTTGAGAATCATATGTATCTACCATGTTTGAAAACCACATATATGCATCTTTAGTCAAATCACTATTCCAACTCGTTGCAGTCGCTAGAAATAATTTATTAGAAGTATTTTTATCAACAATTTTAGACAATTGTGGTTTGCTCTTGGAGGTAAAACGATACGTATTGATATTACTTCTCTCAAATATCATAGATGGTTTCGAACTTCTATACTCATACAAATATTCTTCCCACACATATTGTGTATCTAGAACAAAACCATATTCATATTTAATACCATTATATACATATATGAATTCAAACTTAGTCTTATTATTACGACTATTTTCATCCAGTAAAAACGGAGTAATCATTAATGGCTGATCTATTTGTAGATTATTTGAACTACGAATCATTCGAATAGCTGCTCTCATCGCTTTATGTAAATTTGATTTACCAGCTGCATTAGCACCATATATCGCTACGCTCGGTAAGATTCTTTCGTTTTTATAAAATAATAAATTTTCTTTATGCGAATCATCTTTATTCGTACTTAAACTCAAAATCACTTCATCTCTAAAAGACAAAAAGTTAGTAACAGAAAATTGTATTCACATTTTAGCACCACACTTAAATAATAAATAGAAATCTCAACATATTTTCTCATGATTTGTACATTTTCTTCATTTTTCGATATAATACAATGCATTTTACGCATTAAAAAAAGATACCCGAAGGTATCTTAGTGTTAACCAGCCGTATCATCATAACTATCATCTTCATAATAGTTATCATCTGGATTGTTGTAGTTTGAATCATCATAGCTTGAATCATAATTATTACTATAATCATAATCATTGCTGTTATCATAACTATAATCATAATTATTGTCGTAGTCATAATCATAATCATTACTACTATTATTTGATGAAGATCCACTATTATTAATGATTCCCATCGCTTCAAGTTCTGCTGTATTACCAATCGCATTATTTTCATTTGGTGTTTGTGAGAATCCAGAAGGATCTTCTACCGTTTTTGAACTCTTTCCATCAATGACAGCTTGAATCTTCTTTCTAGCCACTTCATTCATAATATCATTTTGAACGACAACACTCGCATAGCTTTGTGCTTGATAACAGAATTTTGTATCTGAATCCGCAACAATCGCATACGATTCAATCTTCCATTTAGGCATTCTATTTAGTTCATACTTCACAAACTTACTGATTTCATCACCCGATAGGTTTGTATCAAACGCAACAGCTAAGGCATCCATAAACTTACCATAGTTTGTGATCATCTTAGGAGAAACAATACGTTTAAACATAGCTTTAAATACTTTTTGTTGGTTACGAACACGTTGGTTGTCACCATCTGCATAAGCGTGCCTTTCACGCGCAAAGGCTAAGGCTGTTTCACCATCCACATGATGTTTACCTACACTTAAGCCAGGCTGCGAATTCGTATAGAAAATATCGACTTCCTCACCTTTTTTAATATCCAAATCAATTCCATCCAAGGCATCCACTAAACTTACAACACTCGAAAAGTTAATACGAATATTATAATTAATTGTGATTCCCAAAGCTTTTTCAATTGTCTTTTCCGTACTCTTCACACCCATTAATCCAGAATGCGTTAATTTATCATAACTACCTTCAGGACAAGCTTGTTCTTCATTGTCAGGACAAACAAGTTCCACATAATAATCACGAGGAATACTTGTCATTAAAATCGTTCCTGTTTTAGGGTTGACTGTTAATAATAAGTTGGCATCACTACGCGTATTCGAATCTTGTAAAGTACCATAGGAATCATTTCCACTTACTAATACAGTAAACGTATCCTTAGTAATATTATTTACTGGATCACTTGGATTATCAGTCTTAGTGACTTTTGTATAATACACATTTTGATGCACGACACGAGAATCCGTTTGAAAATTAAAATACGCTCCACCCTCATGTAAGATATCACGATACTTTTCATTTAGACAAATCGCATCCACTTGTTTATAGTAAAATGCAGACATTAAATCTTCCAATGAAGAATAATCCTTCGTCGTATATTTGATCTTGTCTGAATCCAAATCCTTCAACATACGACTTGTTGCCTCTTCATCCATATCTAGAATCGTACCAATCTTAGCACCTGCAAGATCCTTCTCTTTTTCAATCGAAGAAGCCTTTAAAACGACAATCGAAGTTGAAGTGGCCTTACTATCTGCAAGACTTGTCACCTTTTCAAAAGTATTATCCGTTTTAAAAATAAAATAATTGCCAAAAGCTAAACCTGCACACATGCATAGGGCAATCAGTCCCATTAAAAGTCTTGAAAAAAACTTACGAGCTTTAAAATTCAAAACTAATATGACAATCAAAGTCAATATAATTAAGATTAAAGACACTAATATCATGAGTTTCATTGGTAATAAATTCAAATCAATGATTTGAAAAATCAATAACGCCAAAGCCGCAATCATAAATATTGTCAAAAATTTACTGATTACCCTATTTGATTTTTTACCATTCTTTACATTTTTTTTAGGCATAAAAATAATCTCCTATAAACTTCTATATGGCTCACAATTACATATTATAGTATAAATCCAACCATTTTGGCAAATCAGCCCAAAAAAGGGATAGTCAACATGACCATCCCACCACCTACATATATCTTTCACAACGATACGCAAAACCTTTAAAACCATTCTCTTTCGCCTTGTATAAATGCTTTTCATAACCCAAAGATTCAGCCTTATGTTTATAAGACAATGACTTCTCTAAGTACCCATTCAAACTATCAAAGAAGACTAGAAATAAACCACCTAAAGTACATACAATACTCGCTAGTATTAACCAAATAACAGGCACAATGATATAAACTACATTTAGTATAATCACACCAATAAAACAACTAAAACAAGCAATCATTAAACCCATATGAATCTTATGATATTTTCTAAATAAATCTTCATACTTTCTTATACAAGGATCCACTTGAGAAGTAATATAATCATCCGCAGACATATTATTTAACATCCTCACTCGATTTACCTGCAAGAACGGCATTAATCTTATCCTTAGCCATTTTAACCGTACTTTGATCTGGAACCATGACAGATGCCGCATCACCAAGTTCAGCACACATTAAAGTATCACCCGTACCATCAACCATATACTGCTCCATTTTCCAAGTTGGATTGTTATTTAATTGATACTTAATTAAATCCGTAATCTCCGCATTGGACATTGTTGTAGAGAATGTATTTGCCATAGTATCCATAATGGCTGCATAGTTTGTGATCGCACTAGGTTTAGTCGCCTCTTTTACAATACCCATAAGGACTTGTTGCTGATTCTTAGTACGCTGACGATCTCCTTCTGTATAAGAATAACGTTCACGAGCAAAGGCTAATGCTTGTTCTCCATTTAAGTGATTGACACCTTCGTGTACACTAAATCCTGATAAAGCAGCAAAACTATTCGTCGCATAACCAGGTTCTACGTTTACATCAACCCCACCAAGCGCATCTACTAAATCTGTTACCGTATCAAAACCAACTTTGAATGTATAGTTGATCTCAATACCCAACAATTGTTCTACAGTACGCTTTGTCGTATTCGTACCATGAATACCCGTATGTGTAATCTTATCTAATGCTCCTTGCATACATCCATCGCCAGCATCACAAGCTGTAGTGACATAGAAATCACGTGGTACAGAAGTTAATAGAATGGTATGTGTTTTAGGATTGACTGTAGCTATCATAATCACATCACTACGACCATTTTCATCAAAACCACCACGTGTATCTGAACCAGAAATCAATACATTAAATGGTTTTGAAGTAATATCACTAACGGATGTTGCAGAATCATTATTTTTTACTTTATAAGAAGTTTGATACACAACACGCGTATTTGAATCAAAGTTAGAATAAGCTTCCATATCCAAGATTTGACTACGACTTGATTCATTGATAATAATCGAATCCACTTCTCCATTATAGAAAGCTTCTAAAAGTGCTGTCATACTATCATATTCTGTTTGGTTTAAAACAATACCTTCATTACTCAATTCTTTAAGTGCTTTTTTAGAACCCTGTTCATTCAAACGTAAACTACCTACACTTACACCATTCAATTGAGACTTATTCTTAATGGAACTTGATTCTTTGACAATCACACTCACTGTATTTTTTGCATGTTTGGCAACATTTGTAATACTACTTAAAACATTTTGCGTTTTAGAAATATAATACCCACCCATACAAGATGCGACACAAATAAATAGTGTTAATACAATACAAACAATTTTAGAAACTACATTCTTACTAAAATAAACAAGCAATAAGATAAAAATGGCATCCAAGACAACCACTCCAATCGTAAGTGGAAATAAGAATTTAGATGGCAATACATTCAAACGAATCACTTGATACAATAAGTAAAATGAAGAAATCACTAATACAACACTTAATAAAATACTTAATACTTTCGAAAATTTACTTTTCATAATTAAACAGCTCCCCTTCCATATAAAACTTGTTTTACTGTCTTACAAAGCAATGTAACATCCAGCCAAAATGACCAGTTACGATAATAATACTCATCCAAAATCAGACGTTGTTCAAAACTCACATCACTACGACCATGACTTTGCCACATGCCCGTAATGCCAGGCTTACACGCAACGACATCCTCATAATATTCACCCATATCCACTTTTTCTTTTGGAAGATACGGCCTAGGCCCAATCAAAGACATTTGTCCAAAGAACACATTGATAAATTGAGGAAATTCATCCAAACTCTTCTCACGCAAGAAATGCCCTGCACTTGTTATACGAGGATCATTGGAAAGCTTTTTATTCTTCTGATACTCTTCACGAATCTTAGGATCACTTGCCATTAAATCCTCTAGAATCTTGTCTGCACCAAGCACCATTGTACGATACTTATACATCTTAAATTCCTTACCATTTTTACCAATACGATTCTGCGTAAAGAAGACAGGCCCCCTATCCCCTTCCATACGATTCTTAAAGAATACATAAAACGTTAAAGGAATCAAGATGATCATGCCACATAGACCTCCACAAATGTCCATACAACGCTTTAAAATATAAGATCCCAACTGATTGACACCACGAGAATTTGAAATCATTAATATACCATCAAAATCCTCAACCTTCGTATCAAACGTTACTAATCCTGTTACCTGCGGCAAATATTTAATGTTCAATACCTTACCTTTAAATAACTCAAACAAACGATTTAAATTCTTTCTGTTAATTTCTGGAATCGCAATCAATACCGTATCTATATTATGCGTACGTATAAAATCATCCACGTCCGAAAGATCAATCGTCTGCTTTTTAGAAACCACCTGCTCCTGATGAATTCCATACGATTTACAACTTACATAACCCTGCACATCCAATAATGAATAACTATTTCCACGACATACAAAAGCCAATTGCGCAGCCGTATGTCCTGTACCTACAATTAACGTATTATGTTTATAACGCTGGCGGAATATCTTATGCGAATATCTTGAGTTACAACCCGCAAACAAAAATAAGACAAGGGTTAATAATAAAAACCCATATATTTTACGAATCGTCCAAGAACTAAATGGGAAAATCAAAAAACTACCAAAGAAAAAACCCAAATGCGAAAGAATCAATAAACGAATCTCATCATACATCAATAACACTTTTCCCTGATATCGCCCAATCAACAACTGCATTAAAAAATACAAAGCACAAAGCTTAATCGTATACTCCCCATAGAAACGCAGGACATTGATCTCCTGCAGGAAATTAATTAATATCCAATAAAATATAAATTCTATCGTTATCTTTAAAGTACCTATTTTTGACATAGTCTTTACTCTCCATATTTAAAATCTTATATATTATATAAAAAAAAGAAGAAAAGCACAAATCTATACCTTTCCTCACCAATCGAACACAATCTATTTTATCCATTTATCATCTTCGTAATCGTATTTATAACCATATACAATTAGAAACGCATTCACCATTTGAAAATAAGTCTTTTCATCATTCATACTTCTTATTTCTTCAAGTTGTAGAGCCTTAGTAAATGAATCCAAAGTATATTCCTTTTGAAACTTTAAACCTTGTTCAAAAGAATCATAATAATGTAAATTATTTTCAATTATATCAAATGCCTTACTAAGCATTATTTTGATTGTAGGCAAAATCAAACAATCAAATGCCAATGAGTTTTGTTGATATAACTCATTTGCCGCATCATAAAATTGTTTAAGAAAATCAAGGGCTCCACCAGCACCAATACCACCAAGTGTGTCAACTAAAAATTCAAGATGATCAAATTCATAACCATAGTCATTTAATTCAAAGATTTTCGCATCTACAGGATTAAAGTTAGTCTTTAATACACCATCATCAAAATAATAGGACATCCCTATAACACGAGTGTACTTATCATTAAATTGTTCATTTTTAAAGCATAAGTATACGTTTAAAGGTACCTCAATTCCTAAAGGATCAAATACATCCCTTGCAGTAGTTGTTTCATTTATTAATGTGATTCCTTCATAAATCAACGAATATTCAACACCATTTTCAGTTTCTGAATTTTGATAAACAACAACTCTCATCTCTTTTGACATAGATATTATAAAGCTCCTTCTTTAGTTTCAGTATTATAAATACGCACAAATTCCTTATATTCACTCGAATCCTTAGACATAGGTGCTTTAATTACTGTATTTTCATAAAGTGCAAAATCCGTATGAATAATATTTTTACTCTTATCCCATACATTCAATCCTGCAATCTTAATTTCTGCATTTTTAAACTCATTTTGAATCGCATCCACCACTTGTTTCATTGAATGACCTGTATCGACAGAATCATCCACAACTAAAATACGATCAAAAGACTGTCCCTTTAACTTTTCTAAGCTTTCATGAAAATGAATCTTTCTTTCCGTATTCTTATCATGTGTATTTGATTTTAATTCCATACTTATCAAGAAATTACGTACAAAATTAGGCATTAAAGAAATAACAGGACCTACAATCTCCTTTAATTTATTTCCCTCACGCGTTGCACTAATACCTACCATTGGTACTTCAAAGACTTCACTCATCTCTTTACCAATCAAATAGCCTGCTCTAGCTACATAGATCACTAAATCTGGACAATACGTTTTCTTTAATTCTCTAGCCCAACTATTACATTCACTTTTTAATTTTTCTATTGATAACTCTGTATATTTCATTGAAGTTCCCCTTTACAATCATTTTAATTAACTTAGCACATTTAGTCACCTTATGAGCCAACTTTATACATGGTTTGGTATGGAAAGTACAACTTTTAATAACATCCCTAAATTCAGAACTATTCAATGGTACACTCTTAACTTCCATATAGTTTCTACCAATTTCCATCAATGTATGTGCATCTGAACCTACTACTTTGACTAAGTCATACTTATTGGCAATAAATGTCTGTTTAACTGAATAATAATCTTCCACATTTCTACCATTATAGCATTCAATACAATCAATACGATGTGAATTACTAAAAATACAATTCTCGTCTAATACAGTTTTAGACCTCTTTTCATCATAAGGATGTGGTACATAGACTACACCACCCTGACCTATAATACGATCTATTGTTTCATCACAAGATAAACCAGCCGGTATTTCTTCATTTAAATATAGTCCAATCACTTCACCAGAAGAAGTCATAATTTCTTCTCCAACAATCACAAAGACCTTATTCCTTCTTTTTGAACAATATTCCTTAAACTTTAATGCACCCAAGATATTATTATGTTCACAAATCGCAATCGCATCAATATGACACAGACGACACTTCATATACAACAAAGAATGCAGAAGTAGACTGTCTTTTGAATATCTTGTATGGCAATGTGTTTCTAAACGAATCATAAGTAAATTTTCTCCATATGTAATATAATACCATACACTAAAAAAAATACCTTCCAAAATGGAAGGTACAATGATTATCCTAAAATTGTAGATATTACAGTAAATGTAGCTGCATCTACAACTGCTGTAGTAGTAACATCATTTAACACAAATGTGACTGTATATTGGTTTGTGTTTGAATCTAAAGAACAAGTAATATTAGATACATCATCTTGTACTAATCCAGAATTTGCCAATGCTGAATTGATAGCCTGTTGTTGATTTTCATCAAATGAAGTTGAAGACTTTTCTTCTTTTTTTGTAGTTTCTTCTTTAACTGGTTCTTCAACCTTTTCCGTTTCAGCACTCTCTTCTTTAGCTCCACGCTTAAAACTACGTTCTTTTATAATACCATCTTTACCAATCTTATATTCGTAAGATCCGCCATTCGTATTAAATGAAACCATATACGAACCTTTTTGTTCTTTAATGGATACATTTTCACATTCACTTTTAGTGGCATTCGCATCATCTCTAGCTACTTCTAAAATATCATCTTTTGTGATTTCTAAGCCAGATTTACTACAGCCTGTTAGAAGTAGACCAAAAGCTGTAAGGAATATTAAACTATTTCTTTTTACCATCATCGTCTCCTCCATAACCATAGCCATATCCATAGCCATAATGGTTTTCATCACTCATATCCACTTTGTTTAATACAACACCAATTACGTGTCCACCATTACGTTTTAAGTCATTGATAGCTGTTTTAACTCTACGTTTATCTGAAGATTTCGCATCCACTACATATAATACGCCATCACTCACATTACTCAATGGAATTGTATCACTAGCTACAGCCATTGGTGGTGAGTCAATAATAATGTATCCAAATTCTTTACGAGCTTGTTCTAAAAAGCGTCCCATTCTTTTAGAACCCAATACTTCACTAGGATTTGGTACTCTATGACCTGCTGTAATCACAGTCAGTGTTTGTCCACCATCATATTGCACTTGTTGAACACCCTCATATGAATTCACACTTAATCCTTCTTGAAATTCAGAAATAATATTTGTAAGTCCTGAACGATTTGAAATATGCAACGTTTTATGAACCGATGCATTTCTTAAATCACAATCAATCAATAATACATTTTTGTATTTTGCTGCCATAATACGAGCCAAGTTACAAGCAATCGTACTCTTTCCTTCATTTGGAACTGTACTTACACAAGTAATAACCTGCATAGCCTCATCCATTTGACTAAACTCAATATTTGTACGCAACCCACGATAAATCTCATCTACATCAAACTGATTTCTCTTTTTCTTTGCCATTTCTATCTCCTAAAGAAACTAAAACGCTTCTTTTTCTTTACAACCTCAATATTTAATATATCCATATCACTCAAGATACGCTTAGGATTCTCAAAAAATAATATATCCGCATTCTCAGATCCAATACGCTTACTTACAACAGAATACGCATCACTCAATTTAGAAATACGATGCCCACTTGCTCTATGTGTATCTGTACCAATCACATCACAATATCCATCATCTAATAAAGATAATGCGTTAGATTGAATCGTCTTACCATGCATTCCTAAAATAGACGTACGATTAATTTGTAATACACAACCCATATCAATCCAATTATCAATAATCGAATAATCAAGTCCTGAATGAAAATAACGTTCAATATGCGCAATCACAGGAACAAATCCCTTAACCTTCAATTCATACAAACAATCATCTCTATAATCAATCGAATGAATATCACGAAGAACATTATATTCCACAAGCATATATCTAGAACCATTTAGTGTAGGATATAAATCTAAATCCAATCCATCAATAAACTCACTATTCATCATGACTTCTCCACCACAATAAATTGGTATTGGACTCATTTCTTTCAATTCCATTTGACGAGAAACAATCTCATTATAAATAGAAACATCTAATTGACCAGGAATAAAGTGTGGTGTACTACATATTCCTACAAAGCCATCATTACGAGCTGCTTCTAACGAACTTTGAGCATCCTCAATCGATGGCATACCATCATCAATACCCCAAGCGATATGTGAGTGAATATCTATAAACTTAGCCATTATAATTCAGGAATCTCGCAGAAAACAGGAATACCCAAATATTTTTCTGCCTCTTCTTTCGTACGCAAACGATTATCAAATAAGAATCTTAATACCGCATAACCAACACCAATGACACCACCAATTAAAGTAGCCAACATTGTGTTTTTCTTAATATTAGGTCCACTAGGTACATAAGACAATTTAGCCTTATCTACAATCTCAATATTACGAACATTTAAATTCTTCTGCATTGTCTTAGTAAAAGTACTTACTGTACCATTTGCGATATTCTTAGATAACTTAGGATCTGTAGTTGTAGCAGTAACGGTAATAATTTCTGTATTTGATTCATTACTAACACTAACAAGCTTTTTAACACTATCAGCACTTTCTAATCCAACATCTTTAGCTACCTCAGACATAATGTTATTCTGCGTTAATAAATTAACAGCATTCGTAACCAACTTACTATTGGCCATCTGTGAATTATAATCCAAAGATCCACTCTCACTAATTTGTGGAGTTAAATAAATCGATGTACTAGCCGTATATGTTGGAGCAATCAATAACTTAGTTCCAAAGAAACCACCGACTCCAAACAATATACATAATACGATAATCAATTTAATATATTTCAAAACCGCACGAAATAATTCTAATAAATCAATCTCTTCCATTTCATTTAGATCATTACTAGGCATACGATCTAATCTACTCTTTGCCATAAAAGCCCTCCCTTTTCATTTATAAGACATACTCATTAAATATAACATAATTGAAAATGAGTTTCATTAATTCACAAGAAAAAAAGCTAAAAAAATCAATTTTTTAGCTTTTATTTAGCATAAGTTAATCTCTTCTAAACAAATCACGAGTATATACTTTACCTTGTACATCATCTAAACAACTATCATAACGATTGGCGATAATTGCTTGACTCAAAGATTTGAATTCTTTTAAATCATTTACTACCTTACTACCAAAGAAAGTTTCTCCATCCTTTAAAGTAGGTTCATAAATAATAACTTTAGCACCCTTAGCCTTAATACGCTTCATAACACCCTGAATAGAGCTCTGTCTAAAGTTATCACTATTTGATTTCATAGTTAAACGATAAACACCAATAACTACTTCATGCTCTTCATTCTCTGAATATGTATTATTGTCATCATATCCATAATAACCAGCCATATTCAATACTCTATCCGCAATAAAATCCTTACGAGTACGATTTGATTCAACAATCGCTTCAATTAAGTTTTCAGGTACATCCTGATAGTTAGCTAATAATTGTTTCGTATCTTTAGGCAAACAATAACCACCATAACCAAATGAAGGGTTATTATAATGAGATCCAATACGAGGATCTAAACATACAC
>ERZ1106978.1174-NODE-1174-length-15497-cov-2.723870_pt1 | contig 15497 bp, 14 predicted proteins | sample MGYA00403689_ERZ1106978 | MGnify/ENA primary metagenome ERZ1106978 (study PRJEB35170, sample SAMEA104062434) | human gut metagenome | biome: human gut; feature: human-associated habitat; material: faeces | place: Denmark | collected 2012-08-02 ...
GCCGCAGATAATCGACTTCACGGACAAGGACGGCAACGACCGGATGCAGGAGGAGATACAAGCCAACTACGACCGCATCCGGCAGGAAGTCCGGCAGATAGTTGAGGACGAGATAACCCGTATCAAGAACGACCCGGAGCTATGCCACCTGATAAAAGAGGAAGAATAACCAATATTCTTTCCTGATACATAGGATTTTTACTAATTTTGCAGACAACGAAATAATTATGAATGAAAACCAAAATATAGAATGGAAAGAAAGCTGGCGTGACGAGTATCTGAAATGGATATGCGGTTTTGCCAACGCCACAGGCGGCAAGATATATATAGGTATGAATGACAGCGGTAAGGTAGTCGGCGTTGCCGATGCCGACAAACTGCTGGAAGACATACCGAACAAAGTGCGTGACGTGCTGGGCATCATCGTGGACGTGAACCTGCTGGAAGAAAACGGGCTGAAATATGTCGAGATTGACGTGCCGCCTTATTCAAACCCTATCAATTACAAAGGTCAGTACCATTACCGCAGCGGCAGCACGAAGCAGGAGTTGAAAGGTGCGGCATTGAACCGCTTTATCCTGCAACGTACTGGCAGGCATTGGGATGAATTTCCCGTAGAGTGGGCAGGCATAGAGGAACTTTCCACCAGCGCATTAGACCGTTTCCGCAAGGAAGCGGCGAGAAGCGGACGTGTGGATGAAAATGTGTTGAAAGATACAGCCGAAAACCTGTTGCACGATTTGCGGCTGATAGATGCCCAAACCAAATGCCCGACCCGTGCAGCCTTGCTGTTGTTCCACCCTGACCCGGAACGCTTTGTGACCGGCATTGCGGGAAAGTGCGATTTTTCCATCGTCACCGTGTCGAAAAAGGGCCTTTCCGGCGCCGTGGGCACGCTGCGCGCCATTCTGGAGGTCTTTGAGAACAACAGCATTCCCGTGGCGCACACCCCGAGCGGTATTGACTGCATCTCACTTGCCATGCCGACGGAGGCGCTCACGCCGAACCAGTACAGCCTGCTCGACGAGCTGCGCAGCGAGATCCGCCCGGACAGCATCCAGATCAACGATCACATTGCCGTCATCGCCGTCGTCGGCCGCAAGATGGCCTTCCGCGTCGGCACGTCCGGCAAGATCTTCGCCGCGCTCGGCAAGGCCGGCATCAACATCCGCATGATCTCGCAGGGACCGGACGAGCAGGCCATCATTCTGGGTGTCGATAACAAGGACTATGCGGATGCGATCCGCGTACTATATAATGCGTTTGTCAAATAAGCGCCTGGGGGGTTATTACCATGAAATTGTATAAAGTCGGTATTCTCGGCGCGACCGGTGCGGTCGGCCGCGAAATGATGAAGATCCTTGCGGAGCGTCAGTTCCCGATCTCGGAGCTGCGCCTGTTTGCCAGCAGCCGCAGCGCGGGCAAGGTCGTGGAGTGGAACGGCCGCCCCGTCATGATCCAGGAGCCGTCGGAGGAGAACTTCCGCGGCCTCGATATCGTGCTCGGTGCTGCCGAGAGCGATATTGCCCGTCTCTACGCGCCGGAGGTCGTGCGCGCGGGCGCGGTGTTTGTGGACAACTCGTCCGCCTACCGCATGGACGATGATGTGCCGCTTGTCATCCCGGAGGTCAATCCCGAGGATGTGAAGCTGCACCACGGCATCATCGCCAGCGCGAACTGCTCGACGATCATCACGGTCACGGCAGTGAATGCGCTCAACGCCATCAGCCCGATCCGCTCCATGGTCGCCTCGACGTATCAGGCCGTTTCCGGCGCAGGCGCAGGCGGCCCCGTGGAGCTGGCCGAGGAGGTCGAGGCACTGCGCACCGGCAAGCCCGTGCAGCCGAAGGTCTTCTCGCACCAGATCGCCTATAACCTCATCCCGCAGATCGGCGGCGAGCAGTACGAGGGCTATACGAGCGAGGAAATGAAGATGCAGAACGAGGGCCGCAAGATCATGCACCTGCCGGACCTGCGCGTAACGTGTACCTGCGTCCGTGTACCGGTCGTGCGCAGCCACTCCATTTCCGTCACGCTGCGCTTTGACAAGCCTGTGTCCGTCCGCGAGGCACGCCATGCCATTGCCGCTGCGCCGGGTTGCCGTCTGGTCGACGATCTCGGCAACCACGAGTATCCCATGCCGCTCGACACGTCCGATCAGGACCTTGTCTATGTCGGCCGCATCCGTCCGGACCTGACTGACGACAATGGCCTGACGCTCTGGTGCTGCGGCGATCAGATCCGCAAGGGCGCTGCGACGAATACCATTCAGGTCGCGGAGCTTCTGATTGAAAAATAAACGATAATGAGCGAAAATTAGTCCCGGCAGCGCAGCTGCCGGGGCATTTTATAAGTATTTGCCGAGCGTCAGGGCGAGGCGGCCCTTCTTTGTCAGCCCGCCGAGGGCGAGCACGCGCAGCTTGCCGAGCCCGCGCACGGAGACGGTGTCGTTCTCCTGCACGGCGCGGTCGGGCTTCAGGCAGGGCAGGTCGTTGAGATTGACGCGTCCGGCCGCGACGGCATCGGCCGCGCTGCCGCGGCTCAGATGGAATGCGGCCGAGATCACGCTGTCCAGCCGGGGCGAGGAGACCGTCACGCGCAGCTCCTGCAGGGTCTGCGGCGGACGATCTGCCTGCGAGGGGGCGATGCGCGTGAGCGTCAGGTGGGCCCGCCCGGCGGAGGTCAGGTTGTCGAGGAGATACGGTGCAAGCTCCGCCGTGACGAACAGGTCGCATTGACGCGGCTGCAGGCACAGGTCGCCGACGGCCTCGCGGCGGATGCCGCAGCCCATGAGCGCGCCGAGCATGTCGCGGTGTCCGACGGCATTTTCCTCAAAAAATGCGGCGCGCAGGCAGGCGACCGGCCCGTTTTCCCGGTAGTCGTCCTCGTCCTCATATTCAGGCAGCCAATAGGCCACGGCTCGCTCCGCGTCCGGCGTACCGCCCCAGAAGCGGCACTGCGGCAGGAGCTGCCGCAGCAGGGCCTGCTCCCGCGGCGTCAGGAACACGGTCGCGGCGGGAATGCCGCGCTGCTCCGCTCTTGTCAGCCGTTCACAGGCCTGTGCCAGCAGCAGGCGCTCTCCTTCGTCGTCCGTCAGGGCGGCGATCTGTTTCTTTCGGTCCATTGCTGTTTCCTCCGGGAAGGGAATCACCTTGACTCCCTTTTATGCTTCACCGCCCGATATGGCGGAAAAAATGCAGAATGATGACGCAAAATCCAATTGTTTGCAATTTTGACAGGCAGAGCATACCACACGGCGCGGAAAAACGCAAGTCCGGCTTTCTGCTCTGCAAAACCGACCTTGCCGCAGACAAGAGCTGTCCACGACTCGCGGACAGGGAAGCGTGAAAAACCGGCGCCCCAACGGGACGCCGGTTCTGGCTTGCAGGTAAGATCAGCCGTTCTCGCGCATCTTTGCGAAGCACTCGCTGCAGTAGACCGGACGATCGGTCTTCGGCTCGAAGGGAACACGAGCTTCGCCGCCGCAGTTGGCGCAGACAGCAGTGAAGTACTCTCTCGGACTGCGGGCAGCATTCTTGCGAGCGTCACGGCAGGCCTTGCAGCGCTGGGGCTCATTCTGGAAGCCTCTCTCCGCGTAGAACTCCTGCTCACCGGCGGTGAACACGAATTCGGCGCCGCATTCCTTGCAAACTAAAGTCTTGTCTTCGTACATGTTGGTAACCTCTCTTGAAAAAAATTGCCCTGACGCTTCGTCCATCAAAATTGCTGGTTTTCCTGATACAGGGTCGGTTGATACGTGCCGCCAAAGCAGGCGGCGCATCCCCGGAAATCTATATCCCGTGGACAGTGCCTATTATAAGCATCTTTCCGCCCTTTGTCAATAGTGGATGAAAAAATATTTTGTTAGAAAAAAACAATTGTGCGATTTCGACGAAAAGCCTCAAAATTTCCGTTCAAAGAGTCAATTGCTCTGCATTGTTATTTTGCAGATGGAGGTGGTCGTAGGCAAGCTGCGTAACACAACGCCCGCGGGGCGTGCGTGTCAGGAAGCCGATCTGCATCAGATAGGGCTCGTAGACGTCCTCCAGCGTGACGGCCTCCTCGCCGATGGTCGCCGCGAGCGTCTCCAGGCCGACGGGGCCGCCGTTATAGTAGCGGATGATGGCCGTGAGCATGCGGCGATCCGTCGCGTCGAGCCCGAGCTTGTCGACCTCAAGCTTGCCGAGCGCGTGGTCGGCCGCCTCGCGGGTGATGACGCCGTCGTAATACAGCTGGGCGAAGTCGCGCACGCGGCGGAGCATGCGGTTGGCGATGCGCGGCGTGCCGCGGCTGCGGGAGGCCAGCTCCATTGCGCCGTCTGCGTCGATGCGCATGCCCATGAGGGCGGCAGAGCGCGTGATGATGCGGCACAGCTCCTCCGGCGTATACAGCTCCAGCCGGAACGACACGCCGAAGCGGTCGCGCAGCGGGGCGGAGAGCTGCCCGGCGCGCGTTGTGGCGCCGATGAGCGTGAAACGCGGCAGATCGAGCCGGATGGAGTTGGCCGATGGCCCCTTGCCGACGATGATGTCGATGGCAAAGTCCTCCATGGCGGGGTAGAGGATCTCCTCCACGGCGGTGTTCAGGCGGTGGATCTCATCAATAAAGAGAATGTCGCCCTCGGAGAGGTTCGTCAGCAGCGCGGCCAGATCGCCCGCCTTTTCGATGGCGGGGCCGGACGTCACGCGGATATGCACGCCCATTTCGTTGGCGATAACGCCGGCGAGCGTCGTCTTGCCGAGGCCGGGAGGACCGTAGAGCAGCACATGGTCGAGCGGCTCGTTGCGGCGGCGTGCGGCCTCAATGTAAACAGACAGGTTTTCCTTGACCTTCTCCTGCCCGTTATATTCCGTCAGGCGCTTCGGCCGCAGCGAGAATTCGGACTCGTCTGCGGGCGTGAAGCTCGTTGTTACGAGCGGGGCCTCGTAGTCCTGTGAAAAATCGATGCTCATGTTCTTACCTCATCACCATGGCGCGCAGGCAATGCCGCACGATCTCTTCCGTCTTCATGCCCTCGGGGTCAAAGCTGCGCAGCGCCGCCGTGATCTCCTGCGGGCGGTAGCCGAGCTCGGCCAGTGCGGCCTGCGCCAGCGCCAGCGCGCTGCCGGAGGCGGCGGGCACATCCCCGGCCGGGAGCGAAATGCCGCCCTCTGCCGGTGCGGCGCCACCGAGCTTGTCCTTCAGCTCCAGCAGGATGCGCTGGGCCAGCTTTTTGCCGACGCCCGGCGCGGCCATCAGGGCCTTCTCATCCTGCGAGAAGATGGCAAGCGCAAAGCGGTCCGGCGTGGTGGACGACAGAATGGCCAGCGCGGCCTTCGCGCCGACGCCGGTCACGCCGAGCAGCAGCTCAAAATTCCGCAGCTCCTCGCGCGTGCTGAAGCCGTAGATATCGAACGCATCCTCGCGGATGCTGCAGTAGGTATAGAGCCTCGCGCGCTCGCCCACATGCAGGCGCGAGAGCGTATAGGACGACGTCCGGCAGGCGTAGCCGACACCGCCGCAGTCGATGACGGCCAGATTGCTCTCGAGAAGCGTGACCTCGCCGTTGAAATAATAAAACATTACGGTTTTCCTCCCATGAGCCGTGCCAGCTGCGATGTGGACGAGCGCGCATGGCACAGCGCGATGGCGATGGCATCGGCCGCATCGTCCGGCCGGGGCATGCGATCCAGCCGGAGCAGGCGGCGCGTCATATCCATGACCTGATGCTTCTCCGCCTTGCCGTAGCCGACGACGGCCTGCTTGACCTGCATGGGCGTGTATTCAAACAGCGGCACGCCCGCCCGCTCGATGGCGAGCAGGATGACGCCGCGCCCGTGCGAAACGCCGATACCGGTCGTGATATTGTGCCCCCAGAACAGCTCCTCCACGGCGACGGCCTCGGGCTTTGTGACCTCCAGCAGCTGCGTCATGTCCTCAAACAGAATGTTCAGCCGTTGCGGGAACGGCAGCCCCGCCGGGGTCGTGACCGTGCCGTAGCGAAGCAGGGCATAGGTCCCGCGCTCCGCCCGGATGAGGCCGAAGCCGGTCGTCGCATAGCCGGGATCAACCCCGAGTATAACCAAAGAGCTTCTCCGGCCATTCCGGCACGGCGATATTCAGCAGCCAGCTGGCGATGCCGAGCACGACGATGGCAAACAGCACCCACGCCAGCACGCGCTTCCACTTCGGGCTGGGCACAAATTCGGACTGCGGTGCCTCCGGCGTCTCCTGCACGGCGGGCATGTCCTTCTGATTTTCTTCCATGGATATCACCTCTGGAGTATCATATCATACTTTTCCGAATGGGGCAAGATAAAAACGAAAGTGAGATGCTTCCGGGGAATCCCCACTTGCAATGGGGCGGAAAGAATGGTAAAATACTAAATTGAATAAGAATCTCATGAATTGGGAGGAACTCCTCTTTTGGAAAAGAAAACGACTGTGATCTCTCCCGAGGCTCTGCAGCGGCAGGAGGGCTTCTGCGGACGGGTGCGCGAATACTGGCAGGCGCAGGGAATCACGCCTGTGGCCTTTGTGGAGACCTACGGCTGCCAGCAGAACGAGGCGGATTCCGAGCAGATCCGCGGCATGCTCGAGCACTGCGGCTACGGCCTGACGGACGGCCCTGAGGGCGCGGACCTCGTCATCTTCAATACCTGCGCCATCCGCGAGCACGCCGAGCAGCGCGTGTTCGGCAACGTCGGCGCGCTCGTGCATACCCGCCGCCGCCACCCGCGCCAGAAGATCTTCCTGTGCGGCTGTATGATGGGCCAGCCCGCCGTGGTCGAACGCGTGCGCAAGTCCTATCCCTATGTGGACGGCGTGTTCTCCACACACCACCTGTGGGAGCTGCCGCAGCTGCTGCTCGGCGTGCTGACGACAGGCAAGCGCGTGTTCTCCGTGGAGGATTCTGCCGGAGCCATTGCCGAGGGCCTGCCCGTCGTGCGCGAGAATAAGCTCAAGGCGTGGGTCTCCGTCATGTACGGCTGCAACAATTTCTGCTCGTACTGCATCGTGCCCTATGTGCGCGGCCGCGAGCGCTCCCGCCAGCCGGAGGACATTCTGCAGGAGTGCCGCGCGCTGATCGCGCAGGGCTATAAGGAGATCACGCTGCTCGGCCAGAACGTCAATTCCTACGGCAAGGACCTCGGCCTCGGCGTGGATTTTGCCGACCTCATGGCGCAGATCGCGAGCCTGCCGGGCGATTTCCGCCTGCGCTTTATGACGTCCCATCCCAAGGATGCCAGTCATAAGCTGTTTGACACCATCGCGGCCTATCCGAAGATCTGCAAGCAGTTCCATCTGCCGTTCCAGTCCGGAAACGACCGTGTGCTCCACGCCATGAACCGCCGCTATACGAGCGCGCAGTATCTCGAGCTCGTGGATTACGGCCGCAGCCTCATGCCGGAGCTCGTGCTCACGTCCGATGTCATCGTCGGCTTCCCCGGCGAGACGGAGGAAGAATTTGAGGACACGCTGCGCCTGATCGAGCGCGTGCGCTATGACGCGCTGTTTACGTTTATTTTCTCGCCGCGCGGCGGTACGCCCGCGGCCTCCATGCCCGATCCCACGCCGAAGGAGGAAAAAAACCGCCGCTTCGACCGCCTCGTCGCCCTGCAGAACCGCATTTCGGAGGAAAAGCACCGTGCCTATATCGGCCGGACGTTCCGCGTGCTCATCGACGGACGCGACGGCGACCTGCTCACGGCCCGCACGGACGGCGGCCGCCTTGTGCGCCTGTCCGGCGGCGACGAGCTCATCGGCCGGTTCCGCGATGTGCGCATCACGGGCAGCACGACGTGGAGCCTGACAGGCGAGCTTGCCTGACGGCACAGACAGAAGGAGAAGAAGTATGGCTGAACTGACGCCGATGATGCGGCAGTATCTGGAGATCAAGGAACGGCACCCGGACTGCATCCTGTTTTTCCGTCTGGGCGATTTTTATGAAATGTTTGCCGACGATGCCAAGCTTGCTTCCCATGAGCTTGACCTGACGCTCACAACGCGGGACCGCGGCAAGGAGAAGTCCGAGCAGGTCCCCATGTGCGGCGTGCCGTATCACTCGGCAGAGAGCTATATCGCAAGGCTCGTCGCGCGCGGCTACAAGGTCGCCATCTGCGAGCAGATGGAGGACCCTGCGCTGGCCAAGGGCCTTGTCAAGCGGGATATCACCCGTATCGTTACGCCGGGCACGGTCATCGAAAGCTCCATGCTCGACGAGAGCCGCAACAATTATTTTGCCTGCGTCTTCGGCGAGGACGGGCGCTACGGCCTGAGCTTCTGCGATATTTCGACCGGCGCGTTCTATGCCACGCAGGCCGAGGGTGCAGAGGCCATGGAGCGCGTCATCTCCGAGCTGGGGCGCTTTGCCCCGGCCGAGGTGCTGCGCGGCGGCGACGCGGCCAAAAGCGAGGAGCTGACCCGCACACTGCAGGAGCGGCTGAGCTGCTGCGCCGATCTCGGCGCGGACGAGCTGTTTGATCCGCAGGAGACGGCACAGCTTGTGGAAAAGCAGTTCGGCAGGCCGCTGGATGAGCTTGGCCTCACGGAGCGGCCGGAGGTCTGGCGCAGTGCGGGCGCACTGCTGCGGACGCTCTGCGAGCTGCAGAAAACGGGCCTTTCCCATGTGCGGGAGCTGGAATTCTATGTCAGCGGCCGTTTCATGGAGCTGGATCTCAGTGCCCGGCGCAATCTGGAGCTGACGGAGACCATGCGCGCGGGGGAAAAGCGCGGCAGCCTCCTGTGGGTGCTGGACCATACCAAAACGGCCATGGGCAGCCGCATGCTGCGCAGCTGGCTGGAAAAGCCGCTGCTCAGCCCAAAGCGCATCAACGCGCGCCTCGACGCCGTGGAGGAGCTGACGAAAAACAGCATCGGCCGCGACGAGCTTGTGCACATGCTGCAGGACGTCTCGGACTATGAGCGCGTGACGGCCCGCATCGTCACAGGCGCGGCGAACTGCCGCGACCTGGTCTCGCTCGGAAACGGCTGCGAGCCGCTGCCGGAGCTGCGCGCCGCCATCGGCGGGCTGCATGCCTCGCTGTTCGGCGTGCTGCTGGACGAATTGGACGACCTTTCCGACCTGCGGGACGAAATTCGGAACGCCATTGTGGACGAGCCGCCGTTTTCCGTGCGCGAGGGCGGCATGATCCGCGACGGCTACAGCGAGGAGCTGGACCAGCTGCGTGACATCGTCTCGGGCGGCAAGGGAACGCTGGCCCGCATCGAAGCCGAGGAGCGCGAGAAGACCGGCATCAAGACCCTGCGCGTCGGCTACAACCGCGTGTTCGGCTATTATATCGAAGTCTCAAAGGGCCAGACGGCCCAGGTCCCGGAGACCTACATCCGCAAGCAGACGCTCACAACGGGCGAACGCTATATCACCCCGGAGCTCAAGGAGCTCGAGCGCACGATCCTGACGGCAAAGGACCGCATCACGGCGCTGGAATACGAGCTGTTCTCACAGGTGCGCCAGCATCTGGCCGACCAGTCCGCCCGCATCCAGCGCACGGCGCGCGCCGTGGCCGCGCTGGACGTGCTGACGAATTTTGCGGCGCTGGCCGCCCGGCAGAATTACTGCCGCCCGGAGATCGACCTCTCCGGCGAGCTGCATATCACAGACGGCCGCCATCCCGTCGTGGAGCAGGTGCTCAAGGATGCGCTGTTCGTCCCGAACGACACGGCGCTCGACTGCGGCGCGAACCGCGTCGCCATTCTGACCGGCCCGAATATGGCCGGTAAATCCACCTATATGCGGCAGGTCGCCCTCATTGTGCTGATGGCGCAGATGGGCTGCTTCGTCCCGGCGCGCACGGCGCGCATCGGCGTGGTGGATCGCATCTTCACACGCATCGGCGCCTCGGACGATCTGGCCTCCGGCCAGTCCACGTTCATGGTGGAGATGACGGAGGTCGCGGAGATCCTGAAGCACGCGACGTCGCACAGCCTGCTCATCCTTGATGAGATCGGACGCGGTACGTCGACATTTGACGGCATGGCCATTGCCCGCGCCGTTCTCGAATATGCCGCCGACAAAAAGCGCATCGGCGCAAAGACGCTCTTTGCCACACACTATCACGAGCTGACGGACATCGAGCAGGAGATCGAGGGCGTGCGGAACTACAACATCGCCGTGCGCAAGCGCGGCGCGGACATCGTGTTCCTGCGCAAGATCGTCCCCGGTGCGGCCGACGATTCCTACGGCGTCGAGGTCGCGCGACTGGCCGGTCTGCCGGATAAAGTCGTCTCCCGCGCGCGGGAGCTGCTGCGGGCGCTCGAGAGCGGCGCACCCGTGCGCACGGTGCGCGTGGCGGCGGACGACCAGATCTCCATCATGAGTATGGAGAATGACGCCCTGCGGCGGAAGCTCGAGTCGCTTGCGATCGAGACCATGACGCCGATCGAGGCCATGAACGCCCTGTTCGAGCTGAAGAAAATGCTCTGACGGAAAGGAGAGAATGCCGGATGAGCTGGATGTTTCCCCGCAACAGTGGAATTCATGCGCCCGAGACGCGCGAATGGATCCTCGGCGCACTGTATCTGCCTGTTTTTCTCTTTTTTTTGAATTTCGCGATCCTTACCTATTTTCCGGCACTCGGCTTTCCGCTGACGGAGCCGCGCAATTACTTTTTTGCGAATCTGCTCTATATGACCGTGAATTTTGCCGTCATGCTCCTGATCTTCCGCCGCACGCTTTGGCAGTCACTTCGGGAATTCGAGGGGAAAATGCTCCTGAGCGTGCTGATCGGCTTTGGCATGTGCTATGGCGCGAACCTTGTGCTGACGACGGCCTATACGGTATTGGATATCATGCCGGAGAACTACAATCAGGAGGCCGTCAACTCCCTGCTCGGCGGTTACCCGCTGGCCATGACGCTTTGCACCGTCGTGCTCGCGCCGCTGGCAGAGGAGTGCCTGTTCCGCGGCGTGCTGTTTGCGCCGCTGGCGCGCAGATGCCTCCCGGCTGCCTATGCGCTGTCCATGTTCCTGTTTGCGGGGATGCATGTGTTCCAATTCCTTGGCTCCATGACTGCGGCCAATACGATCCTGTGCCTGAGCCTCTATCTCCCGGCGAGCTTCTCGCTGTGCTGGGTCTATCAGAAGACGGGCAACATCTGGGCCGGTATTTTCCTGCATATGTTCATCAATTTCCAATCTGTGCTCGCGAGCCTTCTGCGCTCGCTGATGCAAGCGTTCCTGTGAGGTAGTTATGCCAAAGATCCAACAGCTTTCTCCCCATGTCGCCGACCTGATCGCCGCTGGCGAGGTCGTGGAGCGCCCGGCCAGCGCCGCAAAGGAGCTGGTCGAAAACGCCATCGACGCCGGGGCCAACAAGGTTACGGTCGAGCTGCGCGACGGGGGCATGACGTTCCTGCGCGTGACGGACGACGGCTGCGGCATGGCGGCAGAGGATGTGGAGACGGCCTTCCTGCGCCATGCCACGAGCAAGCTCCATGAGGCGGCCGATCTGGAGGCCATCCACACGCTCGGCTTCCGCGGCGAGGCGCTGGCGGCCATTTCCTCCGTCTCGCGCATCGACGTGCTGACGAAGACGGCGGACGCCCCCTTCGGCACGAGTCTGCATCTCGAGGCGGGCGTTGTGACGGAGCGCGGCGAGGCGGGCTGTCCGAACGGCACGACCATGCTCGTGCGTGACCTGTTTTACAATACACCTGCGCGCATGAAGTTCATGAAGCGAGACTCCGTGGAGGCCTCCGCCGTGCTCAGCACGGTGCAGCGCCTTGCGCTGGCTCATCCGGAGGTCGCCGTGCGCGTGCTGCGCGACGGACAGGAGCAGCTCTCCACGCCCGGCGACGGAAAGCTCCTCAGCGCGATCTATGCCGTCATGGGCCGCCAGACCGCGCAGGAGATGACCCCGGTGGACGGGAGCTGGGACAAGCTCTCCGTCACGGGCTTTGTGACCCGCCCGGCCGCGACGCGCGGCACGCGGGGCAGCCAGATCTTCTTTGTCAACGGGCGGCATGTCCGCTCCAAGCTCATGACGGCCGCGCTCGAGCAGGCCTACCGCAATCAGCTCCTGCAGGGCCGTTTCCCGGCCTGCGTGCTGCATCTGCACCTGCCGGAGCATCTTGTGGACGTCAATGTGCACCCCGCGAAGACGGAGGTGCGCTTCCTGCGCGAGCAGGAGGTGTTCGACTGCGTGCATTACGGCGTGCTCGGCGCGCTGGAGCAGGCCTCCGGCCGCGTGCAGATGAAGCTGAAGCCGCAGAACGACGGGAGTTCTGCCTTCCGCACCATGTCGGCGGCGGAATACCGCGCCGCAGCGGCCGCCCTGCAGGACGGCCCGCGCCCGGCGGCCTCCCGCACGGTGCTCGAGCAGATCGGCTCGCTGACGGAGCGCCGCGACGGTGCGGCGCTTGCCTCGCCGAAGCCGGTGCAGCCTGTGACCCGTCCTGAACCGCCCTGCCCGGCCCCACAGCCTGCTGCGCCGGTGCAGCAGCGGGAAGCGCCCGTACCGGCTCCGCAGCCCGAGCGGCAGACGCCCGGGAAGCACGATGAGCCGCCGGTAAAGCGCGAGGAGCCGGCCCGGCCGGAGCCAAAGCAGACGGAAGAGCCGCAGCAGGAGCTCCCGCTGCCCAAGGTACCGGATTACCGCATCATCGGCGAGGCGCTGAACACCTACATCCTCGTTGAGCAGGCAGGGAGTCTGCTCCTCATCGACAAGCATGCCGCGCACGAGCGCATCCTGTTTGAAAAGCTCCGCGCCGACACGGAACCTGTGATGCCGCAGCTGCTGCTCACGCCCGTGCTGTGCGAGCCGGAGCGCGAGGAGGCGGCCGTGCTGCTGGAAAATGCCGAGCTGCTGGCGCAGTATGGCTATGAGATCTCGGATTACGGCGACGGCGTGCTCGCCATCCGCCAGATCCCCACGGAGATCGCGCCGGACGACGCCGCGCAGAGTCTGACCGCGCTGGCGGCCGAGCTTCTGACCGGGCGGCACGCCGACCCGACGGAGCTGCGCGACCGCCTGCTGCACACCATCGCCTGCAAGGCCGCCATCAAGGGCGGCTGGCACACCGACCCAAAGGAGTGGGAGGCCGTGGTGCACGAGGTGCTGACGCGCAATGACCTGAAATACTGCCCGCACGGCCGTCCCATCTGTCTGGAGCTGACGGCTTCGCAGCTTGAGCGGCAGTTCAAGAGGGCCTGACCATGGAGCAGCGAGACAATATGATCTGCATCGTCGGCCCGACGGCCTCCGGCAAGACGGCCCTGTCCGTCCGGCTGGCGCAGGCGCTCGGCGGCGAGATCGTTTCGTTCGACTCCATGCAGGTCTACCGCCGCATGGATATCGGCACGGCAAAGCCCACGCCCGAGGAGCGCTGCGGCGTGCCGCACCACATGCTCGACGTGGCGGACCCGGCGGAGAATTACTCCGTCAGCCGCTATGTGCAGGAGGCGGACGCCTGCGTGCAGGACATCCTGTCACGCGGAAAGCCTGTCATTCTGGTCGGCGGCACGGGGCTTTATATCGATTCTCTCATCGCGGGGCGGCAGTTTGCGCCGCTGCCGCAGACCGGCAGGCGTGAGGCCCTGGAGCGCCGCGCGGCTGAGGAGGGCGCACAGCCGCTTCTGGACGAGCTGCGCGCCGTGGACCCCGAGCGGGCGGCGCGGCTGTCCGTCTCGGACGTAAAGCGCATCGTCCGCGCGCTGGAGATCTGGCAGGAGACCGGCAGGACCATGACGGACTTCGACCGGGAGAGCCGGGCGATCCCGCCGCGCTACCGGCCGCTGTGGCTCGGCCTGCACTTCCCGGAGCGCGCGCAGCTCTATGCCCGCATCGATCTGCGCGTGGAGCTGATGTATGCGCAGGGACTTGCGCAGGAGGTCCACGCGTTGCTTGACAGCGGCGTGCCGGACCGGGCGACGAGCCTGCAGGCCATCGGCTATAAGCAGGTCGTGCAGGCGCTGGAGGAGGGCCTGCCGCCGGAGGCGGCGCTCGGGACCATCCAGCAGGCCACGCGGCGCTATGCCAAGCGCCAGATGACGTGGTTCCGCGCCAATCCCGCCGTGCAGTGGCTCGACGCCTCTGCGGGCGCAGACGAGATTTTCCGCGCGGCCCTGCAAAAAGCGGCCGATTTCGACAGCGGAATCTGATACAATCGTGGTATTCCAACACCGGCTGAGCCGGAAAACAAAGAAAAGGAGTACCACATATGGCAAACACGGAAAATTTGCAGGATCTGATCTTAAACGAGGTGCGCCGCGAGCACACGGCCGTGACCATGTTCCTCATGAACGGCTTCCAGCTCAAGGGCATCGTGACGGGCTTTGACAACTTCGTCGTTGTGCTCAGCTCGGACGGCAAGCAGCAGATGATCTACAAGCACGCCATCTCCACGCTTGTCCCGGCGCAGCCCGTTCGTACCTGAAGACCCTGCTCCCGCGGGCCGCGGGCCGAGTGCCCCGGCCGGACAGGAGTACCCAGATGAAAAAGCAGGGAGACCTTTACCTGAAAATCGTATCCATCGTATTGGCAGGCATCGTGGTGGCCTATCTCGTGCTGTCGGTCCTTTTCGGCAGCGGCGGGAGCAGCTACACCCTCGAGACTGCCGTGCGCTGCGAAGCCGGCGACGGGCAGACCGTTTCCGGCTTTGTAGTGCGTGAGGAGGAGATCATCACGGCCTCACAGCCCGTTGTGGTCTGCGCCCTGACCGAGGGCGAGCGCGTCGGCAGCGGGCAGCGCGTGGCAGACGGCTATCAGACCTCTGCGGCGCGCGAAAAGCGCGACAGGCTCACGGCCCTGCAGGAACAGCTTTCGCAGCTGCGCTATGCGGCCTCCGGCACGGCAGGGGAGGACACGACCCAGACGGACGACGCCATCGAAAAGGCCCTCGGCGAGCTGGCTGCACTGACGGCCCGCCGTGATCTGACGGAGGCCGACGATGTGATGTCCGAGCTGCAGCCGCTCGTGCTGCGCCGCAGCGTGACGGCGGACGACGCCGCGCGCATGGAGGGCCGCATCGCCGAGCTCGAGTCGCAGATCTCCGCGCTCTCCGCCGAGACGGAGCAGAGCGCCGAGGCCGTGACGGTCGAGAGCGCCGGCTATTTTTCCGAGCAGACGGACGGCCTTGAGCGCGTGCTCACGCCGGAGAGTGTGCTGCAGATGAAGCCGAGCGAGCTGCGCGCCGCTGCGCAGCATGCGTCTGCCGTTCCGGGCAATGCCGTCGGCAGGCTCATCACGGGCCAGAAGTGGTATTTTGCAGCCGAGATCCCAGAGGCGCGCGCGGAGCAGACTGCCGCGGGCGAGACGCTGACCGTCAGCTTCGGACTGGAAAAGCTCTCCCAGATCAGAATGCAGGTCGAGGCCATCAGCGAGGCGGAGGACGGCGTTTGTACCATCGTGCTGTCCTGTGAGCGCGAGCCGCAGGAGGTCACGGCCCTGCGCCGCCAGAGCGCGGATATCATTTTCTCCTCTTATACCGGCCTGCGCGTGCCGATGCTCAACATTACTCGTCCTGATGTGATATCTGATATTTACCGACGCTATCTGG
>ERZ1106978.1181-NODE-1181-length-15470-cov-3.128317_pt1 | contig 15470 bp, 6 predicted proteins | sample MGYA00403689_ERZ1106978 | MGnify/ENA primary metagenome ERZ1106978 (study PRJEB35170, sample SAMEA104062434) | human gut metagenome | biome: human gut; feature: human-associated habitat; material: faeces | place: Denmark | collected 2012-08-02 ...
AGCGTTCTGCCCGGTCGATTCAGAGTTTACTTTGCAATGTTCTCGCGGAAGCGCATGAGGATGGCAGCCGCCTGCTCGCGGGCCGCAAGGCCCTGCGGGGCAAGATAGGTGCCGTCCGCTTCCTTCGAGCCGGTAACGAGGCCCGTGGAAACGGCCCATGCCATGGCGTCTCTGGCGTAGGTGCTGACGCTTTCGGCATCGGGATAGCCGCTCAGCACGTCCGCCTCGGGCGCTTCGGCCTTGGCATAGCGGAAGAAGATCGCAGCCAGCTGCTCGCGGGTGACCGGCTCGGACGGGGCGAACTTGTTGCCACCGACGCCGTTGACGATGCCGTTTGCGGCGGCCCAGGCGATCGCATCGGAGTACCACTGGCCGTCAGCCACATCCGTGAAGCCGGACGGAGCGTCGACAGCCGGGCTGCCCGCCATGCGGTAGAGCACGGTGACGAGCATGGCGCGCGTCAGGGTGTCCTTCGGTGCAAACGTCGTAGAGGTCGTGCCGACCATGAGGCCGTTCTCGATCACGAAGCAGATGCCTTCCTTCGCCCAATCCGTCGGGATGTCTGTGTAGGCAGCGCACTTGTGGCCGAGGGCCGGGGTCTCGCTGTCCACATAGCTGTCGCCGCAGCGGCTGCAGGTGTGGGTCGTATAGCCGCCCTCGTCGAGCGTCGGAGCCGTCACGACAGCCTGATAATCATGGCCGAGAGGGGCGGTGATCTCCGTGATGACGCTGTAGTCGCAGTGCTTGCAGGACTCGCGGACAAAGCCGTAGCCGAGGCAGGTGGCCGGGACGGTCTCCGTCTCGCAGTCATGGCCGGCAGCGTCCACATAGTCCGCAACATAGCTGTCGCCGCAGACGGAGCAGGTGTAGGTGGTGTAGCCCATCTTGTCGCAGGTCGGGGCAGTCACGACGGCTTCATAGCTGTGGCCGGTGGCCGGGACGATGGAATCGACGTAGCTGTCGCCGCAGACGGAGCAGGTATGTGTGGTGTAACCGTTGTTCGTGCAGGTCGGAGCCGTCACAACGGCTTCATAGGTGTGGTCCGCCTTTGCCAGAGCAACGTCATAGCTGTCACCGCAGTGCGAGCAGGTGAAGGTTTTCACGCCCTCTGCCGTGCAGGTCGGCACGCGGGTGATCTGCCAGACATAGTCATGGCCGGTGGCCGGAACGATGGTGTCGATGTAGCTGTCGCCGCAGACGGAGCAGGTATGCGTGGTGTAACCGGCGGCGGTGCAGGTCGGGGCAGTGACGGTATCCTCATAGCTGTGGCCGGTAGCCGGAACAATGGAATCAACGTAGCTGTGGCCGCAGACGCTGCACAGATGCGTGGTATAACCGGCGGCAGTGCAGGTCGGGGCAGTCACGGTGAGCGTGTACTGATGACCGGCAGCGTCAACATAGTTGTCGCGGTAGCTGTCGCCGCAGACGGAGCAGACGTGGTTCGTGTAGCCGTCCTTCTCGCAGGTCGGGGCAACGACCGATTCCTCGTAGCTGTGGCCGTTGGCCGGGACAAAGTCGGCCTTGACGGTCTCGCCGCAGGCGGTGCAGGTGTAGATCGTGTAGCCCTGCTCGGTGCAGGTCGGGTCGACAACGGTCGTCTTCTCCAGCGTATGCTCGCTCTGGCCCTCAGCCAGCTTCTGCCAGACAAGGATGGGATAGCCGCCGTTGACCTTCTGCATGCAGGTGCCGTCAGCCTTGAAGGAAGCGCCGAGCTTCGTGACGAAGCCGGAGGCTTTCATGGCCTCCGCCGACATCTCTACAAAGACGGACGGATCATGCATCGTGGAATAGACCATCATGCCGAGGCCTTCGAGGCCGCAGGCGCGGTAGTAGACGTCTTTCACTTCAAGGTAGCTGCCCTCGGAGTAGTCCGCGTGCATGACGCCGATGGCAGCGCCGGGGTTACCGGCTGTCTTCAGACCGAGGTCGGTCACGGTGCCGGTGTTGTAGCAGTTGTGAACGTAGCTCTGCTCATAGACTCTCGAGGAGCTGGCGTCGAGCTTGCCGACAAGACCGCCGATGCCGCAGTAGTACTTGTCACTGTGGCCGGTGATCGCGCCGGAGTTGTAGCTGTCGACGATGTAGCTCGGGCCATTCGTGGCATCGGAGCTGCTGCCGACCGAGCCGACGAGGCCGCCGACATAGCAGTCGCCGGTGACGGCGCCGGTGTTATAGCAGCGGGTGAGGGCGGAGCCGTAGCGAATTTCGGCAAAGAGACCGCCGATTGCCTGCTTGCCGGTACCATATTCCACAAGGCTGATGGCTCCGGTATTGCCGCAGTCCGTTGCCTTGGTGGACTTGACCTCGGCACCGAAGCCGCCGACCTTGGTGCGGGCGGTGATGGCGCCGTTGTTCATGCAGGAAGTATAGGTCGTCTTTTCGCTCAGTGCGGCAAAGCCGGAGACGTAGTCGCCGTCGGAGGTCACGCTGCCGTTGTTCACGCAGCGCAGGAAGTCTGCGTTCTTCACCGTACCGGCAAAGCCGCCGACATAGCTCCAGGGATAGGGAGCCGTGCCCTGCTTGGCCGTGACGGTGACGTCCGTTGTGACGTCCGTAAAGGAGACGTATTCCGCAGCGCCGACGAGGCCGCCGGAATAGGCATAGGAGTTGCGATAGTTCTCCGTGATGGAGAGCGTGCCGGTGAGCGTCAGATTCTTGATCTCTGCCTTCTTGTCGGCCGTGCCCTTGACATAGCCGAAGAGGCCGAGGTACGGAGCGCCGATTGACTTGTCATCGGAATCGAAGGTGATGCTCATGCCGGTGATGCTGTGGCCGTCGCCGTCAAAATTACCGGTGAACGGCTGCTTCAGGGAGCCGATCGGGGTCCAGCTTTCAACGCTCGTCAGGTCGATGTTGGCCGTCAGCTTGCCGCTGATGCCGGTCTCACCGCTGTTGACCTTGCTCGCGAACCAAAGCAGCTGGCTGGCGTTGCCGATGAGGTAGACACCGTCTTCATCCTGGCTGGGCAGGACGTCGAGCTCGAGCTTGGCCGTCTTCGTCTTCAGGCCGTAGTTGGCGCTGTCGAAGCCGTAGGTGTAAGAGAGGATGATGGAGGTCTGACCCTGTTCGATCGGGCCTTCCTGCCAGGTCACATAGTTCGTGATATCCCGCTCGAGACCGTTGGCCAGCTTGGCAACGACCTTCATGCCGGAGGCATCGAACGTCTCGCCGGCCTTATAGGTCATCTTCTCCGGGTTTTCCGTGACCTCAATGGACAGAATCTTCGAGGTGATGGCCATCATGTAGCAGGAGTCGTTCTTGTAGTAGATCGTGCCGGTGCTGTCTGCGATGGTGGAGCAGATACAGTACTGTGCCAGCGGAGCCTGCGGCGTGAAGATCTCGCTGTAGCCGGAATCCGTGGCCGTCTTCGGCTCGGTCTGGCCCGGGCGATCCATCAGGACGGAAATGCCGCCGGGGGTATAGTTGTAGGGGAGGTAGATGAAGACATAGCCGTCGCCCGCGCCGTCGCCGTCGAAGTCCTTGTCGACATAGGCCGTGGAGACCATGGCCGAGGTCTGCGGATAGCCGACGATGCCGTAGGAATAGGCATAGCTCATTTCGCCAGTTGCAGTATCCAGATCAATGACCTCGATGCAGTGGCCGCCGTTCTGGGAGAACTGGCCCTTGCTGCCGGAAACGCCGAGGTAGATGCGCCCGTTGTAGACGGACGGCGTGCAAGTGGACATGATGGCACCGGGCTTTTCCTCACTGGTGTAGCCCTCGGCGTCCTTGAGCGCCAGAGACTTGAAGTCCGTGATCTTGCCGGTTTCCCAGTCGATGGCGGCATTGTAGATGTAGCCGCCCTTGGACGTGAAGAACACGCGGTCAGAATCCGGGTCGTGGGAAACGTTGGAGCGGATATCACCCTTGCAGCCGTAGTGGGAGTCGAGCAGCTTGCCTGTCAGGCGGTCGAAGACCAGCAGGGCGGAGGTGTTGATATAGTCACCCTCGCCGGAGCCGTCGTCCGTGCCGACGATGCAGAGGTTATCCGTCACATAAGCGCCTGCCCAGTAGAAGCCGCCGACGCAGGCATAGGACCAGGAGGCGAGCTTGGCTTCATCCGTCTTCATCGGGTCCTCATCCGTCACGGAGATGGCAACGAAGTTGCCGGGCTTGCTCTCGCCGTTCCAGAAGCCGACATAGATGTAGCCGTCGTGGTACGTCGGGGAGGTATTGGGCTGGCCGCCGAGCGGATCGGTGTAGATCCACAGGGATTCGAGCGTCTTGGCGTTGAAGGCCTGGATCTTGCCGCCGGACAGGCCGACAAAGATCATGCCGTCGGCATAGGTTGCCGGGTTGATGGAGAAGCTGGAGGTACCTGCCATCGTGCCCTCTGCGAGCACCTTGCCGGTGTTGACGTCGAGGCGCTTGATGGTGCTGCCGGTGTAGGTGATGAGGTCACCGTCCACCAGAATGGGGGAGCCGGGAGCGGCCGCCCAGCCTGTGCCGTACTTCGCAGCCCACAGCAGCTCACTGTCCTCACTCGTGTAGGGCGTGGGGGCGTTCGTGATGCCAAGGTGATCGCTGCCGTTGCGGAAGTTCGGCCATTCGGCGGGGAGGTCCTTGACAAGGGTCGTGTTCTCTTCGGCTGCGGTCAGCGTGATCTTGAGCACTGGCTCGGCCGCGCTGGCAGTCAGGCTGCCCGACTTGCCGACATAGCCCTTCGCTGTTGCGACGTAGGTGTAGGCCGCGCCGTCCATCAGGGTATAGTCGCCGTTCTCATCCGGATAGATGCTGGTGTTGAACGAGTCATACAGGACCAGCAGGGCGTTCTCCGGGGCAAGCTCTGCACGCACCTTGCAGATGGCGTGCTTCGTTGCCTTGACGGTGTAGGAGGTCGACAGGCCGTCTGCGTTGGAGACGACGACGGTCATGACGTTCTCGCCGTCCTGCAGGGTCCATTCGCCGGACTCCGCGCCGTTGTAGGTCACGGTGTAGCCGTCCTGATATGGCGTGGCGCTGAGCGTGATGGAATCTGCCGTCGTGTCGATGGTGTATTCCGCCGTGCGGTGCGAGAACGTCTCGTTCATGCGCGCGCCGGTCACGTTCAGGGCAGACAGGGTCGGAGTGCGGAACGAGGTGAGCGTGTAGGTCTGCGTATTGCCGTCAACGCCGACCGTCAGGGTGACGGTGTTCGGCTTGGCATCGCGGCTGAAGTTTGCGAGGCTCTGGCCGGAGGTCTTGCCGGACGTAATGGCCGTGGACTGGGTCTTGCCGTTATACAGATTCGTCCACTCGGCCTTGATGGTGGAGCCTTCCGGGGCATTTTCGGACAGCGTGGCCCACAGGAAGGCGCTGAAGCCGTCTGCATCGGGGATGGCGACCTGATATTCGGCCGTCTTACCGTCGAATTCCGGCGTAAAGACATAGTCGCCGGAGGCGTTGTAGGCGGTCAGGCGGAGCGCGGACAGGTAGGCGATCTTCTCACCGCAGCGGCTGCAGATGCCGCCTTCGCCGACATTGTGGCCGAGAGCCGGAATCTCTTCCGCCTTCGTCTCGCCGCAGGCCGTGCAGGTGTAGGTCTTGGAACCGGCCTCGGTGCAGGTCGCGTCGACCGTTGCGGTCACTTTAAACGTGTGCTCGCTCTGGCCTTCGCCCAGCTGCTGCCAGGTGAGGACGGGGTAGCCGCTGTTGACCTTCTGCATGCAGGTGCCGTCAGCCTTGAAGGAAGCGCCGAGCTTCGTGACGAAGTCGGAGGCCTTCATGGCCTCTGCCGTCATCTCTGCGAAGACGGACGGATCGTGCATTGTGGAATAGTTCATCTTGCCGAGACCTTCGAGGCCGCAGGCGAGGTAGTAGACGTTTTCCACTTCGAGGTAGCTGTCCGTGGAATAATCCGCGTGCATCAGACCGATCGCCGCACCGGCGTTGATCGTCTTCAGACCAAGGTCGGTCACGGTGCCGACATTGTAGCAGTTGTGAACGTAGCTCTGCTCATAGGTTCTCGAGGAGCTGGCGTCGAGCTTGCCGACCAGACCGCCGATGCCGCAGTAGTTCTTGTCGCTGTGGCCGGTGATCGAGCCGGAGTTGTAGCTGTCGACGATGTAGCTCGGGCCGTTCGCGGCGTCGGAGCCGCTGCCGACCGAGCCGACGAGACCGCCGACATAGCAGTCGCCGGTGACGGCACCGGTGTTATAGCAGCGCGTAAGCGTCGAGCCGTAGCCCATCTCGCCAAACAGACCGCCGATGCCCTGATTGCCGCCGTTGTAGGCTGCAAGGCCGATCGTGCCGGTGTTGCAGGAATCAACGGCCTTCGTGGACTTGACGGAAGCGCCGAAGCCGCCGATCTTCGTGCGGCCGGTGATCGCACCGTTGTTCACGCAGGAGGTGTAGGTCGTCGTCTCGCTCTTGGCCGCGAAGCCGGAGACATAGTCGCCGTCCGTGGTCACGGCGCCGTTGTTGACGCAGCGCAGGAAGTCTGCATTCTTCACCGTACCGGCAAAGCCGCCGACATAGCTCCACGGATAGGGGGCAGAGCCCTTCTTCGCGGTGACGGCAACGTTCGTCGTGATATCGGTGAAGGAAACATATTCCGCACCGCCAACGAGGCCGCCGGAGTAAGCGAAGGAGTTGCGGTAGTTTTCGGTGATGTCCAGCTTGCCGGAGAGCATCAGGTTCTTGATCTCCGCCTTCTTGTCGGCCGTGCCCTTGACATAGCCGAAGAGGCCGAGGTACGGAGCGCCGACAGATTTGTCATTGGAATCGAAGGTGATGCTCATGCCGGTGATGCTGTGGCCGTCGCCGTCAAAGCTGCCGGTGAACGGCTGCTTCTGGGAGCCCATCGGGGTCCACGCTTCGGTCAGCTCGATATTGGCAGTCAGCTTGCCGCTGATGGCGGTATCGCCGCCGTTGACCTTCGCTGTGAACCACTGCAGCTGCTTCTCGCTGGCGATGCCGTAGACGCCGCTTTCGTCCTGCGTGGGGATCGCGGGGTCCTTTTCACCGCAGCGGATGCAGGCACCGTCTGCGCCGAAGGTGTGGCCGAGGGCCGGAAGCTCTTCCGTGCGGGTCTCGCCGTGCACGCTGCAGGAGAACGTCTTGACACCGGCCGTCGTGCAGGTGGGCTCCGTCGTGATGACGCCTTCATTCCACTGACAGGGCTGTGCATCGCCGCTGGAGAGGACGATCTTTGCCGTTGCGGGGGCGTAGCAGGCGTCCTCCGTGCCGTAGTTCGGGTCATAGCCCAGCAGGTAATAGGTACCGGCCTTCAGCGAGGCCGTGTCGAGCGTGTAGCTGCTGCCTTCGCTCGTAAGCTCCTGCTGCTGTTCCCAGTTTTCATTGTAGAGCTTCACATTGAGACCGGTGATCGGCTCAAAGGACTCCGTGCCGCCGTCGGACACGGACTTGGTGTCATACTTCTGCGTTTCGAATGTGATCTTTTCACCGACCTTGGCGGTGTAGTCGTCCTTGTCAAAGCGGGCGAATGCGCCGTAGGTCCAGAAGCTCCAGTTGGAGAACATGGCCAGATCGATCGTGTCGTTGTCGGACAGCAGAATGTAGTCTGCCGTGGAGCCCCAGCCCGCAGACATCAGGGGATAGACGTGGTTGCGGTAGTACATGAGGTTCTCGTCATGGCCCCAGAAGTTCTGCATGTACATGGACGTGGCGCTGCCGGAGATGAGCAGCGCATTCAGCGTATCCTCATAGGAGCCGCCGAGCATGTCATTCACGCCTTCGCCGCTGCCGGTGAATTCCAGCAGGCCGGATGTGCCCTTGCCGCAGTCCTTCTCGGCCACGCCGAGGTAGTAGCGCTCGAGCATATAGATGTAGAGGTGCAGGAGCGTCGGGCGCTGCACGATCTCGTTGTCCGTATAGCTTCCGGAGCCGTTCTCCGTGTGGTAACGGTTAAAATCGTCCAGACCGTACAGGGACAGGGGGAAGTACGGGACCTTGACCTCCAGATGCGACAGGATGGTGCCGCCGTCGTCCTTGCCGATGATCGGTGCGCCGTCGCTCGAGATGGTCACATAGACGGTGACGGAGGCCTGGTCGGTCTCGTCATAGCCGTACTGGTTCTTGTCGCCGTCCTCCACGGCCTCGACCGTGATGGGAACGGTGACTTCGGTGCTGCCGCCGCCCGTGCAGGTAGCGGTAATGCCGATGCGGAATTCCCCTGCCTCGGCAGAGGTGAACTGCAGCGTATTGTCCTTGATATAGACCTTATCGCCGTAATCCGCCTTCAGCGCGAAGCTGAGGGTGTGCCCGTTCGGGTCGGTGAACACCGTTCCGAGCGGGAGCTGGTACAGCGCACCGACCTTGACGGGATCGGGCGCCGGGGTACTTACCGTGATGTCGCAGTTCGCCGCGAAGACCGCGGGGATCATCGACAGAAGCATGGCAAGCACCAGCAGGATGCTCAGGATTCTTTTCATGCTGTTTTCCTTTCTTTTGGGGAACCCACTGAGGATACGATTAGTGGCTTCCCGATTTTATTTATCCTTAGACCGTGTTCGGTCCAAAAGATCAGCGCAAAGCCCAACGGGCGGGCCGCAAAAAAACAGCCTGACAGGAAACTACATGGGAGACATGGAGTTTTTGGCAAGCTGCTGCATCGTGGGGCGGGTCGGCGGCACCCGACCCGCCCACAGGAGGAGAACACCCGGTCATGCGCAGCGGGAACGCATCCGCTGCCCCGAATCGGGCACAAAAAAAACGGCTGAAAGGATAGATAGACTATCCCCTCAACCGATTCGGGCAAAGTAATGCATCACAGTAGGTCTTCTGGGTCGCGCATCCGGGAGCAAAGCCCCCACGGCCGCTGCCCTGCCTTCTCAGGGTTCCCCAATGACCGGCTTTCGCCGACGGGCAGCGGACTCAACGCTCACAGCGACGGTTATCCCAGAGGCGCAGCGCGCCTCCCTCGGGGTATTATCCCCGTTCCCTTGTTTACCCGTATGCCTGACGGGGTCGCCCCGCGCCGTTGCGTACATACGGTCTCTGCAAGCAGAATATTCAGTTCATGCCGCACAGGCTTTGTGCGGACTACTTTGATTATAGACCATGCGGGCGCGCCTGTCAAGCACCGAAATCCGTATTTTTTTAGCGAATGCGGAAACACACACCGGAACGGGCTTGACAAAAAAATCGGCCCTTGTTATACTGAGAGCAATGGAAGCTTCAAGTGCTTCCGCTGCCGTCCGGGCAGCGGGAGAGGATAGGGAACCGGGTGAGAATCCCGGACGGTACCGCCGCTGTATGCGCGGAGGCCGCGTGCAGGGCGAAAGCCGGTCATTGGGGAACCCTGAGAAGGCGCGCGCGGCCGTCGAGGCGTGAGTCAGAAGACCTGCTTGGGGAGGCTCTGCCCGCATGGTGCGGGAAACGGGGCATATTGTTGTGCGCAAATGCGGACGCTGCAACGATTGTTGCAGTGTCCTTTTTTTCTGGGGGTCGTGCCATGAGACGGAAAACAATCTGGGGCCGGGTCTGCACGGCCGTGCTGATCCTTTCGCTTCTGGCCGGTGCGGTGGCTGTCGTGTTCACGGGCGGACGGGTGCGCCCGCCCGATCCGCTGCCGGAGCAGGCGCAGGTCCTGCAGCCGGACCGACAGGAGCGCGGCGGCAGCGGCGGCACATCGGACGACGTGCCCCTCACGCAGTCCCCGGAGCCGACGGAGCCGTCCGAAGAGCCGGACGAGACGGAAACGGCCGAGCCATCCACGGAGCCGGACGAGCCGACGGATGCGACGTCCGCCACGCAGACGACACAGACGCCCGAGCCGAGCGAGGAGCCGACGCGCAGCACCGGCGGCGGAACGGAGCCGACGGAGGAGCCGGGTCCTGCCCCCACGGAGGCCCCCGGCCCCGAGGAGCCGCATATCGTGACGGACCTTGTCAGCCGCGTCTGGCGCTCCGGTGAGCTGGACGGCGATACGCTGCGGTTTTATGCCTATGCTGCGGGCAGCGGAGACCTGAGCCTGCGGGTATATTATAAGGAGTCCGGCTCCACCGCAAACAACGGCACGCGCCTGCTGCCGGCGGACGACCGGAACTTCTCCGTCCGCCTTACCTTAAATCAGTCCTATACCTTCTCCTTATATTTATATCGCGACGGCCGCCGCGTCGGCGATGCCGCGGTATACCATATTTCCTACCGCGCAAGGCTCGCAGACGACGATCAGCCCGAGATCGGCGATGCGCCGCCCATCATCACGACGAGCCGCGACGGCCGGACCGATCCCGTCTCCGTGCAGACGATGACGTTCGTCGTCTGGGCGAGGACGGGCACGGACGGTTCACCGATCTACACGAGCCATCTGCAGGTCTCGATGGACGGCGAGCTGCTGACGAACCCGACCGGCAGCGCCGCGTCCGGCTATGAATATGTGCTGCGCTTTTCCGCGCCGCTCGTCGGCGATGAGCGGGAATATACACTGCGCATCCTTGCGTGGGACGATGCCGGAAATTCCGCCATGCGCACCGTGAAGATCGTCTATCAGACGGTCTCGGAGGGCGACGACATCGGTGAGGCGACTATCCGCATCGACGCCACGACCGTCGGCCTCGGAATCGTCGACGAGGAGACCGTCCGCATCAAACAGGGCGACACGGCCGCGCAGACCGTGCTGCAGATGCTGGAGGACTGCGGCTATGAGGCAGGCTATGACGGCCTTGCGGAAAAGAACGGCGGTTTTTATCTCATGCGCCTGACGCGCGGCGACCTGCTGTTTCGCGCGCAGGTGCCGGAGCGCCTCTGGACGCTCATCCAGCGCGACGGCATCTCACTGACGGGTGCGCCCGGCCGCGACAGCCTCGGCCAGCACGACTACACCTGGGGCGCGGGCTGGATGTATGATGTCAACGGCTATTACCCCGGCAAGGGCCTGTCGGAATGGATGCTCGGCGACGGCGACGTGCTGACGCTGCGCTTCACGCTGGCCTGGGGCAAGGATATCGACGGCTTCGGCGCGACGGGCGGCGGCTACGGCGTGCTGTCCAGCTACTGCTATGTCTGGCGCGACGGGCAGGAGATCCCGCTTGGCCACGACTGGCAGGAGACGGCCCGTGTCGAGCCGACGGAGACGGAGGACGGCTATGCGGACTATGTCTGCACGAAGTGCGCCGAGACGCGCCGCGACGTCCTGCCGAAGACCGGAACGGTCGACCCAACGGATCCCACGGATCCCACGGAGCCCACAGAGCCGCCAACGGATCCCACGGACCCGACGGAGAACGGAAACGAGAGGAGCATGTTCCTTGAAGCAAATGCGAAATATTCTGATCCTGCTGCTGTGCGCTGCACTGCTGGCGGGCTGCGGCGCAAGATCGGCGCCTGCAAAGGCACTCGAGGGCTGCCGGGCACTGCTCGGCGTGCGTGAGGGCTTTCTGAAGGACCGCGCAGCGGAGCTGGCGGGCAGCTCCATCGGAGATTGGCTCGCCATGGCGCTGCTGGCCTGCGGTGCGAACGAGAGCTATGACGCTTATCTTGCTGCGCTTGAGCGGCACGTCACGGAGCGCTATGCCGAGCAGGGCACGCTCGATGCGCTCATGGCGACGGAGTATTCCCGTACGATCCTGACCGTCGCCATGCTCGGCGGCGACCCGGCCGCCTTCGGTACGCGGCCGGACGGCACGACCGTGGACCTGCTGGACGACGGCGTGTGGAATTTTGCGGGCGAGCTCGGCGCGCAGGGCCTCAACGGCCTGATCTTTGCCCTGCTGGCGGTCGATGCCGGGACCTATCCGGAGCCGGAGCGGGCGAAAAACACGCGCGCCGGGATCGTGGAGGCCATCCGCGCGGCGCAGGAGCCGGACGGCGGCTTCGGCCTCGTTTCCGGCGCCTCGGAGGCAGACCTGACGGCCATGGCCCTGCAGGCCCTTGCGCCCTACGGCCGGGACGAGACCGTGGAGCGGGCGCTTGCCTGGCTGAAGGACCAGATGCAGCCGGACGGCACCTTCCTGGCCTACGGCGAGCCGAGCGCCGAGAGCTGCGCGCAGGTCCTCCTTGCGCTGGCTGCGCTCGGCATCGATCCGGAGCAGGAATTCGGCAGCGTGAACCCCGAAACAGGCCTTGCAGAATTCCGGAAGGCGGACGGGAGCTATGCGCATCTGCTGACGGACACGGAAGGAAATCTCATGGCGACGGAGCAGGCCATGCTGGCCCTCTGCGCGCTGGAGCGGCTGCCGGACGGCGGCTGCGTATACGAATCGAAATATCGGGAGGCGGCATGATGGAACAGAAACAATATGAGCTTGCGGCGCAGGTGCTCCGCGAGGTGCAGAAGGTCATCCTCGGCAAGCGGGAGATCGTGGAAAAGGTCCTGATGGCCGTGCTGGCGCAGGGCCATGTGCTGCTGGACGATGTGCCCGGCGTTGGCAAAACGACGCTGGCCATGGCCTTCGCACGCGCGCTCGGGCTGGAGACCCGCCGCGTGCAGTTCACGCCGGACACGATGCCGTCGGACATTCTGGGCTTCTCCGTCTATGACAAGCAGGCGGGAGCCTTTTCCTACCAGCCGGGCGCGGTCATGACGAACCTGCTGCTGGCAGATGAGATCAACCGCACGTCCACCAAGACGCAGGCGGCCCTGCTGGAGGCTATGGAGGAGCGCCGCGTGACCGTCGACGGGAAGACGCATCCGCTGCCGCAGCCGTTTTTCGTGCTGGCGACGCAGAATCCCGTCGGCTCGGCCGGAACGCAGCTCCTGCCCCCGGCGCAGCTCGACCGCTTCCTGCTGTGCCTGAGCATGGGCTACCCCGACCGGGAAAGTCAGGTGGAGCTGATGAAGGAGCGCCACCACGCCGACCCGCTTGCGCAGGTGCGCCCCGTGACGGATGCCGCCGCGCTCGGCGGCCTGATGGATGCCGCCGCCATGACGTTCGTGGCGGACTCGGTCTATGATTATACGGCCCGCCTGCTTGAGGCCACGCGCTGCCATGAGAGCCTGCAGCTCGGCCTGAGCCCGCGCGCCGGTCTGGCCCTGTGCCGCGCGGCCAAGGCGCGCGCGTTCCTGCATGCGCGGGACTATGTCCTGCCGGAGGACGTCGCGGAGGCTGCGCCCGATGTCTGTGCCCACCGCCTTGTGCTCGCGCCGCGCGCCCGCCTGCATGACGAGACGGCGCGGTCGGTGCTTGCCGAAATTCTCGAGCGCGTCCCGCAGCCCGCGGTGCGCGAATTCAAAAGCTGATGCGGAAGCGGATGCTGCGCGCCTGGCTGCTGTGGCTGCTGGCGGCGGCCTGCTGTGCGCTCGCCTTTGCTTTTACCCATGCCGGGGCAGCGCTGGCCGCGCTTTGCGTGCCGGTGCTGGCGGCGCTGGCGGGATTCGTCGTGCTGCGGTGCAGCAGGCTGCCCGCGCTTTCGCTCCGGCTCCCGGCAGGCGGCCGGAAGGACGGCATGATCGCGGGCGAGATCGCGGCCTCCCGCCGCGCGCCAGGCCGCGTCCTGTGCCGCATCGAGGTGCGCAATGACCTGACGGGCGAAACAACGGAATTTTTCGCGGAGGAGCGCTTCTCGTTCCGCGCCGAACACTGCGGCCGCCTGACGGTCCGCATCCGCAGGGCCTGGCTCCTCGGCCTGCCGGGCCTGTTTGCCCGGAAGATCCGGACGGATGCGGCGGCGCATGTCACGGTCCTGCCGGATACGTTCCCGGTCTCCGTCCATGTGACGATGCCGGAGGTGCAGAGCCCGGACAGCGACACCAGCAGCCCGGACCGCCGCGGAAGCGACCTGACGGAGCCGTTCCGCCTGCGCGAGTATGCGCCGGGCGACAGTCTTCGCCAGATCCACTGGAAGCTCTCGTCCAAGCTTGATCGCCTCGTGATCCGCGAGCCGGGCATGCCCGCCGCGCGTACGCTGCTCGTCTTCTGGGACCGCAGCGGCGATGCCGCCGCGCGCGATGCGCAGGCGGAGGCCGTGTTCTCCGTCTGCCAGAGCCTGAGCGAGCAGGGGTATGCCTATCAGCTCGGCTGGCCCGAGGGCGGCACGGCCCGCTTTGCGGAGGCAGGCTCCACGGAGGAGCTGCTGCGCGATCTGCCGCTGCTGCTGCGCGGCGGCGCGGAGCCTCTGCAGGAGACCGGGGCGCTGCGCGGCTTCGGCAAGATTCTCTACTTTACGGCCTCGCCGGACCCGGTCTGGCGCAGCCTGACGGCGGGTGCGGAGCCGGTCCTGCTGCTGTGCGGCGTGCCGGAGCAGCCGGATGTCCGCTGCATCTGCTATACCAAAGAGGACTATGCTGCCGCGCTGCAGCAGCTGGAGCTTTGAGCATGAAACGAACGAACGGTTTTCACCTGGAACGTGCCCATGCCGGGGGGCAGACTCTGCCGCCGTGGGCGGCCGCGCTGTGCGGCGGCCTGACCGCCCGGGAGAAAAACTGCATTTTGGCCCACATGTGGCCCCTGTCCCGCCGGGCGCCCCGCAGCCGCGAGGCGGCCGCGGTCTGCCTGGCCGACAAGCTGTGCGCCACGGCTGAAATCATGCAGATCTGGCGGAACCTGGGCCTGCGCCGGGCGGTTTTGAGCGGCGCGTGAGCAAGCCTGTCTCTGACAGGCTTGCTTTTGTTTTTTAAATGGGGACGGCGAGGGGCCGTTTTGCAAAGAAAGGAACGGAAAAAAGGGCGGGAAATTGTGCAAGCCTCCCAAGAGCGAAAAATTACCCGCTTTTTTTGAAATTTCCGATGCATTTTCAGTCCTGCTTTGCTATAATCTGATTGCAAGAAATCCATGTTTTTGAGGTGATTTCAACATGAACGCGACTGGAGCGGTCGTATTCCTGCCACGGGAGGGCAACGGCCCGTCCCTGATGCTGGAGGAGCTCCTCTTCGATCCCGCGGCCCTGTGGCTGGCGGAGTCGCTCAGGGCCGCCGGAGTGGAGCGGTTTTTCGTGGTCTGCCACACCGACGACCAGGCCGGGGCGGCGGCCTGCTTCCCCGCCGGCACCGAGTTTGTCACCGGCGACGCGGTGGAGCAGCTGTCGGCTTTTCTCAACGCCCTGGAGGGCAAGGTGATCGTGATCACCAAGCCGGTGCTGCTGGACTGGGGGGATGCCCGGACGCTGGCCGGCCTGGAGAACGGCGGCGTACTCGACAGCAAGGACACCGGCGTGTACCGCATCGACGGCGGCCTGCTGTCCCAGACTCTGGCTGAGGGCGTTGGCCTGGAGGAAGCCCTGAAGGAGAAGGGCGACCGTTTCAACAGCCGCGGCGTCTGGTTCCAGGGCGCCTATCCCATCCGCTCCGGCTGGAACGGCCGCATGGAGGCTGAGATGGTGGCCCGGCAGCACGGTGTGCGCCGCCTGCTGGAGGCCGGGGTCCGCATTATGGACCCCAGCCATTGCTATGTGGGTCCCCGGGTGAAGGTGGGGGAGGGCACCGTCCTGCTGCCCGGCGCGATCCTGCGGGGGGAGACCGTCATCGGCCGGGACTGCGAGGTGGGTCCCAACGCCATGGTGCGGGACTGCACCGTGGGGGATGGCGTCACCATTAACGCCTCCCAGCTCAATGAGAGCACCATCGGCGACGGGGTGAAGATCGGCCCCTT
>ERZ1106978.1202-NODE-1202-length-15326-cov-7.428918_pt1 | contig 15326 bp, 15 predicted proteins | sample MGYA00403689_ERZ1106978 | MGnify/ENA primary metagenome ERZ1106978 (study PRJEB35170, sample SAMEA104062434) | human gut metagenome | biome: human gut; feature: human-associated habitat; material: faeces | place: Denmark | collected 2012-08-02 ...
CTGAAACAAAAGCAATCCCCTATAGGAGTTGCACTTCATTTGAAAACTAATAGTTTTTTCTTCTTTGTATTTTGTCTGCTTTGTACATATATCTTAGTGAAGGAGAAAAGTTATGAATAAGATCAATAGGAAGGAAGTTGAAAATCTGGGACGAATCAAAGACGGAAAATGCGATAAGGGATTGGAAAACCTGAAACTGAACATTTATTTCCAACAATCATTAGAAGAGCTGAAGATATATTGCCAACATGTAACAAGTTTCGAACTGTCGCAGATGATCAACCACATTGATCATTGGGTAAAGGATGATAGAGAAAATCCTTTTTACGAGAACTATGATGTGGGCAGTATACTTTACTGCGATTTTGGTGCGATGAATTTCGGATTCGAATTGTCATTTCCGCATCCCTGTGTCGTTCTGGCGCAAAGAAAAGCTTTTATGCTTGTTGCTCCGTGTTCGACAAAGAAGTACGGACACAATTTCGATGATATCCTTGACGGGACGACAGCTGATGGATTCCAACAGAACACCGGAATCATCGTTGACAATGTGAGATGGATATCAAAAGGAAGAGTTATTGCAAGGATGGGAAAGGTCCGTGATGATTTTCTCAGAAAGCTGATACTTGTAACACTATCTTTTCTGCCTAATGTATGATGGACACGACCATTTCTAGTATTGTTTACTTACCACTTGTAGAAAAATTGAATAAATAAAGAAAAAATGTACGAAAACTTCTTTGTCAGGTGAACATTTTTTCACGGAATATGTTAAACTCTTACCGTATTCTAGGAGCTCACCATGATAACTGTTACCACTGTACAAACACATAGGCAAAGAAAAGCATTTATCAATTTCCCACTCAAGCTATATAAAGGAAACAAGTATTTTGTTCCTTGCTTCTATGGAGATGAGATGAACGTGTTGAAACGTAAGTCCCCTTACGAGGATGTTTCCGAAAGCGAATTCTTTTTGGCATATGACGGGAAGAAGGTCGTCGGAAGAATTCAGGCCATTATTCAGAAACAATATAACGAGAAATGGAATGAAAAGAGAGCGAGATTCACTCGCTTTGATGCGATTGATGATGTCAATGTCTCCAGAGCACTTTTCGATGCTGTCGAAATATGGGCGAAAGAAAGAGGCATGGATACCATCTGCGGACCTTTAGGATATTCAGATCTTGAAAGAGAAGGCCTTCTCATCGAAGGATTCGATGAAGTCCAGACTTTTGAAGAACAATACAATTATTCGTACTATCAGAAACTGATCGAAGACAAAGGATTTGTCAAAGAAGTCGATTGGGTTGAAAGTGCGATCAAGCTTCCTAATCCTGTCGATAAGAGAATTGAATTCATCGCTCAGCACATTCTGAAAAAGAACAACCTGACACTTGTCGATACTTCTAAGTATTCGAAGAAAGAATTTCTGAAGAAATACGGTGACGGATTCTTCGACTGCATTACGGAAGCATACAGCGATTTGTATGGTTATGTTCCGTTCACGGAAAAGACAAGAAAAGAAGTCATGAAAGCCTTCTATCCTATCATCGATCTGAAGGAAGTTTTCTTCATTGTAGATAGCATGGATAAAGTCGTCGCCCTTGCTTTGATCTTCCCTGGTGTCGGAAAGGCTGTCAGAAAGAGCAACGGTCATCTTTATCCGCTCAGCATTTATCGTCTTGTCAGACTCATCAAGAATCCGGAGACGATCGATTTAGGTCTTATCGCTGTCGGAAAAGAATATCGTAACAGCGGCGTCACTGCTGTCTTTGTTTCGGAAGTTGCAAAGCTCTGCAGCACGTATAAGAAGTTCGATCACTTTGAAACCAATCTCAATCTTGAAAATAACATTGCTATTCGAAATATGTGGAATCGTTTCGAAAGCAGAGAGCATAAGAGAAGACGCTCTTTTGTGAAAAAGTTCTAAAATCAAAACAATCGAATAAGAAGTATGCTGTTCTTGATGGTTTGTGTTTGTGTATAATACTTACATGAGCAGAAAACTGAAAGGACCCTGTAGCATTCTTCTTTTTGATTCTGAAAAGAATGAGGTTGAATTCATCAATTATCCGACAGGCTTAGGCTACTCTTTTTATGGTCTTTCCTATAACGATTGTCTTTCTGTCGGTTCTTTGCAGAATGAGAAGTACGCTACCTTGGAAGAATATCTGAAAGCCGGGAAAGAAATAAGAGATAAATGTATCAAAGACTGTGCATCTCTGCTTCTTTCTGATGGCTATTACGAAATGACACAGGGTTTAGCAATTCTTTATCAGCAATATGCAAAAGACTATTATGACGAAAAAAAGAAATACGAAGGCCATTATAAGAAATTCATGAAGGAAGAAATCTATCATCTATTCAATGATTTCTTCTTATATCATCCTGGTCTGAACGAAGACGAGAAATTTTATCTGGATTCTCGTTTTCGTCTGATGTCTTACGATGAGAAATACATCGATAATGCCGGACATGAGAGAACGATAGGAAACGTAAAAGAAAACAGAATCTTTTCCAAAGATGAATTTATAGCATCTGTGATTGAAAACACAAAAGACTATATTGAAAGAGAAGACGGATATGACAAAGAATGGATCGATTTTGATACGAATGATTTTAATGATCTGAAAGAAACTGCAAAAGAGATTCTTAAAAATCATAGCCGTGTCGGATTGATCGGCGATAATACAAAAGGTCATGTGTTGGAAATCAAGGGATTGTCTCTTGATGACTTTACCCTATATGATTATCTACGAGTGAAGGATAAGTATATTTATTGGTTCGACAAATAAGAAATGATTTATCACTGATTGCAGATATCGTAAAATATCAGTGTCGTTAATTTATTGAAAGGTGGAATGTCTATTATGAAAAAATCAGGTTTGTTTCTGCTTTCGCTTTTGATGCTGACAAGCTGTGGAGGAAGCGAGTATCGTATTACTCTTCCTTATGGCGACGGAAAGATGGAAAACGATTCAATCGGTGTTTACTTTGCCCTCGCTGAGAAGTTCAAGAATGGATATGCAATCAAAGGAAAAATGTACGCAGAGAAAGATGCTCCTCTTAGTGACTTGACTACATTCTCCTTAGTTGATAATTCTCCTCTGTTTTCTGAAAGTTATAAAGAGACTGTTCTTACTTCTATCAGAAAAGAAGATTTTGAGAAAAAAGATAACGGTTCCTATTCTATTAAGTTTACTGTTGTTTTAGAAAATCTCTCCTCTTATTTCGTCGTCACAGGAGAAGGTGAGACAAAGAAAGCTTCTTTCTTCATTCACGGTACCGATTTCCACAGACTTGATCAATCGTCCTATAACACCCATGAATTCTCCTATGTTTTTGATGGGACAACAGCAACAATCTCTTATTGACGATTGACAGCTCTTTCTTAAAGACTATAATGGTTGTCGGAAATGATGTCTTCCAGATACGATAAGTATCAAACCGCTATTAACAATGGCTGATGACGTCTATGCTGGTTTTTCAGTATAGACTAATCAGCTTTTTCTTTGCAAGGAGGCACTTATGACATTCTTTCTCATGCTGTTTCTGATATTATTCTTCGGCGTTCTTTTCAATCGTCTAGCGAAGCTGATCAAAATTCCTTCTCTTGTCTTCTATCTTCTCTTTGGCATCCTTCTAAGCTTTATCGATTCTAAAGTATCGAATGATTCCTTCCATCTTCTCGACACTGGATTGATGAACATTTCATCTTATATCAGAAAAATCGCTTTGATTATCATTTTATTGAAAGCAGGATTGTCTCTTTCAATCAGCGATTTGAAGAAAGTCGGAAGACCTGCTATCATGATGTCCTTTGTACCAGCTTGTGTTGAGATGGTGACAGTCGGTCTTCTTTCCCCTTTGTTCTTCCCTATCACTTATACGGAAAGTTTCCTTCTCGGTTCTGTGTTAGGAGCTGTTTCTCCGGCTGTTGTCATTCCGATGATGAGCAGACTATTAGAAGAAAAATATGGAACGAAAGAAGGAATACCACAGCTGATTATCGCAGGAAGCAGCATTGATGATATTGTGATGATTGTCTTCTATCAGTGTTTTCTCACGATGGAAAAAGGCGGTCATGTCAGCGCGATGACTTTCCTCAATATTCCAATCTCCATTGTTTTAGGAATTGGAGTCGGCCTTCTTATCGGTTATCTTCTCTCTTTGGTTTTCAAGAAAGCAAAGATGGATATAACGCTATCTTTTATCCTTCTTCTTGCTATTGGTTTTGGATTGACTTGTTTAGAGGACATCCTTGCTCCGTATTTCGGCTTTTCCTCTTTGCTATCAATCATCACATTCGGGTTGGTCCTCTTTAAAAAGATTCCTGATTTTGCAACAGAACTGAAAAACAGAGCAAATCAGGTATGGGTATTTGCCGAGATGTTCTTGTTTGTGTTAGTCGGATGCAGCATCAAAATGAAGTATGCATTCTCGTATTTTCTTCCTGCTCTTCTCCTTCTTTTATGTTCCCTTACCTGCCGTTCCCTTGCTGTTTCAGTCTGTCTTATCAAAACAAAACTGAATCTGAAAGAGAGAGCGTTCACGGTTCTCTCTTATCTTCCGAAAGCGACAGTTCAGGCTGCAATCGGAGGCGGTTTGTTGGATTTAGGAAATCAACTGCTATCACAAGGCGCCACGAACGCAAATGCAGTGATTCAGGCCGGCGAAATTGTCCTTTCTGTTTCTGTTCTCTGCATTCTTCTCACGGCTCCTCTTTCTGCGATTCTGATGAATTCTTTATATCCGCATCTTTTAAAGAGAGAAGAAAAAATAACGGACTAGTCGCCCGTTATTCTCTCAGAATGGACACTTGGGAAATGCTTCTAATAACTTATCGAAGTCGCCGAAAAAGGAATCCATCGCCATTCCCATATTGTATTTCTTTATGAATTTTTCAATGTAAGGCCAAGGAAATGGATTCTTCAGCTTTAAACGACCTTCGATTTCCTTCTTGATCTCGTTAAACACCTCATATGGTTTTACGTCGGGATAGCAAGAAGCGTAGAATTTAGGCATATTGACGAAAATCTCGTAATTGTAGTCTAGTCTTTCTGTTTCGATGACTTTCCAAAGCTGCACTTCATATTTTTCATTCAGCACATGATCTTCAAGCAAGTATTTGCCGTTGTAATGTTTTCTTTTTTTCACTGAAGCAGTCTGTTACATCTTCCCATTTGTTTTCCATCTTTGTTATCTCCGTTTTTTCAATTGTATCAAGCGATTGATTTCATGACAGCACTCAATGATTCAAAGCGAGAAACTTCTCAGTTCCTGTTTTCAGTCTATTCAAAACATCAAGCAATGTTTTTCTAGGACAGGCGACATTCATTCTCAGATACCCATCTCCGCCTTTTCCATAGACTGTGCCATCTGTCAGTATCAGTCCGGTCTCTTTTCTTAAGAAGTCTGCAAAGACTTTAGAAGGAAGAGAAACCTTTTTGCAGTTGATCCATAAAAGATAAGTGGCATCCGCCCTCTTAACTGAAAGAGAAGGAATATTTTCTTTGATGAATTTTTCAACGTACTCTCTGTTATCAAAGACAACTTCATTCATCTCATCCAACCAGTCCCTGGATTCGTTTAAAGCAGCAACTGTGACAGGGCAGGCAAAGATATTCGGCTCTGCAACCTCATCGGTATTGATCTGACGATTGACTTTCTTGAACAGTTCAGGATTCGGAACAAAACATAAAGAGGTCTGAATGCCTGCAAGATTGAAAGGCTTGGTGACAGAGACGGCATTGACTGAGATCATTTTATTGACTTCATTGACGGAAAAGAAAGGAATGTATTTCTTTCCAGGTCTAGTGATAAAACCATGAATTTCATCACTTAAGACAGTGACGTTGTATTTGTTGGCCAGTTCACCTAACTTTGCAAGTTCTTCTCTTGTCCAGATTCTTCCGACAGGATTGGCAGGATTGCAGAAGATGATAAGAGATGTATTTTCTAAAGCAAATGCCTTTTCCAATTCATCAAAATCGATGAAATAATCATCATCGATGTTCTTCAGTTCGACCTGAAGAACATGGCGGTTGTTGTTGATGATCGAATTATAGAAAATGTTGTAGACAGGAGAAAGAACAACGACATTGTCTCCTTCTTTTGTCAGTTTTCTGACGCTGCTTGAAATCGTCGGAACAACGCCGGTTGAAAACATCATCCATTCTTTTTTCAAAGTGACACCATACCGATCAGAGAAAAAAGAAATATAGGCATCATACCATTCGTCGCTTGGTTCTGTATAACCATAGATTCCGCTTTCTGCTCTTTTCTCAATCGCTTTTTTGATAAAAGGAGAGGTGGGAAAATCCATGTCAGCAATCGACATCGGAATTTCATTCTCTTTGACTTCCCACTTGATAGAGCCTGTATTTCTTCTATCGTTTACTGTTGTGAAATCGTATTTCATAAAGTCTCCTTTGTGCTGTATTCGACTTTGCTTTTATCAATGGATTCATCATCTAAGATGAGCTCATCGATACCATAGGAAGAGATTCTTCCTGAAAGAGGATTCTTGACAGAAAGAAGTCTCGACTTGACATCGATATCGATATTCGAACAGTATTCGAATATCAGATCAGAGTCTTCGATGATGCAATCGATCATCTTCAGATTCTCGATATAACAGAATCCCTGATGGGAGATGACTTTGCAGTTCTTTAAGACAATGTTCTTGCTGTTCCATCCAAAATATTCACCAACAATCGTCGAGTTTTCAACATAGACATTTTCACAGTTCCAGAAAGCATCCTTGCTGTTTAAAACTGAATTGCGAACACAGATGTTCTTTCCGCCATCAAAGCAGTAGTTTCCGTTCAAAGTCAGATTGTCGACTGAAACATCCGATGAATCCTTTAAGAAGTAATCGCCGTTTTCAGCTTTGACATTCTTCAATGTGACCTTGTCGCAGGTCCAAAGAGTCTCTTTTGCGTCTTTGAATTCGATATCGGAAAGAAAAAGATCGTGACTTCTTCTGAAAAGCTTCGGCGCGATTAGAAGGCAGTTTTCGAATGTGGAATGATTGGTATACCAAAGCCCGCTTCTTGCCATTTCCAAGAAGGTGGAGTTTCTGACAATATGATTTTCTCCGTACCAAAGCGGATATTTCCAACCGAATGTGCAATGGTCTACGATAAGGTTTCTTCCTTCTTTTAAAGGGGATTCCCCATCATCAAACAAACAGTGAGAAATAGTTTTGTTATGACATTTGAACAGGGCTCTTTCGCCTGTGAAATGCTGATCTTCGATTCTGATGTCCATACATACCTCCACGGATAGCTATATTTTAAACATATAGCGAAAGAAAAGATAGAAATTAGTCTCCGATCAAGGTCTTTTGGAAGAGCTTTTCGGGCTCTCTGGGTTTGAATACCGGTGATTTGTTCGGTCTGTTGAGGAACGAAAGAAGTCTTTCATCCTTGCTATCTTCAAATACTTCTTTCGGTGTTCCTTCCACTCTGATGACACCATCGTTCATGAAGATGACTTTATCCGATACCTCTTTGGCAAAAGTCATCTCATGGGTGACAACGATCATCGTCACTTTCAAAGAGGCCAGTTCTTTCATGACCTTCAGCACTTCATTGACCATTTCAGGGTCAAGAGCGGAGGTAGGTTCATCAAAGAGGATGATGTCTGGATTCATCGAGAGCGCTCTAGCGATAGCAACACGCTGCTTCTGTCCGCCGGATAAATCTCTGATTTTGAAATGAACTCGATCTTCAAGTCCGACTCTTTTCAGGTTCTCAAGAGCGATTTTTTTTGCTTCCTCTTTTTTTCTCTTCAGAACAAGTGTCTGTCCGATCATGCAATTCTTCAATACATCCATATTGTTGAAAAGATTGAAGGACTGGAAGACCATCTGCATCTTCTTATGGACGTCTTTTTCGCTCATCTCATTGGACAAGATATTCTTTCCATCAAAAAGGATTGAACCAGCTGTCGGCTTCTCAAGCAATCCAATACATCTTAAAAGAGTCGATTTTCCGCTTCCGGATGAACCGATGATGGTGACACAGTCTCCTTTATTGACTGAAAAGGAGACATCTTTCAGAACGACAGTGTCGCTAGAGAAAGTCTTAGCTAAATGATTGACTTCAAGCAATGACATTTTCAGGCCTCCTTTTTATGATGGAAATGGAACAGAAGCTTACTGAATTCGACTTTGACCTTCTTTCCATCCAGTTTGAATTCAACAAATTTCAGTATCAAAGTAGCAACGACGGTCAACAACAGATAGATGCATGCGATGATGAGATAAGTGGCCATGTATTTGTAGTTCTTGCTCGCTGCAGATTCAGCGTTGTAGAAAAGCTCACTGACAGCGATGACATTCAGAACGGATGAATCCTTAATGTTGACAACCCATTCGTTTCCGATTGTCGGAATGGAGTTGCGAAGCGCCTGTGGGAGTGTGACATGGAATAAGGTCTCAAATGAGTTCATTCCCAGTGACCTAGCACCCTCATTCTGTCCGGGATCGATTCCGTTTAATCCGGCTATGACGATTTCACCCATATAGGCGGCAGTGTTGAAGGTGATGACAATAAGACCTGCAATCATCCAGCCGTTGAAAGTATCGACGCCCGGAAGGACATTGTTCCAGTTGAGATTGAAGATCAACTGGCTTCCGTATTTGAAAAGCATGGCTTGAACCATCATCGGTGTTCCGCGTATGACAAGAGAGTACAAGGAACAGAGAAACTTGATCGGATAGCGATAAAGCTTCTGATACCATGGAAGATTCTTAGTTGTCAGTCTTTTTCCGAAGGCTAAGAAGATGCCTAAGAAAAGACCGCCGAATGTGCCGATAACAGAAAGAATGATGGTCGATAAAGTACCTTTCAGATAGAACTGCCAATAGTGGCTGAAAAGATAAGAGATATCCTCTGACATTATTGGGCACTTCTTTCTACGGCTTCGTTCATCATTCTATTTCTTTCCTCTTCACTGATTGTTGACAAGACATGATTCACAGCTTCTTTCAAGCCGTCATTTCCTTTTTTGATGCCGATAGAGACACCCAGTTCAGATAAATCGACTCCTAAGATATCTTGCTGGATATGGATGATGCCGACAGAATTCATCGAAGAGACATAGGCGTTTGCAACAGGAAGCTCGACAGTGAGTGCAAAAGCGATTCCCTGCTCTACATCTTTAGCTGCTAAGCCATAAGTTGTTTGACCAGGAACATGGACGGACTGATACTCTTTGGCAAAGGTATCGATAATATCATCTTCGACTGTATCTTTCTGAGAGATGACCTGTTTCCCGCTCAGCAATGTCTTCAGCTTCTCGTTGTCAAGAACCTGTCCTTCATATTGATCGGCCACCTCTTTTTTGACAAGAAGAACAACTTCAGAGCGGTAATATTCATCGCTGAACGCGACAGACTGTCTTCTCTCTTCTGTATCTGTCATACCTGCTAAAATGAGATTGGTGTTACCCATGTTGCAGTCTTCAATCAGAGACTCCCATTGTTCCTTGACGATTCTGACATCCATCTGCATTTTCTCGGAGAGAATCTTTGCAACCTGAATATCATATCCGTCTGCATATTCGCTTTTTGAAATCGGAAGCGTATATTCGCTTTCTGTCGTCGTTGTCCAATTGAACGGAGAATAATTGCATTCCATTCCGATGACAAGCTCATTGGCTTCGACAGTGAATGTCTTACCATCCATAGTGATCTCTTTTTGTACTTTTGTACTAGTACCACAGGAGAATAAAGACGACAACGAAAACAGCAAAACCGGCAATGTGTGTTTCAAAGACATAAAAAAATGTCCCCCTTTCATGAATCAGGTCGCACTAATCAGCGACCTTTCACAAAGCAAGGACTGCTATCAATAGTGCCAACCGAAGCCTGGCTTCGGAGAGTACATAAGGTATTTCCCTATGTCCCAACTCAACATTCTTCTGACCTAAGAATGAAGGTTTCGGCGATTCTTACCTTTCCTAGCTTCCCAATGGCCTTGATGGAAGTAGTACTGATTTGTAATCGCTCCTCTATTCGATCTGACGCACATAGTTTACAACAATAATCTTTTTCTGCAAGGATAATTCTTGACAAACTGATATATTTTTGTATAAAAGCCCTTTCTTTCATTTCTTTATCTGTTTTTCCCGTTATACTATTAGTCAGTTGGGGAGAACAGACATGAAAACAATCATCGTATATTATTCTAGAAGAGACGAAAACTGGGTGGACGGAGAAGTCAGGAAACTAGAAGTCGGAAACACAGAAAGAATCGCAGACTACATTCAGGAAGCAACGAATGGAGAACTCTTTCCGCTTGTTTTGAAAAAACCTTATTCTTCTGATTATGAAACCTGTGTAGCACAGGCACAGAACGATCAGTTTGCTAAAGCTGAAAGGGAACTTCTCTCCTATCCGGATTTATCATCCTACGATGTTGTCTATTTAGGATATCCGATTTTCTGGGAGGACCTCCCTTCTCCTGTCATCAGTTTCCTGAAGCATGCTGACTTGAAAGGAAAGACCATTTATCCGTTTTCCACGCATGAAGGAAGTGGGTTAGGAGCCAGCATCTCCCACATCAAAGACCTTGCAAAAGGGGCAGATGTCAAAGATCCTCTTCCGATTCCGGGAAGTTTAGTGTCAAAGGCCAGAAACAGAGTCAAGAACTGGGTTGAAAAGCATCAGTGATACCTTCTCTTTATTTTTAATGTTTTTAACTTCCGCATATATCTAATACAATCTTTGTAAGGGCTTCCCTTACCCTTTTGACAGCGAGGTGAAAACATGAAAAACAAATCATTGATATTCATGCTTCCTTTCCTTCTTCTTTCCACAGTGGGATGTGGAAACAAAGAAAGTGAATCAGCTAAGGAAACAGACAAAATCGACAATACGCCATCTATTCATAAACCGACAGATGAAGAACTCAATAAGATAGATGATGTTCTTACCTATGATAACCTCATCAAGATGTCAGGTGGACAGGAGACCGCCAATCCTTTCGTCTATCGTTTCAACGGAAAATACTATCTCTATCCGACGACAAACGGCAGAGCAGTCCGCTGTTATGTCTCAAGCGATATGTTCAGCTGGGAACCGGTTGACAATGGTGTCAACGGAAGAGGATACTGCTACGAATATTCAAAAGACGGAATAGCAGCACCTAAGGATGGCACTCCATTTGCTCCGGAAGTCATCTACTTCAACGGCATGTTCTATATGATCACATCCCCATCCGGAAAAGGCCACTATATCTTAAGCAGCGAAAGACCGGAAGGCCCTTTCAATGTCATCACGGAGAATGTTCAAAGAAGCATCGATGGTTCATTCTTTATCACGGATGATGAGAGAATTCTTATGTACGGAGCCGGAAGCGGATGTATACAAGGCTATGAGATGAATGATGATTTTACCGATTTCAGGCAGAATGAGGACGGAAGTTATTTCCAGACACCGATCGGCGCCTGTCATATGGGCGGATGGAACGAAGGCCCATATCTTCTCAACCGTTATGGTGAGTACTATATGACTTGGACTAGCACCAACTATATCAATAGAGACTATCGTGTCGATTATTGCTATGCACCCAAGGGAAGCAATCTTCTTTCTTCCTCCTCTTTTGAAAGAAAGAAGACGGTCCTTCTTGAAACCGGTGATTCCTTCTGGGGCTTAGGACATTCCTGTACTGTCTTAGGACCTGATCTTGATTCTTACTATATCGCCTATCACAACATGATCCCAGGAAGAACAAGATATCTCAATTTCTCCCGTCTCTCTTTCGATGGACCGAATATGGTCACGAACTTTGTAAGACCGGATGACTGTGTCGGAACAGAACTTCCTCCTTTCTATAGCGAAGGGACTGAATCTTATGAGCTTGTCGGGAATAAGTATCTATCCTCTTTATCGACTAAAGATACCTTCTCCGTTGAGTTCAATACTATCGGTGAAGGAAAGATGATCTTCTCCTATCAGGATGAGAAAAACTATTCTTATATCGAATTCATCAATAATACGCTCACTGTCCATACTGTTACAGACGGAGCAGAGACTAAGATTGCAGAAGGCACTTTGTCTCATGAATTCGATACTGGTGTCTATCATAACTACAGACTTCAGTACAAAGATAAGAGACTTGTCCTCTATTTTGACAATATGATGAAGATCGATGAAGATAACATCACCTTGAACGGCGGAAAAATCGGAAATCCTGAAACCGACTTTACGGAGATTGGATATTCCGCTTTCAGCAATGCCGCTTTAGGCTCTTCTGATAAAAAAGCGTATAACGATGAAGTCTCCTTGGCCAGCAATTATGATCCTGACTTGTCATACTTGACTACAGGTTCCGGCATAGAGGAAGTCACTTCCAAGAAACTTTACAACAATACTGGTTCCCATAATCTCATCTTAAAGAACGATGGTGATTTTGCAACCTATCGCATGTACGCTCATGCTGCTGAGAAGTATCAGCTTTCCATTCGTATTCCTGGCGATTATGTCGCCTCTTCCTTCCAGGTCAAAGTCGATGGCGCAGTTGAAAAAGAAGTGACGTTGAATGGCTCTGTTCCGAAGAAAGAGGACGGAGATGCCTTAGTCAAAGTTGCTGATATCGAGCTAACTCCTGGCGCTCACAATATCACATTCGTCAATACAGGAGATACCTTGGCACTGAATGAAATCCATTATGAGGAAGTCAATGCTGTCGATGGTTATGATCTAGATCTTGCTAATGATGATCTTTCATCCTTGGTCGGAAGAAAAGGTTCTTATACGAAGCTCACACAGACAAAGACCGGCATCAGAAGCGAAAACGAAGGTGCTTTCGGTTTATTGACAGAAGAAGAGTATTCTGAAGCGACAATCGAAACGGATATGACAGTCCATTCCATTGAACCGGATGGCTATGCCAGTATCATCATGAATGTCAAAGACTATTCCATCGAAGAAGATGATGTCAATGATCCTACCAGTTATACCGGTTACCAGTTTGTTGTCGCCAACGGAAAAGCAGCAATGAATTATGCTGACTTCAATTTCTCCAATCAGATCAAGGGAGGAAAGTTCTTCTTTGAAGATGGAAAGACTTATCATCTGAAAGCTGTCCAGCAGAACAACAACTATAAATTCTATATCGATGACAAAGTCGTCATTGACTGCTCCTCCAATGTCGGACCGTTAAGAGGAAGAGCGGGTGTTTTCTCCCATAATGCGGATGTCTCTTTCTCTACTTTCAAGGTCAGTCAATAGAATCAGACAACAAAAAGCGAAGAAAAAACAGTTTCTGTTTATGAGTCTCACTCCTGTGGGCTCTTTTTCGTGAATAAAACATCTTATCTTTGAAGAACAGAGCATTTCTGTTGAAAACAAGTATAGGAAAAGGATATTTAGCCATAGTTGAAAATGAACAGAGAAAAAGATGAAAAAAGCATATTCCACTTTTTGAACAAAATAAGTCAAAATGTCTCCTTTATTTTTAATGATAAAATACTGGTTTGCACATGGTTGCTGGATTAGTCGATGATTCAGGGCTTTTTGCCCATCACTGACCTGTATTTGACGATTTTTTTCGTCGAAATAGCAATTCCCAGGAAATCAACAACCGCTTGGGCGACGTTTCCGTGATGATTCCAGATGAAACTGAAGAGATTGCACCAGTCCTGTATGTCGTCTCTGTCATACGAGCCATGGCGTGACATGTATCTCTTGAAGAATCTGTGAAGCCTGTTGACCATGTCCATGGGGTTTTCTTTGTCAGACATTCCTTTCGTTTCCTTTGTCGGATGCGTCTCCCTTATAAGGTCAAACCGTGAAGCCAGAAGCGAATGGGCCACCTCATCATCGTCAATCATTCGTGCGCCATCCTTCAAATGTCCCTCCATGGCCTTGATCAGTTTCGAGGAGGAAGGCTTCCCGGAACCGACAACATAGAGCACCGAGTTATAGCCATCCGTTGCAGTTGCGACGCAAATGAGATTTCGGGAAAGTCCTTTTAAGTGCTTTCCGTTCTGGCCCTTAACCGCATCGGCCGGTTTCTTCTTGACGAAGGTCTCGTCAATCCAGAATACGTTTCCGAGCATTATTCCGTCCTGATAGTGTTTCAGCGCCTCAAAGACCTTTTTTATCCAATATCGCCCAGTCGAACGTACATTTCTGTTGTCGAGAGAAGATACGCTGAGGCTTTCGTACTGAAAAAGATGGACAAGGAATTCGATCCATTCGGCCACTGGAATCTTCCTGGAATCGAAAAGGCTTCCTGTCAGCGGATTGAATCCTCTTCCGCAGGAAAGGCAGTGATATCTCTGTGTGCCGTCTTTCCTTTTCCCGTTCTTTTTGATCGTTTCGGAATGGCAGTACGGGCACTGTTTTACCTCAAGAGAATTGACGAGCGCTATCTCGTCTATCGAAAAAGACTGGTGTTTGGCATCGTACCATCCTTCGCTTTTGTCATAGACGAAAGAGGAAAGAGGGAGCTTTCTGTCAAGTTCCGAAAAAAAGGTTCTCAAAGAGAACGAGTTCTTGTGTTGTTGGTTTTTCATGGCGGTTTGTATGCTCATCGGAAGGAAAACGAAGACACAAACCGCCAAGTCATAGGCTTCGTTTCCCTACCGATGAATCCTATTTTTTGCCTTTTTCAAGGCAAGGAAATTATACCACTAAAAGCGCCGTGGCCAGCAACCATGTGCAAACCAGTATTTTAATGATATTAAATGTTAGCCCTTACAAATATAATAACAAAAGGATAAACATTAGTGTTGCTGTATCCCTTGAATGTCCCGTCTTCTAAATGAAATTCTGGAGAAAAATATGGAAATGTCTATATGATGCATGTAATTTGAATATGCTTTGTCGTCATATATCTCCGCTTTGTATACAAGTTCATCTAGATATTTTTGGATGTTTTCCGGATGGATTCTCAGATGCACCTTGAATAGTCTTTGAACTGAATTGCATACCCTATCGACGGGATTTAGCATGGCATGAGATTCTTTTCCTTTGGAGTTCACGGCCATTTCAGTCGAGTCACTGAATGCCCTGCCAAAATGTCCCTCGTCATGGATGACAATGGAATTCGGTGAAACATGGGAAGCAAACGTCGCTTCAGAGTCTCCGCTACTGGCATTTCCTTTCCCTCCAAGAACAGCAAGAATCTTTCCGCTGTCATCGATGGCAACGGCAACCTGCCTGAGGTTTTTGGACAGCCCCTTCTTCTTTTTTTTGCTTCTTTCCTTCACAGGAACACTGATATAGGTGTGATCAGCATAGACTTTTCCCGATAATTGTTCCGTACCCCTAATATTGGACCTGCTATAACAATATGATATCAAAGAGT
>ERZ1106978.1212-NODE-1212-length-15241-cov-4.229093_pt1 | contig 15241 bp, 10 predicted proteins | sample MGYA00403689_ERZ1106978 | MGnify/ENA primary metagenome ERZ1106978 (study PRJEB35170, sample SAMEA104062434) | human gut metagenome | biome: human gut; feature: human-associated habitat; material: faeces | place: Denmark | collected 2012-08-02 ...
TGGAACTTTTTATCGTTATTGAGCAAAACGACATACATAACAAGCACGACGCAAAGTCCTGCAAAGCAGATAAAAGCCGCTTTATACTGGGTATGTACGAAATAATTCACTGCCGCAAGGGTCAAAAGGGTCTTGCCTGCAAAGGTCAAAACTGAGCCTGCGGTATGCTTTCCGCTGTCATCGAGCTGTTTCAAAAACCGTCTGAGGTAGAAAAGCTCTATTATCATGAAAACGCCACACACAATGACGCCGTTTAAAAACTTATAGCTATAGCTTCCAAAGCCTGTGAGTGCAAGGCATATGAACGCTGCAACTATATAAGGGTGACGGCTGAGGGTGCGGAAGATCGCCTCAAGCCGTCTGTCGCTTATGGCTCTTCTGTTCATGTCTTTCCGCAGGGACAGAAGAAGTCCACCTTTCTTTTTGTTCATATTAGTTTCCAGATTTTTCTTCGTGATATTCTTTTTCTGTATTTACGTTCCAAATATCTTTTCTGCTCTTTTTGCCTGTTTTTATGGCCTCGGCTGTTTCCATGGCGGTGAGCATTGAATGGTCCATATTATTATATCTATGCTGACCGTTTCTGCCCACGCAATAGAGGTTCGGGAAAGTATCGAGGAACTTTATCATGGTATCGAAATGCTTATATGTATCAAAATAAGCAGGATATGCTTTCTTGACCTTTTCTCTATGGGAATCGAGGACTTCGTTTTCGGAGATAACTCCCATTTTAACAAGCTCGGCTGTTGCGAACTTTACGCAGTCCTCCTCGGACATATTCCAGAAATCGTCCCCCTCGGCGCAGAAATACTCAAGACCTATCCAAACTGTATCCTCAGGCTTTTCAACCATATAAGGCGACCAGTTGTTGAATATCTGTATTCTGCCAAGCTTTACGCCCTTATCCTGAACGTATATCCAGCAATCAGGGACGATATTGCCGAGAGTTGTTTTATTTGTTTCATTTTTAAGGTTGAGCTTATTGACAAGCAGACCAACGGTAACAAAGTCACGATACGGCAGACCCTTGGCTATCTTTATGACGGTATCGCAAGGCTTTGTGCCGTCCATGCCGAGGATAAGGTCTTTGACAGGCATTGAGGAGATAAAGATATCCCCTGTGAAGGTCTTTTCGCCCTCAGCGGTATCGCAGACAACGGAGGTGACTTTTCTGCCCTCGCACATTATTTTCTTTACCTGACAGCCTGTGAGTATTTTTCCCCCAAGCTCTTTCACCTTATTGGCGGCGGTCTCCCAAAGCTGACCTGGGCCGTATTTTGGATACCAGAACTGTTCGATAAGGGAGGTTTCCACCTCGCCCTTATTCTTTGTGCCGAACACCTTTTTGAACATATCTTTCAAAAGGGCTGTGATAGAGAGGCCTTTTACACGCTGTGAGCCCCAATCTGCGGATATCTCGCTTGGGTGTCTGCCCCAAAGCTTTTCGGTATAGCCCTCGAAGAACATGGAATAGAGGACCTTTCCGAAGCGGTTTATATAGAAGTTCTCAAGGTTGGTTTCAGGCTTTTTGAACACGCACGCCCACAGGTAGCTAAAGCCTGCTTTCATGGTGGTGACAAAGCCCATGTTCTTTATGGTTTCGGGCTTCATTGAGATAGGGTAGTCGAAGAAGTGCTTATTGTAATAAATTCTCGACACTCTGTCACGGACGAGCATTACATTATCCTCAGTTTCAGGGTCGGGGCCGTTTTCGGCAAGTGGCTTTTCGTGGCCTAGCTTTTTATCGTCATAGGCAGGCTTGCCCTGCAAAGGCATAAGGTCTGCCCACCAATCCATGACCTGCTGATTTTTGGAGAAAAATCTGTGTCCGCCTATATCCATGCGGTTGCCGTTATATCTCACTGTCTGTGATATTCCGCCCATTGCCTGCGAGCCTTCGAGTATGGTCACGTCATAGTCGCCGCCGTTTTTAAGAAGCTCTATTGCCGCAGTCAGACCGGCTGGGCCTGCGCCTATAATAATTACCTTTTCCATGTGTTATCCTCTCCTGTTTAGACTTTATTTTTATCAAATATAATAAATTTTCTGCCTGCAAAGTTCCATATGAAAACTATCACTGTGGAAACGAGTTTGCCCACAAGATAATATTTATCCTGCGGGAGAAGTGTGCCGAATATGAGCTTTGAAGCAAGGATATCCTTGAAAAACCATATTATTGCGGCGTTTATGCCAAGTCCCACAACGCCCACGGCAGCAAATGCCGCAAACTCTGCAAGGCGGTTTTTTATCTTTGAATTTTTGAATATCCAAAACGTACTCAGGGAATAGTTCACCAAAAGTCCTGCCACGAAAGAAATAGTCGCGGCAATGACGGGGTCGAAGCGGCAAAGCTCCACAAGTGCGGTCATAATGCCGTAATCCACCACAAAGGCAAAGCCGCCCACAAAGACGTATCTGAAAAACTGTATGAATGTATTATCGGTATCACCCGAAAAAAGCTGTTTTATCTTCATTTTTTATGTTCCGTTCTGAAAAGTTTCATGTGGGCAACACTGCAAAAAGTGAGCCTACTATATATAAGTACGTTTTAAAAAGGCAAAATGTCGCTATTTTTTACAAAATTCTATCTTTCGCACAAATATATGACACTGTTTTTGTACATGGTGCTTAAACACAAAGTTCATAAAGCATTAATTAATATTATACAACTTTTATGTCGTTTCGTCAAGCAAAATTATGCAAAAAATAAAAAGCGGACGGTTTTATCCGTCCTCTAAGCCTGTCGAAAAACACTCAAATAACGGGCGAACGCTGTTCGCCCCTACATACAAACAGCGTATTTTCGCCATTTGTAGGGGACGGCGCCCTCGACGTCCCACTTGTTTCAGACTTTTTCAACAAGCTAAAAGGACGGTTTTATCCGTCCTCTAAGTTTTTTCAGACCCATTACAGATCATATTCTGTTATGAGGTTTAAGTCTTTTATCCTCATACATATATTTATCTGCGATGTGCATAACATCGTCAAACCAGAAGTTTTCTACCGGAGCAACGGCTACGCCCACGCTTACTGAGAGGACATAGGATTTCCCGCAGCGTCTGTTCAGCTCTGCCATTTTATCCTTTATCTCTTCCTTGACCTGATCGGCAAGGTCTGTATCAACTATAGCAAAAAGGGCAAGCTCATCTCCGCCAAATCTGCCGCAGACTTTATTTTCTATGCTCACGCTGTCGATAGCGTTTGCGGCGGCTCTTATTGCATAGTCGCCTGCTTCGTGGCCGAAATTATCGTTTATGTATTTAAGTCCGTCAACGTCCACTGAGACCACCAATGCAAGCTGGTCGTTTCTTCGTGGGAGAGTTTCAAGGGCATTATAAAAGCCAGTACGGTTATAAAGCCCTGTTAGCATATCGTGACGGTACATTTCTTCGATATGCTTTGTCATATACTTCTGATAGGTGACGCTTCGGAAGCTGCCCAAGGCGGTATTTAGGGAATTTACATAGAGTGGTATTTTAAAATACTCGTTGAGCATGACAGGAAAATAGAAGCAGGCATAGCCAAGTGGAATGCCGATATGGGCAAGTGCTGAAAATATGAGGGGGACTTTATAGTCCATTATATTCTCTATATCGGGAATGATGTTGGTGCGGTCAAAAGGCTGTGGGATATTTCTATCTTCCACGGCACGGCTCCGCAAAAGTATCATTTTATCGCTAAAAAGCGGTTCTCTATCGCTTATTACACCAGGGGCTTTACGTTCGTCAAAGAAGTCGCCGTTCACCACAACAGCCACATCGCCAAAAGCATACTCTTTCAGCAGGGCGTCAAAAGTCTTAGGAGTTTCGCAATTCATGATATTCACTGCAAGCTCATAGAGGACACGCTCCTCGTCCTGATAGCGGTTCATTCTGTCTCGGAGTATTCTGATATGCTCCCCGGTATTTATCTGCTCCACTGAGGGTTCACAGCCGCAGGAATTTTCAACGGACAGATCATAGTCAACTGTATATACCTTTTCGGTCTTTTCACCAGCCAAAGCTTTACTTATAGTATTGATGATGGTTTTAGCGGTATCATCATAGCTACAGCCGCTTGTTGTAAGCATAGGTGTACAGTACCTAGCCTCTTCAAGTCCGTCAAAGCCTGTTATGATAATATCCTCAGGTATTTTATAGCCACGTCTTTGAAACTCAGCCCCTGCGGCTATAGCCATCATATCGTTTGCACAGACGATCGCTCTTGGGACTTTATTTCCCTCTATCATATCGTCCACTGCTTTCAAAGTAGGTGCTGACCAATAGTCACCGTAATAAAAGACATCGTTTCTGAAGGGAATATCATACTCCTCGAGTATCTTTCTGAAAACTGCTATACGCTCTTCTGAATTTTCTTCGCCTTTTCTGCCTGCGATAAAGCCTATATCTCTTACACCATGCTGTTCTATCACATGACGAACCACTTGCTCAAAGCCTTTTGCATAGTCGAATTTGATGCTTATGCAATCGTCATGCTCTACGCCGACTGATATGACAGGCTTACCATATTTGGCGGCGTCCATTCTGATTTTTGTCATTATATTCTCAGCATACACGCCCTCTTCAAAGGTCACGACGGCATCTGTTATATTATAATCAATAAGCTCAAACACAGACTGCTCGCCTTTTTCAGACAGAGTCTTCCAATAAAGATCTGAGCAGGTGTGATATACAAACAATCTGTAATCGTTTTCAACAGCAAAATTATTAAGAGCCCGTATGATTCTATAATTACGCTCATCATAGACTTTACACATACAGACGGCGATTATTTTGATGTTACCGATCATACAGCACAGCTCCTTTCCTATAAATTCAAACACAGTGTTATTATAACATGATTTAATGAATAAATCAAGAGAAAATCGGACAATTTTTAAGAAATTAAGACATAGTTTCGCACACTTGATTAAATAATTAAAGAAAAGGAGCAGGCTGTTAATCCAGTCTGCTCACATCGTTCCATGACCTTACACGCTGATAAGACATTTTATGCTGTTGGAGATACTCGTCGGTATTTTCAGGAGGGCTGGCGATATCCTGTGGTTTATCGCTTGTAAAGATATCCTCATAATCGTTAGTTATGACCTTATCGCCATCTTGGTTATCGAGCAATTTTTGCAGGTTTTCGGTCATTTTATCACGGGTAAGCCCCTCGAAGTCTATACGCTCTTTTCTGCCGTCGAAGGGAAAGTTGGGGAGTTTACGCATGAAATTAAGGTCAGACACAGTTTTTGCGGTGATGACAGCGGCTACTATAAGGTAGGCGAGCATAACGAAAGTATCGCCTGACACGCTGTCAAAAAGTGCGAATTTCAGACCCATATATAATATCATCACGGCAGGGGAGGCGACTATCAATTTAGTTGTATCCGCCATAAGCAAAGCACCGCAGGCGGCAAACGCCGCATAGTTAAAAAAGGCATTTGAGCTTGCATCAAAAAATGCGAACATCGCACTTTCCGCCGCAAAAAAATTCGCCCATCCCATCATTCCGTATATTATAACCGCAGGAATAAGCAACGCAAAGGTAAAAGCTGCAAATCGCCGCTGCCTTTTTATAAGCCTGCGGAAATGCCTGCGAAGAGTTTCGTCAGGCAGTGTTTTATAGTCGGCTCTCAGATCAAACATTTCCATGTTATGTCACCTCCTGAATTTATTATAGCATGGTTGGGGTGGGGTGTCAAATGGTTTCTGGGGGTGTTAGCACAAACCATGTAGGGGAGCGGCGCAATTTCTGCTTTGCAGAAATCCGACGTCCCGCTTGTTCGGCTTTTATGACACTCTAAAAGGCGGAAATACCGCCTTTTTGCTCTTCTTGTACGATTTTACTCAGATTTTACTCAGCCTGATTTGTTATTTTACAATTATGTTGTATAATGTTCATTGTAAACATTGTAACAATAGTGTAAAATTATTATCAGGGAGTGTCAGTATGACGATTTTTAATGTTCTGACCCTTATAGGCGGTCTTGCAATGTTCCTTTACGGAATGAATGTAATGGGTAACGGGCTGGAAAAACTCGCAGGAGGAAAGCTTGAAAAGATATTTGAAAGGCTCACCTCAAACCCTATCAAGGCAATGTTGCTTGGACTTTCTGTAACAGCGGTCATTCAGTCCTCCTCAGCCACTACAGTAATGTTGGTGGGCTTTGTAAACGCAGGCATCATGAAGCTCCATTCCGCCATAGGCGTTATAATGGGCGCAAATATCGGTACTACCGTAACAGCGTGGATATTGTCTTTGTCAGGACTTAACGGCGACAGCTTTATTATCAATATGCTCAAGCCGTCCTCGTTCTCGCCTATCCTTGCGATAATAGGCGTTGCAATGCTGACTTTCTCAAAAAACGATAAGAAAAAGGATATCGCATCTATACTCGTAGGCTTTGCAGTGCTCATGTTCGGCATGGACTCAATGAGCGGTGCAGTCGCACCTCTTAAAGACGTTCCTGAGTTCGCAGAAGTGCTTCTCTGGTTCAAAAACCCTATTCTGGGCGTTCTTGCAGGCGCACTTCTTACCGCTATCATTCAGTCCTCATCTGCTTCCGTTGGTATCCTTCAGGCTCTCTCAGCCACAGGTGCAATAACATTCGGCTCAGCGCTTCCTATAATTTTGGGACAGAATATAGGTACTTGCGTAACAGCACTGCTTTCATCAATAGGCACAAGCAAAAACGCAAAGCGTGTTGCAGTTGTCCACCTCTATTTTAATATAATAGGAACAGTGCTTTTCCTTACAGTTTTCTATCTGCTCAATGTCTTTATCGGCTTCTCGTTCGTTGACGGAGTTGTGGGCGCAAAGGAGATAGCTATTGTGCATACTATATTCAACCTGTCAACATCTATCGTGCTTCTGCCATTTATCAAAGTCCTTGAAAAGCTTGCCTACCTCACTGTCAAAGACAAAGAGGGGGAGGGAAATAAGGACAATATCGAAGAGCAGTTCAAGCTTCTTGACGAAAGATTTCTCCAGTCACCGTCTTTTGCAGTTGAAAAGTGCAGAGAGCTTACAAACCGCATGGGCGAGATAGCAAAAGAAAGCATAGACATGGCAATGAGCATCTGCGTCGATAAGTACGATAAGGAAAAGGCAGAGCAGATAGCCGCAAATGAATCAGCCGTCGACCTCTATGAGGATAGACTCGGCACATATCTTGTAAAGCTTTCGAGCCGAGATCTTTCTGCCAAGGATTCTCAGTCAGTTTCAACTATACTTCATGTTATAGGCGACTTTGAGCGTATCTCCGACCACGCCATGAATATGGTGTCCGTTGCCGAGGAAAAACAGCAGAAGGATCTGAATTTCACATCACAGGCAACAGCCGAAGTAAAAGTCATGTGCAGTGCCGTAAGAGATGTTTTGGATATCGCCATGGAAGCTTTTGAAAAGCACGATCTGGAGCTTGCCACAAGAGTTGAACCGCTTGAGGAAGTGGTGGATAAGATAAGAACAAAGCTTAAAAACCGCCATGTAAAAAGGCTTCAAACAGGCGAGTGTACCATAGAAATGGGCTTTGTTTTCTCCGATCTGCTCACAAATTTGGAAAGAGTTTCAGACCATTGCTCAAATATAGCGGTCTGCCTTATACAGGAAAACGACGAAAGCTTTGACGTCCACGAGTATGTTCAGATGCTTAAAAATTCAGGCGAGGGCTTTGACGGACAGGTCAAACGCTACAGCGAGAAATACGCTCTGCCTGCTAAAGAGTTTTAACGAAAAGGGGTAAGATCTATGGCACTTATATATTGTGTAGAAGACGATGACGGAATAAGAGAGCTTATATCCTGCGCACTTAAATCGGGCGGATATGAGGTGAAAGCATTTCCAAAAGCAAAACCGTTTTATGAAGAGATAAGAAACAAAGAGCCTTCGCTGGTGCTTCTTGACATAATGCTTCCTGACGAGGACGGCTATTCCATACTTTCAAAGCTCAAAAAAGACAGCCACACTCAGGACGTCCCTGTTATAATGCTTACCGCAAAATCAAGCGAGCTTGATAAGGTGTCAGGTCTTGAAATGGGCGCAGACGACTATATAACAAAGCCGTTCGGCGTAATGGAACTGCTTTCAAGAATAAAAGCCGTTTTAAGACGTGCAGGCAAGCAGAATGCCGAGGCTGACGTAATAGAAGAACAGGGCGTATCCCTTGACGCTTCAAGACGTATCTGTACATATAACGGTCAGGAGGTCGTTTTGACCTATAAGGAATTTGAGCTTTTGATGTATCTTATGCGCCATAAGTCCATAGCCGTGAGCCGTGATAAGCTTATGGAAATGGTCTGGGGCTATGAGTTTGCAGGGGAAACAAGAACTGTTGATATGCACATAAAAACCCTCAGACAAAAGCTTGAAGCCGCAGGCTGTACGGATCTTATCAAAACAGTCCGTGGCATAGGCTACAAAATATAAAAATTTTCAGATAAGGAGGAACAGCATATGCAGAAAAAACTCTATAAAGTTATGACGATACTTGTTTCATGTACAGTGCTGTTTTTTCTTTTAGTAGCAGGCTCTCTTGGATATTCTACCTATCAGCGTTTCACTAAAAATGAGCTTAAATCCGCAGCAAAGCTCGTTGCCGCAGGAAACAATAAACCCTCAGAAATGGCTGATATTTTGGAAAGATCAGTAGAATATGATGTCCGTGTCACCTTTATCGACGCACAGGGCAATGTAAAATATGACTCTGAAGCAGATCCCGCCAAAATGGAAAACCACTCCGACCGTGAAGAGTTCAAAGAGGCTATGGCAAATGACGAGGGCGAATTCACAAGATTTTCCAAAACCCTTGGATATACTACATATTATTATGCCATAAAATATGACGGCGGTGTGCTGAGATTTTCTACAGATAAGGAAAACCTTGCAGGGGTGTTCCTTGCAGTGATACCAATGCTGGTGGTGTTCGCAGGAGGAATAATCTTTATCACCACCATAATCTCCATAAAGCTTTCAGAAAGCATGATAAAGCCGATAAATTCTCTTGTGAAACAGCTTGATCTGAGAAACGAGAATATCGGTCAGTTTGAAACGCCTTATGAAGAACTTGAACCTATCATAAAAAATGCAGACGTTCTTATGGGACGAATACATAAGAACATGAATAAAATAAAGGCAGAGAGAGAAAAAATATCACTTATCACTGAAAATATGGTTGAGGGCATGATACTTCTTGACGAGGACATGACAGTGCTTTCAGTAAATAAGAGCGCCTTGAAAATTCTCGGCAACAGCTTTGACCCTACGGAGCATACCAAAATTAATCATATGACCAACGATCAGCAGATAATAGGTCTGCTTGAAGAAGCCAAGGAAAGCGGTGCAGCAAAAGGTATCATCACAGAAAAAAGCCGTTTTTACCGTACCTTTGCAAATAAGGTCTACAGCGAAAATACCCTTGATTTTGGTATCATAATCTTCTTTGTTGACGTAACAGAGGAGATACAAAGCGAGCAGATACGCCGTGACTTCTCAGCCAACGTATCTCACGAGCTTAAAACTCCGCTTACCACCATAAAAGGCTTTGGCGAGCTTCTTGAAAACGGCATTTTCACCAAGGAAGAGGACGTGAAGAAATACGGCGGTATGATATATCGTGAAAGCGAAAGACTTTTGTATCTTATAAACGATATTATCAGGCTTTCCCAGATAGAGGAGCAGGAACACGTTTTAAACGATAAGATAGACCTGCTGAAAACCGCCCATGACGTAGAGGAGATACTCCGTCACAAGGCAGATAATAGAGAGGTCACAATGACCATTGAGGGCGAACCTGTTCAGATATACGGCAATCAGAGCTACATCACCGAACTGTTTTTAAATCTCATGGACAATGCCATAAAGTACAATCATGAGGGCGGAAGCCTGAATGTAACGGTCGGCATAGAGGACGGCAAAGCCGTGGCAGTGTTCAGCGACACAGGCATAGGCATATCCGACGAACATCAAAGCCGAATCTTTGAACGTTTTTACCGAGTTGATAAAAGCCGTTCCAAGAAGATAGGTGGCACAGGCTTAGGGCTTTCTATAGTAAAGCATATAGTCGCATATCACAGCGGTGAGATATCCCTTGAAAGCGAGCTTGAAAAGGGAACTACCATAACAGTGAAGCTGCCTTTCAACGAGCCTGAAACTCAGCAGGCTGAGGGAACAGCGGTAACAGAATAATAACCACGCCGTTCTGACGAGAAGTCGGAACGGCGTTTTTGTCAGGTACATGGTATACAAATTATTAAGGGGAAGGGCGATAAAGAAAGGACAAAAAAATCATCGCCGCAGGCGATACCATAATTCCTCATTCCTCACTCCTCATTCCTCATTTACCTCCCCCTGTTGCATTTTCTCCCCAAGTGTGCTATAATGACCTCAACAGACTTTATCTTATGGAGGTAACAAAATGTCAGAAGAAAACAAAAACGTTCAGGAAACCAAGGACGATAAAAAGGAAGGCAACGTCCTTGCAGGCTTCGTTCTCTACACAGACGCTAACATGGATTGGCTCAGATTTAAAAAGTTTCTGAAAGACGATTGGAACATCGTTCCGCAGGACGATGTAAAAGACAACGCTATGGTATTCAAGGTTGGCGATATGGTGGTCGCTTGCTCACTTATGCCTAACCCAGTTCCTAACAAGGAAGCTGAAAATGCGGCAAAGTATAATATTCTCTGGAAAGAGGGCGCAAACGAGGTCGCTAAGCATCAGGCTCATGTTATGCTCGCTGTAATGAATAAAACAAGCGCTGTTGAGCAGGCTATCCTCTTTGCAAAGGTGGCAAACTCACTGCTGAAACTCGATAACGCTATTGGTATCTACAAAGACCCGACAGTTTATGAGAAGAATTTCTATGTGAATTTCGCCGAAACTATCAAAGACGGCGAGTATCCGATGCCTATTCTTATCTACACAGGTATGTATCTTGCTAAAACAGGTCTTTGCGCTTTCACATCAGGCATGAGATTTTTCGGATATGAGGAAATGGAGATAGTTGACTCTCCAAAACAGCCTAACGACCTGCTTGGATTTTTGCTTTCTATCTCCGAGTATGTGCTTTCTGAGGGCGTTGAGCTTAAAGACGGCGAAACTATCGGCTTCTCTGAGGAGCAAAAGCTCCCTATCACTCTGTCAGACGGCGTGAGCGTTCCGGGCAAGACCCTGAAAATAAAGTATTAAACAGCGTAAATGCGTGACTTTCTGTAGGGGCGGACATTGTTTGCCCGTTATCGGTCACTTGCACATGATTTTTAGATATTTCTAAGCCGTACAATTTGTGCGGCTTTTTTTGTGCATAACCGAAAAACTTTCCGCAGACCTCTGTTTTAATTGACTTTTAGTGTGTTCAGTGATATACTTAAATGTGTATCGCCTTTTGTCGGAATAAGCCGACAATGGCTGTTTTATCAATTTTTGTTAGGAGTTTTGTTGTGGTATTTGCAGATCTATTTTTCTTGTATTTTTTCCTGCCTGTGTGCCTGATATGCTATTTTATCACACGCAGTACAGCCATAAGAAATGCAGTGCTGGTGGTGTTTTCACTTATCTTTTACGCATGGGGCGAGCCTGTCTGGGTTAGTATCCTCATAGTTTCCTCCCTTGTGGACTACATAAATGGTCGAGTGATAGAAAAACACCCCGAAGGCTGGCAGGCAAAAGCGGCGCTTGCATGGTCGCTTGTCTTTAACCTTGGGGTGCTGTTCGGTTTCAAGTATACGGCGTTCTTTGTGGAAAATCTCAACAATTGGTTCGGTCTAGGCATACCGGTGCCTAATATCGTTTTGCCTATCGGTATCTCTTTCTATACGTTCCAGACTATTTCCTATACCGTCGATTGCTATTGGGGCAAGGTCAAACCGCAGAAAAACTTCGGCAGATTTCTTTTGTATGTATCCATGTTCCCACAGCTCGTTGCAGGACCTATCGTAAGATACTCCGTTATCGGCGAGGAGATAAACGAAAGAAAGACCACCGCCAAGGATATCTCCGACGGCTTTTCAAGAATAATCCTCGGACTTGGCAAAAAGGTCATTATCGCAAATAATCTCAGCACCATTGTAACAGCCCTTTTCGGCTCTGCTTCAAACGGCTATGAAAATATAAAGACCCTCTCTGTGGCAGGCACATGGCTTGGCGCAATTCTTGTGGGTCTGTGGTATTATTTTGACTTCTCAGGCTATTCAGATATCGCTATCGGTCTTGGCAGGATATTCGGCTTCCACTTTGATGAGAACTTTAAATATCCTTTTATCTGCAAAACTATCTCAGAGTTCTGGCAGAGGTGGCATATCTCCCTTAGCTCATTTTTCAGAGATTATGTGCTTTATCTCCCTATCTTCGGCAAAAGAAGAAAATACGGAGGACTTTTCCTTGTTTGGTTCTGCACAGGACTTTGGCACGGCGCAAGCTGGAACTTTGTTTTCTGGGGACTTTACTATGGAATGTTCATATTCTTTGAAATGCTCATAGGCAAAAAGCGCATGAAGAAAATGCCTGTACCCCTTGCACATATCTATACAAAGCTTGTTATTTTCATAGGCTTCGGAATATTCTATTTTGAGAACCTCGGCTCGCTGGGTACGTTCTTCAAGGCACTTGTTGGAGCAAATGGAAACAAGCTGACCGACACAGTTACACAGCACCTTTTCATGAACAATATCTGGCTTTTTGCAGCGGCAGTGCTTTTCACAATACCTGTTATACCAAAGATCAAAGAAAAGGCGCTCTCTGCAAAGGGTACAGCCTATTTTATGCAGTCAGCAGGTATCCTATGCAATGCGGCGATACTTGTTCTCTCAAGCGTTCTGCTTGTGAACACAACAAACAATCCGTTCTTGTATTTCAGATTTTAGGCAGGTGAAAGAGTATGGCAAATAATAAAGATTTTGAAAAGGACTTCAAACTGCCTGATACAAAGGCTCTTTCAGAAGCCTATACAGAGTACCTTGACAGCGTTACTTTCGGCGGAAAGCCTATAGGCGAGGAAAAGAAAAAGCCTGAAGCTGTCAGCATGGCAAAAGTTGACGAAACGGAGAAAAGCTCCACTGTCCATGACGAGATAGTGGAAAAGATAGTCAGAAAAAACAAGGCTCTCAGCCACAGCATTTGGACGGACGAGCCTGTTTTGAAGCCAAAGAAAAGCGTATGGCTAAATACTGATGATGATAATGAAGAAGCATTGAAAAAAGTTGAGAAAAAAGCTGAAAAAGTTGAAAATTCTCAGCCTGTACAAAAAGCTCAGGAGAAAAATGCTGAGGAAAAGGCTTCTGATAATGAGGTCATTATCCCATTTTCCAAAGAGAAAAATCACATAAACGGCACTAAAAAAGAGATATCTGTGGCAGTTTCAGCAGACGGAACTGTGAAAAAGCTGCCGAATAAAAAGAATTTCGTGCTGAAGATACCTGACAGCTATTATAGGGAATATGACGCAGCGGCACAGGATAAAGGCCCTGTTATCGCAGGAAAAAGGGTCGAGATAATCGACAAGAGAAGCCCTGAGAAAAAGCCTGAGAATGCTCAGAAGCCCAGCAGGGTAGAGGCGACAATAAATGTCAGAGTGCCTGTTCAGAAAGAGCAGGAGCCTGTCAGGAAAGCTGAAAAAAAGGCTGAACCTAAATCTGAGCCGAAACCTGATCCTGTGGAAAAAGAAGAAAGCGACGCTAAGGCAGAGGAAGCTTACAGAAAAGGCATCGAAAAGGCAAAAAAACGTCGTGAGGAACGTGAAAAGGCTAAGAAAAACAATATTCACGAGCTGGAGTTTAATGTTATAAATTCTGTTGTTTGTCTGCTTATTGTTTTCGGCGTGTTTGCGGCACTGCTTGTGATGAAGCGTGAAAGCGGTTTTATACAGTCAGAAAACAGAAACCTTGCGACTTTTCCGAAATTTTCGCTGTCATCATATTTTGACGGTGACTTCACAAGCGGAATAACCGAATATTTTACCGACACTGTTCCAAACAGAGAAAAGCTTAAATCTTTCTGCTCTGATTTCACGAATATGCTTGGAATAAAGCTCAACGATACTGTTATAACGGGCGATTTCAAAACGGTGGAAAAAGAAGAGCTGGATCAGGATAAGATAGCAAAAACAACAACTGTAACGGCTTTTACAGGTTCGAGGACCACCACCACTGCGGATACAAAGACCACCGACACAAGCACAACTACGAAAAAATCAACGGAAAGCGAAAAGGTAGTTGACGTGCCTGACAATCTTGACGACGGTCAGTGGGAGGGTGATGTTATAGTATCCGGCAAGGGCGAAAACGTCCGTGCAATGGGTGCATACTATGGCACGTTCGAGAACGGCGACAAGTATGCGAACACCATAAACAAATGGAAGGCTGACCTTGGGGACAGCGTGAACGTATACAATATGTCTATCCCGACTTCAGCGGCTTATTATATGCCGAACAATCTCAAGGACGCTGTTTCAGATCAGAAAGATAATATCGACAACATTGCCGCAGGTCTTAACGGAATAATCAACACTGATGTTTATGACTCTCTGGCTGAGCATACAAAGGAATATATCTACTCAAGAACGGATCACCACTGGCAGCCTTTGGGAGCATATTATGCGGCGCAGGTTTTTGCCGATCAGTCGGGAATAGATTTTCCGGACCTTGATACCTACGATAAATGGGAGATAGACGGCTTTGTGGGAACGATGTATGCTTACAGCAATTACAACAGTGAGTTGAAAAAATATCCTGACAAGTTCATTTACTATAAGCCTGACAATAATGATGATCTGACGGTAAAGTATTATGATACGGAGTTTAAAAACCCTGTGGAGTCTACGCTGTTTTTTGACTATGCAGAGGGCGTGAACTGCTATTCTGCGATACTCAACGTGGATCAGGAGATAGCTGAGATAGACACGGGCGTGGACAATGGCAGAGTGCTTGTGGTGTTCAAAGACAGCTTTGGAAATGCTCTGATACCATTTTTCACCCATGGCTTCTCAAAAATCTATGTTTGTGATTTCAGATATTTTGATATAAACGCTATTGATTTTTGTAAAGAAGTGGGTTGCACAGACCTGCTGTTTGCAATATCATTGACGAGCTGTTCAACGCCTAGCAAGGTGGATTGTTTGAATAATATTAGGATACAGTAGAGCTAAGTGAGGAGCGGAGTTTAAGTGAGGAGTGAGGAGTGAGGAGTGAGGAATGAGGAATTGGCAAAGCAGACCAAAGTAAATTGCAAGCATAAAGTAAAATAAAGCACCGAGCGAAGCGA
>ERZ1106978.1215-NODE-1215-length-15183-cov-209.752446_pt1 | contig 15183 bp, 10 predicted proteins | sample MGYA00403689_ERZ1106978 | MGnify/ENA primary metagenome ERZ1106978 (study PRJEB35170, sample SAMEA104062434) | human gut metagenome | biome: human gut; feature: human-associated habitat; material: faeces | place: Denmark | collected 2012-08-02 ...
AAGATACGAAGTTTTTGGGAAATTCTAGCAAAATAGGTGGAAAATGTTTGGCTATTATGATATATACTTGTTAAAAGAATGGCGGAGAGACCGATAAAAACTCTTAAAAATCATAACGTATCTTCTTGAATACCAGTATTTGTTGCTATCTTTGCACGGTATATACTAATAACGCTACGTGGATAAATACTAATAGCGCTACATGGGTATATACTAATAGGAATATAAGTTTAATCATGAGTAATATGAAGAAGATTTTCTTAGGATTGGCAGCAGCACTGATGTTGACTGCCTGCAATGAGAACAGACAGCCGGAGGCAATGACCAGCGTTGACTCTGCAAGTGTGGTAACCGATTTGATGATGAGTCGCAGAAGTATCCGTGCTTACAAGGATTCCGTCATCAGCCGCGATACCCTGAACGAGATTCTGAAATGCGGCATCCATGCGCCAAACGGGCAGAACCTGCAGTCGTATGAAATCAGAGTGATAGATTCTCCTGCTCTCATCGATTCGATCACCCAAGCCGTGGTAAAGGATAATCCTAAGATATCAGAGCGCAAGGGCTTCAAGAACATCTTTGTGAATGCTCCATGCGTGGTTTGCATCGCCTACGATACTACTTATGATATGGCGCAGATTGATTGCGGTTTGCTTGGCGAGAATATTATTCTTGCAGCATGGTCTAAGGGCATCGGTTCCTGCTGCCTGGGCAGTTCAGCCCGTTGGATACTGGATTCTCCGTCGGCCAAGCCTTACCTCGACCGCATGGCATTCTCCAAGAATTACAAGCTACTCTACTGCATCGCCCTGGGATATCCTGACGAATCGCCAGAAGCAAAGCCAAGACGCCAGGACATGATTAAGTTCATGGATTAAGACAGATGAAGGTTGATGTCCTGTTTCAGGACATCAACGTTTCTCTCCATAACCCAACAAAAAAAAGCATGGCGCAAATCACTGCGTCATGCCCCAATAAAAGAAAACCTTATAGTCAAAATAGAAATTAGCGATTTCTAGTATTTCGCATTCTGAGGATCAAAGTTGGTCCAGCTGCTCATCCAGTTGGTGCTGCCATCGAAGGCTCCGATGTAGGTTACGGTGTCGAAACCTGTCCAGCCGGCGAAACTTGCGGCACCAAGCAATGGGCTTCCTGCGATAGGAGTATAGCCATCTGCACCAACCAATGAGGTCCATGAATCAAAATACTTGTTGCTCTGCTCTGCAAAGAAGAAGGTGTAGCTGTATGACTTCTGATTCTTGTCGATATCCTTCTTGTTCGCTGCATCGTAGAGGTAATCCTCATACTGCTTGTTGGCATCAGTGCCAACGGCATCCATACCAGCGAAATATACATTCTGAAGCTTGAACTTGCCATCTTTGGCATCCTTTACGGTTTCACCCTTCTCGCCATCAACAATCAAACCGATAGGCCAGCCTAAGGCCACTGAGTTGATGCAGTTGAGGTTAGAAGAACGGCGAATCTGCATGGCAGACTGGAACTTGCCGAGGGCTGAACCGTTGTTTGGATTGTATGCTCCGGCAGTGATATAATCTGTGGTGTTCTGGAACTTAGAATCCAATACCTTAGGACCTACGAAGGTGATGTTAGAGAAGGTAGCCTTGGTACGAGGGTCCACGGTAGCACCATCAGCGCAGTTGTCGCTCTCGAAACCGTTGCTCTGAGAGGTATCGGCTATCTTGCTGTCGCGCAGTGAAAGACCGTACTGCACCTTTCCTGAGAAACCGTTGTCGGTATCGAAATCATCATCCCAACCCTTGTAGGCTACGAGATATTTGCAGTTCACGGTACCGCCAAACCACTCGAAGGAATCATCGTTAGAATAAGATACCTGAACGTGATCAATCTGTGTGCCTGAACCTACAGAACCGAAGGTCAGACCATTGATTTCCTTATCCTTCTGGAATGGATAACCTGCAAACTCGATGCGTACATAACTCAATGCTCCTGAGTTGTCAGCATCGTCTGCGCCACCATGCTTGGTACGAGGGCCACCCTCAATCTGCTGCTCAGTCTGGTTGTTCTTAGCCTTACCGCAGAGGATGATGCCACCCCAGTCGCCAGGCTTTCTGCTGCCTGCAGCCTCTTCTGATGTAAAGACGATAGGCTCTGTGGCTGTACCCTTGGCGATGAGCTTACCGCCACGCTCTGCGATGAGTGCCGCCTTGGTCTGCTTGTCGCCCTTGATGATAGTTCCCGGTTCGATGGTGAGCTCAGCACCATCTGCAATATATACCCATCCCTTGAGGAGATAAGTGCCTTTCTTCAAAGTCTGCTTGCCTGTAAAGACGAACTCCTGGTCGCCGTTACCGATCTGCGTTCCGTTGGCGTTCTCCTTATCGTCTGTGCCGAAGAGGATGTGGTCGCAAGCCTTCAAGCCGCCATCAGTTGTCCACTTGTAAACTACTTCTGATCCTGGATTTGGAGAAGGAGTTGGATCGTCATTGTCACTGCTGCAGCTGCTCAACATGGCAGATGCTGCGAGGATGCCCATGCATCCATAAAAATACATCTTGTTCATCATTGTTTTCTGTTTTATTAAACAAACATCAAATATTTTCTTTCTTTAAAATTTATATATCGCCTGCAAGCCGATGTTTCTGCCCGGCTTGTAGCATCTTGCTATCTCTTCCACCTGCTTCTTGCTTCCGTCGCTATACGTTACATCAGCAAACTGCTTGTAATATATCTTTTCTGCAAGAAGATCTCTTACGTTGAGCTTCAGTTCGAGATGGTCGCCGAATTTCTTAGCCAGCGAGAAGTCGATGGTGTTGCGAGGCATCTCGTAGCTGTGAGGTACTCGGGAGTTGGAGTCATCGCCCGTGCTTCCCTCGCTTCTTCCTACACCGATGATTCGCTTGCCTATGCGGTTGTAGAGCAGGGCGATATCCATCTTCAATGGCTCATTTTTATAGAAGATGCCGGTGTTGATAAGGTATGGCGACTGTCCCTGCATAGGTCTGTCTTCTTCCTTCGCTCCCTTCTCAAACTGCACCTTGCTCTTGATCAGGGCACCGTTAAACGACCAGCTGAAGTCCTTCAGTCCGATGAAACCGAGGTTCTTTCTGATGTCCAACTCCACACCGTAATTGTTGGCACTCTTTGCGTTTTTGTAAGAATAAATCAAGTCTGTGCCGCCTGCCACCGTGTAGGTCCACTCGATAGGAGAATCGAAGTGTTTGTAGAAGACTGCCAGCGAAATGAGCTCTCCACGGGATGGATACCACTCATATCGCAGGTCGAGGTTATCGACATAACAGTTCTTCAACTCAGTGTTTCCCTGCACATTGCTGGCAAGGTCGAAGTCGTAATACACCGACGACGACACTTCACGGAATTCAGGTCGGTTAATACTGCGGCCATACGACAGGCGCACCTGGTGCTGGTCGCTGATCTTATATGTTGTATTGAGAGATGGAAAAACATCATCGGTCTTGTAATGGCGGCTCGATTCGCTTTTCTCGTAGTCACGGGAATTGGAGATGAGTTCCATGTCGTTGTGCTCGAAGCGGACACCGGCGTGGATGCCGAGTTTGCCAAAGGGGAGAGACATCGCCAGGTATCCTGCGCCTAAGGTGTTGTGTCCGCGGTAGTTATTGCGCATCTGCTTTTCCTCCAGAAGATACAGCTTGTCGTAACCCATGTTCGCCTCGCTGGAGAGCAGGGTAGGGATATGGCTGTGGCGGAAGTCGGATGGCATGTTGTTAGCTGAAACATTCCAGTTGTAGATGAAGTTGCGGGTCTGGTATTCTCGGCTGCGATATTCTCCATAGGCACCCACCTTCAAGTCTGGCTCAAAGTTGCCAAACTTGAAGTGATGCTTATCATTAATACCAAGAGAGAGAATGTGTTCGTCGAGTTGGGTCCACTCGCGGGATATGTCGTTGCCGGTGCTCAGGGCATAAACGCCCGATTCTAGAGCATCGTCGATGAGGTATCTACGACGGTCAGGCAAATGACGGTTGGCATACGCATACCCGATGCTCCAGTCAAGGGCGTCGCTAGTGAAGGTGTGCTTGCCGGTAAGCTGACCGTTATATGTAGTTCTACTGCGGTAGTAATACTCTGCGCTCCGCTCCAGGTTCGACTGGGCGCTTACGCCTTCACGCCAGGTATATCGGCTGGTAGCCAGCTGGTTGAAGATGTTCTTGAGCTGATACTTGTGGTTGCCGTCCTTGGAAAGAAAGGTGAAGTTGAGCATCGCTCCGAGTCTGACATTGTTATTATACTGGTTGTCAACTGAATGACGAAGATAGTTCGGCTTATCGTTGGCCGCATCATAGATGCCATAGAGGTTGTTCTCCATGTTCTCGTAGGTGCGGTATTCGTTGGTATAGTTCAAGGCAGCGAGCATGCCGAGTGTTCTTCCGCCCAGCATCCAGCGCTGGTTCAGGCTGGCTGCCAGTTTCAAGTCGCCCAAAGGCTTCTTGTTCTTGATGAGCCAATCGTTGTTAAGCCCGTTGCCCAGGAGCGAAGTGGCATAATCGCCCACCGGTTTTCCGTTGGCATCGAGCTGCGGATTCAAGTCTGCATGGATGCCTCCCTTCAGGTTTCTCAAGTCATTGTCGAAACCGAGAAAATCAGTTCCCGAACCTTTTGAGTAAGAGAAGTCCTTGAAGGCAGAAGATGTATTCCAGTTTCCGCCCACGGCGATATTGAAACTGTTTTCTGCCGGAATCTCCTTGGTGTTGACGATGATGAAACCGCCCGAGTAGTCGGCAGGATATTCAGCCGATGGCGACTTCACGATGGTAAGGTTGTCGATCTGTGAACTTGGGATGATATCGAAGGAGAATGCCCTGGAATCAGCCTCAGAACTAGGCACTGCTCCTCCGTTCACCCACACATTGTTATAACGCTGTGACAAACCACGAACCATCACGAATTTATCGTCGATGAGGCTCACGCCTGGCACTCGGCGTATCACCTCACCCGCATTCGTATCCTGAGTTCTGGATATTTCCTGTGCCGAAACATTGCTCACGATGACGGGACTGTTTTTGGCCACCTGTATCATTGCCGCATCCGTATTACGCCTTTCCACTGCGGTAACGGTCACCTCCTTCAGCTGCTGTTCATCAGGTTGCAGCGCAATCACCTGGTCTGCGTCCTTCGCCTGAACCCCGTCAATTTTTTGAGTCTTATATCCTACATAGTTAATATATAGTGTATATGTCTTATCTTTCTTCATTCCATCGATCTGGAAGTTTCCGTCGATGTTGGTGATAGCCTTCACGTTGGTTCCATCCACAGTGACGACTGCGCCGATGAGTGTCTCTTTCGATTTCTGGTCGATAACCACACCCTTAATCTGTTGCGCCCACGTTGGCATGCTAGCCGCCGAGAGCAATCCTAATACAATAATTCCCCTTTTAGCATTCATAACCTATATCGTTTGATTTCGGTTGCAAAGGTACGGCAGTATTATTACATCGCGATTGCGATGAGGTTGAAAGGCATTGACGAAGCTGCGACAAAGATGTTACGGCATGTTTTTCCTGTAAAATGATATGAGGGTGAGCCATAAATGCATGGCTCACCCTCTTTTGAATTTCTTTGATTCGTAGTTTATTTGTAAGAAGTTTGTGTCATTTTGAAGTTTGATTGAATCCGGTTTTCTCTGCAGACCAGGTTTCTCATTTGCATTTTTCTACTTTCATCTCTGTAAAAGTAGCAGTAAATGAATGGTCTACAGGACTAGCTGCGTATAATCCGAACGAAATTTCTCCATCTCCCTTGACTAAATGAAATGCGCGCATCTGATGAAAATTAACACCGTCTGTACTGGTTTCTATATAGTAGTCACTTTCTCTGCGGCTAAGGCGATACCACATTTCCTTGATAGAAGAAGATATGTCGTGTGTGGCCCAATCGGAGTATCCGTTGTTTGTTACAACACTGCCCAATCTTTGATATTCCTCATTCTCGTATTCTATTGATGCCTTCATCCAATTATCACTATCAAGATAGATAGCAATACCGCATTGATCAAATAGGGCAGAACTATTGAACGATGTCTTGACGGTGAAAGAAAAGAACTTGTCTGAAGTCTTCATTTGCAACACCGGAGCATTGTCATTGCTGAACCCATAATAGGTACGCTGCCAAAGATCTGTGTGAGGTTCAGAAACGATTGTAATCAGAGAGTCTGTAACCGTATATTGTTTTGGCTCTCTAATCCAAAACAGGTTTTCTGCCACAAATGGCTTTAAAATTGAATCTTTCTTTTCCATATTTGATTTATTTTTTGTTGCAGATTGTGATTTCTGCGCATTTTGACATGATAACAGGCTACAGCATGCAAGCAGAAGCCATGTCAGTCTATTAATCCTAACCTTTTTGCTTTATGGCATGCTTCGGTGGTATTATTCACTCGAAGTTTGGCTATGATATTCTGTCTGTGACGATCAACGGTATGCTTGCTTATCTCCAATCTGTCTGCAATCCTTTGGAATGGGATGATGATATCATGCGGAAAAAGGTAAGTTCTTGCAGGCAACGCTTCTTCCAGTCATCAGGATGAATCCTACTGAAAATTTCTTCTTCCCATACGGAATCAAGCGTCTGTATTGAATTTGATTGACCTAGTCCCAATACTTCGCACGACTTTCCGAAGAAAATATAACTTTTATCAGTACGCAGATTGCTGAATACGGCAATGGAGTTTTCACAGATAGAATATCCCTGTGCAGCAAGACAAAGGCGCTGCTCTTCGTCTCGTGCATATACTCCATCTTTTTGTTGATGGAACTTCTTGATCAATTTATCATCTAATTCTATCATAATCATTCTGTTTGTTTGGCTGCAAAATTAATCAATATTCTTTTGTGCAGCAAATAAATGCTTATGTTTTTTATCATGTATGGTTATAAATCAGTATGGATAAGGTCGTTGTCCGATGTAGAAGTAAGGAAGTCGTGCATCAAAGAAGTGTTTGCCTTTTTCGGGAATTTGAATCTTGAAAAATGGCATAAATACGCTGATTTTGGGGTGAAATATATCTTTTTGCTATGCAAAACGGCAATTATTGTGATTTTTGTTTGGTAGTTAATGGATTTTATATTACCTTTGCATCTGAATACATATTTTATATAAAACTTGTAAAGGATAACTGGCTATATATAAAGAGGTGTATTCAAGATAAAGAGAGATAATAATTATAAGAAGAGACAGATATTATGAGAATGAAGGTTTTATTTGCTTCCCTGTTGCTGGCTGCTTCGGGGCAAGTGCTGGCACAGTCTTCCGCACAGGTGGGGGGGCAGGTCTTCGATGAGAACGGAGACCCTGTAGTAGGTGCCCAGATCATGGTGAAAGGTTCCAAGACCGGAACCGTGACCGACATTGATGGTAAGTTCAGCTTGCCAAGTGCTAAAAAAGGAGAGGCGATAGTCATCACCTATCTCGGTATGGATTCCCAGACATTGAAGGCGGCTCCAGGTATGAAGGTAAGCATGCACTCTCAAGACCGCCAGCTCGACGAAGTGATTGTTGTGGCTTATGGTGAGCAGAAGAAATCCTCTTTCACGGGTTCAGCAGGCGTAGTGGATGCAGATAAAATTGCCGTGCGTCAGGTAACCAATGTGGTAGATGCCCTCAATGGTCAGGTAGCGGGTGTGCAGATGATAAATACATCTGGCGATCCGTCTTCTACCCCTACCATCCGTGTACGCGGTATCAGCTCAATCAATGCAGGTCAGGATCCGTTGATCGTGGTAGATGGTGCACCTTATTATGGTTCCTGGAGTGACATCAACCCAGCGGATGTGGCATCTGTTACCGTGTTGAAAGATGCGGCAAGTAATGCACTCTACGGAGCCCGTGGTGCCAATGGTGTCATTATGATTACCACCAAGAATCCGCAGGTGGGCAAGACCGTCATCACTGTTGATGCCAAATGGGGCAGCAATAGCCGTGGCTCTCAGACTTATGATATGATTTCAGATCCCGGTCAATATTATGAGACACACTATAAGTCATTATATAATTACTATACCAATGGCAAGGGTATGTCAGCTTATGCAGCTCATGTGGCTGCCAATAACGCAATTGGTGGTTCTTCAGAAAAGGGCGGATTGGGTTATATCTGCTACAATGTGCCTGAGGGACAGTATCTCATTGGCGATAATGGAAAGCTGAATCCTAATGCAACATTGGGCAATAAAATCTCTTATAACGGAAAGGACTATACGATTAGTCCGGACGACTGGCTCAAGGCGGCTTACCGAAACACCCTCCGACAGGAGTATAATATGAATGTGAATGGTGGAAACGATAGTTCCCAGTTCTATGCTTCATTGGGCTATCTGGATAACCCAGGTATCGCATACGGATCTCAGTTTAAGCGATATACTGCACGCCTGAAGGCTACCTATAAGGCAAATGAATGGCTGAAGGTGGGTGGTAACGTAAACTATGCCCATACCGTTACAGACAATGCCACAGAGGTAGATTCTGATGGAAACAATAGTACTACCAATACCTTCTACATGGTCAATACCATTGCTCCTATCTATCCGCTGTATCTCAGAGATGGCAATGGCAATATCATGACCGATGATAATGGTAAGATATATGATTATGGTAACGGAATGAATGCAGGCTTGAATCGCCCTGTACTCTCTCAGCTCAACCTGTTGAAGGATGACCAGCTTCAGGCATCCCATTCTGTAGGCAATACTTTCGGTATCAATGGTTTCGCAGACATAACCCCGACATTTGTCAAGGGGCTGAAAATTACCTTGAACGGTACGGTAGATGACTATGAATATCGCTATCAGAGTACCAAGCAGCCTTATTATGGATTTGGTGCAACGACTTATCCTAATGGTGAGGTAACCGTAGGACATTACCGTTATTATACAGTCAACTTCCAGCAGTTGGTAAACTATGCCCGTTCTTTTGGTCTGCACAACATGACATTGTTGTTGGGTCATGAGAACTATAAGCAGACTTATGAATACGTATATGGCGGCCGTTCCAACATGTTCTCTTTCAAGGAAAACCATGAGTTGGCAGGTGCTATCACCAATGAGCCTACATATTCCAACCAGACCAATTACAACACCGAAGGTTTCTTCTTCCGTGGCATGTATGATTATGATGGCAAGTATTTCGGTCAGGTATCTTATCGCCGTGACGGTTCATCCCGCTTCTCTCCAGCCCATCGCTGGGGCGATTTCTATTCTTTCGGTGGTGCTTGGATACTGACCAAGGAAGATTGGATGGCAGGCACCAAGTCTTGGCTCGACATGCTGAAGGTGAAATTCTCTTTCGGTCAGCAGGGTAACGATGCCATCGGTAACAACCGTTATCTGGATACTTATGGCATCGGTAGCATGAATGGCGACATGGCGCTGACCTTTGCTTCAAAGGGTAATGATAAGATTACCTGGGAGACCAATACCAATATCAACGCAGGTCTTGAATTCGAACTCTTCAAGGGTCGTCTGACCGGTGATGTGGAGTATTTCTACCGCAAAACCACTGACATGCTCTGTTTCATCAGCGTGCCTATGTCAATGGGTTATGCAGGCTATTACTCTAATGTGGGTAACATGGTGAACCGTGGTGTAGAACTGAATCTTGCAGGAGATGTAATCCGCACCAAGGATTTTGCGTGGAACATCAATCTCAATGCCACCCACTATACCAATGAGATAACGAAGCTTTATGAAGAGAACAAGAACGAGATGCTGAGCGGATATGCCGGTTATCATAACGGTTCTTATTATTATGGTGAAGGATTGCCTATCTACACCTGGAGATTGAAGAAATATGCGGGTGTAAATGAGAAAGGAGAATCCACATGGTATGTTGAGAACGAAGATGGTTCGTTGGGTAAGTCTGCAAAATGGTCGGAAGGCTCTTACTTTGCCTGTGGCGACCCTACTCCTGATTTTTATGGTGGCTTTGGCACATCGTTGTCGTTTAAAGGTATTGATGTCGGTGTGAACTTCACTTATTCCATCGGCGGCAAGTCTTACGATTCTGGTTATCAGAGTCTGATGAGTGTTCCTTATGATAGCTGGACAGGTTTTAATTTCCATAAGGATATGCTGGATGCCTGGTCTCCAAGTAACAGAGAATCCAACATCCCTCGCCTCCAGTATAATGATACGGATGCAAGCTCATCTTCTGACCGCTTCCTGATCAATGCAAGTTACCTCAACCTGCAGAGCATCAATATCGGTTATACCTTGCCAAAGAGCCTGACACGTCGTTTGGGCTTGACTAAGGTTCGTGTCTATGGTGCGGCAGACAATGTCTATCTGTGGAGCAAGCGAAAGGGATTCGATCCTCGCACAAGTTTCACCGGCTCACCTAGCAACGAGCAGTATGCGTTTGTTCGTACCATCTCTGGTGGTATTACACTTCAATTTTAAACTGTTAGATAAGGAGATTTTTATATAGATTAAGGAGAATTTTATATGATGAACAATATATTTCGCAAGGTTTCTCTGTTCACAGTAGTGCTCTCTTCATGTTTGATGATGCAGAGCTGTCTGGAGGAGGAACTGCCAAAGGATTATGCAACAGGCAGTCAGGTGCAGGGGTCTGAGACGGCTCAGCAGGGCTTGCTGACCGGCTTGAGTGCCTATATGGTAAAGAGTGGTGTGTATGGCGACGGTTCGGCTTACGACAACGGTTATCCCAGCCAGATGATTATCCGTGATGTGATGACAGAGGATTTTCCGGTTTACAATGCAGATTACGACTATTTCTCATATATAGAGAATGGTAAGGGACTCCGTAGCCCATTCAATTACACCTATTTCTACTATTATGGTTTAGTGAACAATGCCAACAGTATCATCTCGTCGCTCGATGTGGAAGGAGCATCTGAATCAGCAAAGGCGTCTGCCGGTGTAGCTTATGCTTACCGTGCTTTGGCATACCTGGATATGGCAAGAATGTTTGAATTCAAGAAGACCGGATACTCTGACTTTGATGCCAAAGCAGCCAAGATAATGGGACTTACCGTGCCTATCGTGACCGAGAAGACTACAGGCGAGGAGGGTAAGAACAATCCTCGTGTACCTTATTATACCATGTATCGCTTCATCCTGCACGACCTGAATAAGGCTGAGGCATACTTGAAGGGCTATAAGCGTACGGGCAAGGAGCAGCCGGATGAGAGCGTGGTAGATGGTTTGAAGGCACGCTTCTGGTTGGAACTGGGTTCTCGTTTTTATGATTCGGCAGATGATCTGACAGCCCAGTTGGCTCATGAGAATGATGCTGACGGCTATGATGCCTTGGGCATTACGGCGGTTAATGACTGTTTTGCCAAGGCTGCCTCATATGCACAGGCTGCCATCGACAATTCCGGTTGCCAGCCAATGTCTCAGAGCGAATGGTATAATAAGAAGACAGGTTTCAATACTGCTAATTCTTCCTGGATATGGAAGGCTTCGCTGGGAACAAAGGAGCAATTGGGCAGCTGGTTCTATTCCTGGATGGGTACGGTATCTTCTGAATCTACCGCATTCTCCATGGGTGGTTATGGCAAGGCTTACCGTATGATAGGTGCTTCGCTCTATAATCAGATACCTGATGCCGACTGGCGAAAGAAGACTTGGGTTGCCCCTGAGGATGCTGGCAAGGCTGAGGTTCCGGCAGGCTATTCTACCTTGCTGGATGGAGCAGGATGGGCTAAACTGCCTGCTTACACCAACCTGAAATATCATCCGGGTTCAGGTAACTTGTCTGATCTCTATGTGGGCTGTTTGTGTGATATTCCATTGATGCGTGTAGAAGAGATGTATCTCATCTATATTGAGGCCATTGCCCATACAGAAGGGGTGGATGCTGCCAAGACCGTCTTGAATGATTTCATGAATGCTTATCGCTATACAGATGGCTCTTATGAGTGTCAGGCTACAGACATCGAATCACTTGAAGATGCCGTGCTGCTTCAGAAACGTATCGAACTCTGGGGAGAGGGACTGCTGTATTTTGATTATAAGCGTCTTAAGGAAGCTGTTGTCCGTACCTATACGGGTACCAACTTCCTGGAGAGTCACCGCTTGAATTCCAAGTATGGTTTCGTGGCTCCGTGGATGGATTGTTATATCCCTGAATATGAGAAGAGTTCTAATCCGGCTGTGGTACTGAATCCAGACCCTACAAGTGTGGTAGAGGCAAAGAGTGAGTAAATGAGGAGATTTTTCAATCTTTAAAATGGAATTGACAATGAAGAATATAAAGTTTTTTAGATATTTGGGACTTGCTGTCTCAGCTGGTCTCCTGTTGGGGTTCTCTTCCTGCAGCGATGACGATGATTATGCGCCAGGCAATCCTGCCCCAGACAATTGCATGGGAGTGTATTTTGATGCCGGCAATGCGGCAGAGTTTATTCTTACTCCAGACCAGGAAACCGTTGATGTGAAGGTTTGCCGTAAGGAAGCCGCTGAGGCTGCGAGTGTTCCTGTCAAGGTAGAGTATACTGATACAACTGCCATTCAGGTGCCTGCTACGGTTGAGTTTGCCCAGGGCGAGAAGGAGGCTACGCTGACCATTTCTGTAAAGGGCTTGACACCTAAAAAGAAATTTGGTTTCAAGATAGATGTCGATGAAGCCTATGCCGATCCTTATACCAAGCAGGATGGAAGCACGGTGCTGCAGTCAACGGTGCTGGTTTCTCAGTGGAAGAAAGTACTGGAGAATGTGCGGTTCTATTACGCAGGTTTCACAGATTTGCCTGTTACCTATTCTGATATCTACCAGCTGGAAGGTGTCAATCAGTTTTATATCACCAATATGTTGGGTTCGGGTGCTGATCTTTATTTCAAGATTAATGGCACTTTCAATGCCGATAATCTGGCTGATTGCTCCGGTGAACTGGTTCCTGTGGAAGGAAAGGGTGCTGCCATATATGACTATCAGACCTATAAGCAAAACTATATCGTAGCTGGTGTTGATTCTTCTACAGGCGACTATTTGTGGAACTGGACGGTAGGAGATGTAAATATCAACTCTTTCATGTGGTATGGTGGATATGGCTATAGTACCTATTCTTATATAGACTTCACACAGAAATACATCTATCTGAATGGATATATAGATTCCAGTGTTGAGCAGCAGTTTGTAAATGTGTATGGCGTTTGGTAGAAATACCGAATGATCTCCTAAAGATTTTGGACTTATGAAGAAGATTCTTATATTTTCTCTGATGTTGGCTTCTTTCCTTTGCTCTAAGGCAAAGGAAAGGAGCCTTCAGCAGAAATTGGAGATAGCCAGTGAGGTGCTGAGGGAGCGTTTGCCTTCTGTTGGCGGGAAAACTTCTCGTGGAGGAGTAGGTGAGAGCCTTCGGGTTATGCGACAGACGGATGCTTATACGGTTGTAGGACGCAACCGGAACGGATTTGTAGTTCTCGCCAATGATGATGCGTTCAAGGCTGTGATAGGTTATTCTGACGAGGGTACTTTTGGTGATAATCCTGCCTTGGGCTGGTTCTTGGCTAGAATTAATGACGCTTCACTTCGTGCTGCTTCTACGGGTTATCAGGTTATCCCTGCAGGTTGTAAGTCGAGTGTTGAGCATCTTATTGCCGTAAAATGGGGCCAGGATGCTCCTTTCAATAGCCAGTGCCCACAAGTAAATGGCAAAAATTGCTGGGTGGGTTGCGTGGCTACGGCTATGGCACAGATTATGTCTGTATACCAGTATCCATCCCGTGGCAAGGGTGTCGCTTCTTATAGCATTGGCGATGAGAAACGTACTGCTATGCTGAGTATGGGAGAGTATAAGTGGACGGAGATGTTGCCTGCTTATTCGGGTGATAACTACTGTTCGGAACAGGCTGCCGCCGTAGCCAAGTTGATGTTTCATTGCGGTTGTGTGGCTGGTATGAATTATTCTCTTGATGGCAGTGGCGCATCTTTGCAAGATGCTGCGGCTGGCATGAAGAAGCATTTCGGCTATCTTACCCAGTATTATGGCTATAAGGATTATCCCCAGACCAATAACTATGATGATGCAGCCTGGAAAAAGGTTATTTACCGGGAATTGAGCGCCGGGCATCCTATTCTGTATGCCGGTACATCCAATAAGCAGGGAAACGACAAGACTTCTTCCCATGCCTTTGTGCTGGATGGTTATGATGCTGATGGAAACGTAGGAGTAAATTGGGGCTATGGTGGTTTTGGTGATGGCTATTTCGACTTGAGCCTCCTTCCTCTGGAGTATACGGATAATGGTGTCTCCGTTGATGAGGAGTATCAGTGGTATCAGGAAATGGTGGTTATTCATTGCCCTGATGATGGTGAAATCAATTATGATTTGACTTCCGGCTTAACTCCTGTTACCGGTTTTACTAAGCCTTGCCGTTCCGATGTTTATGATATCAATGGCCGAAAGGTATTGCTCCCGGTGAAACATGATGGTATCTATATCCGTGGTGGCAAGAAATATATAGTAAAGTAGATTTCTCATCAATTGCAGATAATTAAAAAATCCCGACAGGTATGTTGTTGCCTGTCGGGATTTGTTATAAATATAGGTATCTTTTTCTTTCTCCGATCAGTCTGCGATAACCATACAGAGTCTGAGTACATTCTTCTCGAAGTGCTCCTTGTCGATGGCATTGTTCTTGAGCAGGGAACGGTAGTTGTATACGGTTTGTGGCGAATAAGACAGGATGCCGGCTATCTTGGAACTTTCGGTGATGCCTAATCTTAACAGGGCGCACACACGGAGGATAGGGGGCATTTCTCCATTCTCTTTCAGCTGGATGTGTGCCGATTCTGTAAGCTGCTTGTTCAGCTCGGTTATAAAAGTTGGGTACAGAGACAGGAATGCCTTGTCAAATTCCGTCAGAAACTCCTTGTTCTCTTTCTCTGTATTGGTTGAGGAAGAAAGGAGGCTCAGCAGCTCCTTACTCTGGTTGGCCTTGATCTTTCTTACTGCCAAGGTGCGCAGTTTGCAGTTTCTCTCTATGTTCTTATAGCACAGGTCTATATACACCTTTATCAGTCTCTCGCGCTTCTGGTTGGTGTCCTTCAGTTCGTTGTTGATGAGGTGCAACTGGCTGTTGAGAACTTCCATTTTTGCCGATGTAGCCGTGATTTCGTCTTTCTTCAGTTTCAGAAGTTTGTTCTTCTTACGGATGAACAGACTGCTAAGTCCCACTCCGAGCAAGAGCAGGAAAATGACCGACA
>ERZ1106978.1217-NODE-1217-length-15171-cov-3.181265_pt1 | contig 15171 bp, 6 predicted proteins | sample MGYA00403689_ERZ1106978 | MGnify/ENA primary metagenome ERZ1106978 (study PRJEB35170, sample SAMEA104062434) | human gut metagenome | biome: human gut; feature: human-associated habitat; material: faeces | place: Denmark | collected 2012-08-02 ...
CGCACCTCGGTCTCGAGCGAGTGTTCCCGGAGGTAGTTGTTCAGCGAGTAGGGCAGCTCCTGCGGGTGGAGGTGGAACGAGCAGGAGCGTTGGTCGATCGTGGTTCGGATCTCGGTCGTGGCCGGGATTTCCGTCGGGGTGATTTCGCAGCGGAGGATGTCGCCTTCCGCCAGCCCGTAATCGACCGTTTTGTCGAGCAGCTCGAACAGGAAATGGCGCTGCTTGTCGTTGCGTCTGATCATCTTCACCCGCAACGGCTGGTTCGGGAGGTAGATCCCGTTGCGGAAGCGTTCCACGCAGTTGGGGATCGAGTTCCTGTCGACGGTGTGGACCTCGCCGCGATAGCGTACGGAGAGTCCGTTGCGGGTGACGTTGTTGACATGGACCGTGACCGTGTCCCCGACATCGAGCGTCAGCGAGTCGAAGGCGACCGGGGCGTCGTCCGTTACGGGGTCGAACGTGTACCGGAGCCGGCCCGACTGCTCGTCGCGGGTTTTCGAAAGGAGCTTCGCCCGGATTTTCATGCCGCGGCGGTAGGCGGCGGCGATCTCGCCGCTGCGGAAACGCTCGTCGTAGTTAGGAAGCGACTTTTTGTGGATCAGTCCGTCGTTTCCGCCGAAGGAGACGAACAGGCCGAAATCGACCGCCCGGTTGACATAGACATCGAAACATTCGCCTTCCGCGGCCTCGACGGGAGCGGGACGCACCGGATTCAGGCAGACCGGTTCGTCGACATTGGTTTTCAGTCGGTTGAAATCCGTATAGTCCCAGCATTGCGCTTCGATCCGCTCGCCCGCCAGCAGCCGGAAGAGGTGCTCGCCCGTGCAGTTCTTCGGGTTGAGCGTGAAATGGCAGCTGTTGCCCGGGGCGTAAACCCGGAAGCGTCGGCCCGAAAGGGCGTGGGCGGTCAGTTCGCTTTGCAGCCGCTCCACGTCCGCCGCGGCCAGTCCGACTTCGAGTGTCGTATGTTCGCGGATCGAGGCGATGAGCTGGTCGAACGATTGCTGCACGGCCTGCTGCTGCGAGACCGCGTCGCGCCAGGGGGTTGCCCCGGCGGCGATCTCCACCTCGACGAAGGCTCCGTCGGCGTAGCGCGCCGCGTCCGCGTCGGAGACGGCGATCAGCTGGTCGAATCCGCAGTCGAGGTAGCGGCGGCCGCCGACGCTGCACACGCGCCCCAGCAATCGGTCGGCAGGGGCGGCGGTGCGGATGGGTTGCAGGGAATTCCTATTCTCCATGTGCGTTTTCGGTTGAAGGGGTTTGTGCCGGGTCGGGGGTCAGGTGGAGATACCATTTGCCCTTGGCGATGAAGAAGGAACACGGGGTTCCCTTTTCCCAGGCGGAAATGACCGACCACCGCTGGTTCGACGTGTCGTAGAGCGTGATGGTCACCTGCGACCGGGGAAGGCGCTTGTCGTCGGCCGCCACGGTGAGTTCGAACAGCGTCGTGCCGCTCGCGGCGTCCTGCCGGGTGACTTTGTCCACGACGCGGCCCCGGTAAGAGGGCGCTGCGCCCGCATACTGCACGTTGTCGGCCATCATCGTTTTGCCGGCGTTGCGCCGCCGCTTGTAGAGCAGGTTCTCCGTGGCGAAGAAGGTAACCCGGTCGCCGGGCTGGAGCGTCTCGTCGTCCCGCATCGGGTAGTAGTAGTCCTCCGTCTCGTTCTCCACGGAGATAAAGGCGTCGCGGCGTTCGTTGTAATAGACCACCACGCCCGTCTTGCACCCCATGCAGGGCTGCCGCGGAATGTCGCGCAGCAGGCGGATGCGGTGGTTCTTCTCGAAGAGGACATGGCTGTCGGCCTCGTAGCCGGGAGCCGAAAAACCTGCCTCCGTGTCGCAGGTGCAGGCCGTGGTCTTGTGCAGGGGCGAATAGACGGTCAGCCCCTGGGCGTTGTCCTGGGAGACGATGCGGCAGACGTCGAAAACCTGACCGCAGGTTTTCATCCGGCAGATTTGTTCGAAGAACTTTTCATTGTCGAGCAACAGGTAGGAACGGCTCTTGGCCACGAAAAATTCGATGATCTGTTCGTTTATGATCGTGACCGTATGGGCCATTTCGCTGCTGACGACGTCGCAGATGTCCGCGTGGTAGCGTTCGGGACGGCCGTATGCGATCAGCGGGAAGATCACCCCGAATCCCACCTGCTCGGGTTCCGTGCCGGACTCCCCGCGGCGGAAGAAATGGACGCTTCCCGTGTTGAGGATGCGCGGAACCACGCCCGTTTCGGTCTCCACGCCCAGACACAGGTACTCCACGCCGTCCAGTATTTCGGTGACCGGGTTGCGGGGGCGGCACATGATCTTGGTGTCGTCGAGCGAAAGCCACAGTTTGTCGATTCCGGTCAGCGGCCTGACGATCCGGATTCGGTTGCTGCCCGCCTTGTTGTAGCCCAGCGAGTGGATTTTGTACAGCGCCTTGTCGACCTTGGGAATGTCGATCGTGTTGACGACCGGCATCAGGATCTCCACCAGGAGCCGGTTTGCGGCGTAGTATGCCGCGGCGTCCGCCTCCGCGCCGCCCGGGAAATCGACGACCGCCAGCCGCCCGTAACCCGTCCGCCGAACCGCGTCGCCCGCCTGGTAAAGCTCCATCTGCGTCTGGCGTCCGCCGGACGACAGGGTGATCCGGGTCGCCTGCGACACCGTCCGGATGAAGCTGTCGCAGTCGATGGCCGCTTCTCCGGCGCACCACACGAGGAGCGTGCCCGTCCGTTCCCCGACGGTGAGGTTCCGGAAGCCGAACATGACGCCGGGGAACTCTTCGAAGCCGATTTCGCCCGATTCCGGAAAGCGCAGTTCGGCGCGCAGTTCAAGTTCGACGCACCACTGCACCGGCTGCGGCGTCTGCCGGATGCACAGGTGCGCCGTCGAGCCGGGGGCGCGCAGGTAAAGCCCTTTGGCGAGCGGCATGCCCGAGTCGGGCACGAGAAAGCGGGCTTCGCGGCCCTGCAAGTCGATTCCCGCACAGCAGACGTTGACCAGCATGGTGGAAGGGCCGCGCGATTCGCCGGTGAACGAGAGCTGCGCGGGCTGCATTTCGTGCTTCAGCGTGATGGCGAGCGAACCTTTGGCCGGAACGGCGGACTGCCCGTCGGCAAGCTCCAGCTCCAGAAGCGACAGTTTGGAATTCGGCTCGTAATACTCCGCCGATTCGAGGCGCAGGCTGAGTTTCCCGACCCGGAAATCGTCCTTCCCGGCGATGTAGCGGTCGCAGACCGACCGGTCGCGAATCCGGGCCACGAAATCCTCGTGGAATATGCGCAGGACGAACGTGGTGCGGTTCGAGAGGCAGAAGATATAGGGGATATGCTCGGTCGAACCGTCGGGGAGCGTATGGCGGAGCGTTCCCGACGGTTTCAGGTCCCATTTGACGGACGAGCGCAGGGTGAGTTCCGCGAAGCCCTGCTGCATCTTGCATCCCGCGACGAACCGGCAGGTGGCCGACTGGTTTCTGGTCCACAGGCGGACGGATGCGCCGGGGTAGCGGTCGGCGTTCATCAGCTTGTCGGTGATCACCAAGGCCTTGCGGCCGGCGTACCCGAAGAGGATGTAGGGGGTCCGGGGCTTTGAGCGGAGCCTGGGTGATCGGCTGGAACAGCCGGTGGCTGCGGTAACGGTTCTCCGGGCGCGTACGTCGGTCGATGACGACCGGTGCGGACCGGTCGTCGCCGCGGAAGAAGGTGATTTCGCCCGTGAAGCGGGGAAGGCCGCAGGCTGCATCGCGCCGGAGCGTAAGGACGCGGTGGCAGATCAGCGGGGCGCTCACGGCGAAACGCAGGCTGCACTCGGCCGATCCGATCCGCACGCCGGTTCCGGCTTCGGCCAATGCGTGCAGCCAGGCGATCTCCGCCTTGTCGTAGCAGGTCACCGAAATCTCCTTGTTGCTGGCCGAGGCCGCATAGGCGAGTTCCGTCCCGTCCGGTGCGACGATCTTCCCCGAGACGGGCAGCAGCGAGCCGTCGCGGCTGCTCAAACTGAAGGTCTCGCCCCGGGCGTCGACGTATCCGTCGGCTTCCACGCGGCAGAACATGCGCGTGTCGTCGGTCCGGATACATGCCGTCAGCCCTTCGAACGGGGTGTTCGCATCCTTGATCGCGAGCCGTATCCGTTCCGCGTTCACATCGAAAATGCGGTAGATCAGCCCGTCGTCCGACTCTTCGCTGTGCGTCTCCTGGGTCAGGTAGTCGTAGATTTCGTTGTCGTAGCGCTTGCGGGCCTCGCCGACCGGAATCTTTTCCAGCGGGAAAGCGTCCAGCAGTTCCGAGAGGTTGCCGGGGGAGATTCCCTTGCGGCCCGTACCTTCGAAAAGGAACTGCATCAGGCAGCGCGGGAAGTGGTTGCGGAAGATGTAGTAGCGGAAGAGGTAAAGCGCCATCTGTTCCCGGTTCTGCAACAGTGCGAAGAAACGCTCGGTGAAAATGAACGCGGCCAGCCTTTCGTCGTCGTAGTTGCGCACCAGTTTGCGCAGCTGCGACCATCCGATCTTCGTCCGGGAGCGTTCCGCCGCGGGGAGATCGTATCTCGAAATCAGGTAGTCGACATCGTCGATACAGAGCAGCAGGGTGTTGGCGTCCTGCGCCAGATAGTGGTCGCCGCCCTGCCGCTGCGCGTCGGCTTCCCGCCACTCCGCGATATAGCCGTAAAGCAGTTTCTGGGTGTATTTTTTCAGGTTCCCGAAAAGCAGCGAAAGGAACTTCCGAATCCGCAGCGCCGAGCGGGGGCGGAACAGCACCAGGTCGAGGTAGCGCGAGTGCAGGAAACGGTAGAACAGCCTGACGTCGGTGCAGTTGTCGATCAGCGCCCGGTGGAGCGCCGACGCCTTTACGGAATTCTCGGGCAGCTGCATGCCGAAATCGTCGGCGACGGTCAGCAGCAGGGTCGTCAGCCAGTAGTCCGAGAAAAGCTCCCTGAAAATCCGTTCGCTCGACAGGACGACGGCGCATTCGGCCAGCTGCCGGATATAGTCGTAATCCCCTTCCGTGTCGGGAACCGGATGGCCGATCCGGTAGACGACCATCGTATTGAGCAGCCACGATTCGATCAGCAGCCGCGCGTTGGGATTCGTTTTGTCGGTATAGGGTTTCAGGCCGGAAGCCATGCGCGCCACGAGGGCCAGGTTTCCGTTGACGGCCGGTTTTGAGGGCAGGCCTTCGGTTTGCAGCACGCCGTCGGCGGTGGTTGTCGCGGCCGGCTGTGCGGGATTGCGCCCCAGGTCGTAGAGGGCCTTGACGAAATCGCGGCCGTCGGCGATGCACCCCTCCTTGCGGACCCATCCGCTGCAAATCAGCTCCAGCGTGAGTTTCAGGATTTCGAAATTGCGCTCGTTGGTTACATCCAGCTGCCCGGGCAGCGGCGCGTGCCGTTCGCAGAAGTCGAGCGCCAGACGCCGGGCGAAGAAATATTCGAGGTAGGTGTCTACGAAAAACGTGAGCCAGCTCCCTTTGTGGTCGACGCTTTGTTCGACGATGTGCAGTCCGATCAGGCTGTCGACGAGCTTCTCCACCCGGTCGGCCCCCTTGTAGCGCGGGTCGCGGGCGATCTCGATGACGAAATCCTCGCGCAGGACCCGTTGCCCTTCGGCCGCGATCCGCCAGGCCATCTGTTGCAGCAGGTCGAAGGCGTTGAAATTGACCGCTTCGTCCACCAGCTTCTCCCGGCTCCGGACGCTCAGCGACGACCGCATGAACATCTCCAGCAATTCGCCCCGGTTGCCGACCGCTGGAATCTTGTATTCCGTGCTGCCGAGCAACAGGGCGGCGATCATCATAAAGTTGAGCGGCGTGCCCTGCAGCTCCTCGATTCCGGCCCGGATTATTTGCAGCCGGAATTCGTCGATCCGCTCCTCCGGGAGTCCCAGCTGGCGGAGGTAGAGCAGAATCTGGTCGAGCGAAATCTCGCAGAGGTGGTAAACCCCGCACCCCTCGATCCGCCGGAAAGCCTCGCGGCAGGCTGCAAATTCGTGAATGCGTCCCGTGATGTGGAAGCGGCACTTGTCGTATTTGGCGATGAACGATCCGAGCGAGGCGATGAAGAGTTCGGGGCGGGAGACCTTCAGTTCATTCAGCCCGTCGATGAAGAGCGCGATGCGGCCCTCTGCGAGCAGCTGCTCGGCATGGGCGAACACCATGCGCTTCCGGTCCTCGGTCGTCGTGATTCCGAAACCCGCGTTGAAGGCCGTCCGCAGGGCGTCGTCCATCGTTTGGCCTTCGGTGACCGCGTTGAGATTGATACGCAGGGGCAGGATCGAACGGTCGCCGTTGTGCCACAGGTCCGCATACTGGCGGATCAGGCGGATCAACACCGTGGTCTTGCCTGCGCCCGGGTTGCCCAGAATCAGGCTGATGCGGTCTCCGGCGTCTATCAGGTCGTCCATCGCCATGCCGCCCTGTTCGCCGTCCGTAAAGTCGCCGCTTTCGTGCGGACGGCCGCCGTAGTCCGGGTCGGACAGCCCCTCCCCGGCATCCTGCCGGCGCTGGAGTTTCAGAGGCAGCAGATTCAGCGTCTGCTGGTTGTCGATCCGGCCGATGAAGCCCACCTTCTGTTTCAGTTCGCGGTTCTGTTCGCCGAGCAGCTCCTCGAGGTAACGGTCCTTGAACCGTTCGAGGTCGAAGTCGTCGGCCGGAGATGCCGCTGCGGCTTTCTCCGGGGGAAGCTCGGGCCGGTGTTCGTCGAGATACCGCCTGTAATAGCCGGCATGGTGGTGGAGCAGCAGCAGCAGTCCGGTCAGCGTCAGCAGGAACAACCCGTCATAAGCATCGTTCAGATTGCCCCGGGGCATCAGGATGTCGCTTTCTTCCGTGTCGGTGTCGCTCGGGGAGTGCGTGATTCCGTTCCGGTAGCGGCGCAGCGTGTCGAAAAGACCTTTATACCGACTGTCGAACAGACCGCGTTTCCCGTCGGGAGACGGGACGCCGAGTTCGTTGAGGATGTATCCGAGGCCGTGTTTTTCGGCTTCGATCTGCCGCAGCAGGTCGCCGTTGCCGCACAGCAGGTAGATGAAGACTTTGATGTAGGATTCGAGCGAGATAAGCCCCATGCGCGTACACTCGATCCGGTCCTTGTCGTCCTTGTCCGGGAGATCGAGCCGGTTCCACAGCCCCTGGAATTTGGTCGCCAGCTCCGGCGTCGCCGCGCTGAACAGCACGATGTCGTCGAGCAGCTTCATCAGCTCCTCGAATTGCTCCAGGGGGACGATTGACCGGATCTGGACCTCCTCCACCGGCCGGTAGGTTTTGTCTTTCCGGTTGAAATAGTCGATATAACCGCGTCGGAACCGTTTTTGCAAATCCGGAACAATAATATTGGCGATGCGGTCGCTGCTGAATGTGGACATGGGCTGTGAATGACATTTACGGCCGCACGCCGACTTTCCGGACATCCGGTGAACCGGGAATGACCGTTCCGTCGGAACGCGGCATATAACAGGTAGACAAATATAGGAAAATTAGCCCGAAAATGCAAACAATGCGTCGCGGCGGACCGCCGTTTGCGATACGCGACCGTCGCGGCTGCGCTCCGGCGGTGGATCGGCGGCGGAGCGGGCGCAATCCGGGCGCGGCCGGAGGAAGGGACGGCACGGAATTTTCCGCCGGAGCCTTCTTCTCCCCGGTGGAAAATGGGCGCGAAATGAGAAAAATGGCGCTTTTCTATTGTCTATTTGGCCGGAATGACTATTTTTGCAAAATAGGGTTAGGTTAATTACATGGCATACACTTTCGACATATCCGATAACCGTCGGATCGTAGAGGCATTGAAAACCGGTGACGAGGAGACCTTCAAGGAGGTCTATACGGCTTTCTGCGCGCCTTTGCGACACTATGCCACGACCATTCTCCAGAACGAGCAGGCCGCTTACGAGGTCGTGCAGGACGTTTTTACCGCCGTGTGGCTCAACCGGAAGCGGCTCGACGCCGCAAAACCGCTGCGCAACTACCTGCTGCGCGCCGTGCACAACAACTCCCTGCGCCTGCTCAAGTACGACGAGGCCCGCCGCCGCCGCGAAATCAGCGCCGCCGCCGAACTGCACGGCGGATGGGACCAGGAGAAAGAGGTTCCCCCCCCCGAATTGGCCCCTGCTATTTCACGGCTTCCTGAACAGAGCCGCAAAGTGCTGCTGATGAGCTATTGGGAAAACAAGAAGAACGCAGCGATAGCCACCGAACTCTCCATCTCCGTGCGAACGGTGGAGACTATTTTGTACAAAGTAGTGAAGAAATTGCGCGGAGAAATCAAAAAAAAGTAAAAAAACAGTACGTAGTTTTCGGGTTCACCGTATTTATGGGGTAAAGAATAGTTATCCTGTATTATGGAAAGATCCAATTTTCCGCATCGGAATCTCGATGAGGACGATGAAGAGTTGCTGAACGGCATCTGGGCCGGGCTGGAGACGCCGGACGATCGTCCCGGTGCGGACAGCAGGGACTTCGACGACGTGAAAAGACGCATTCGCCGCCGTGTGCGGCGACGCTGGATGTCGCGCGCGGCCCTGGCCGGAAGTGCGGCTGCGATCGTTGCCGCCGTGGTTCTGGTGGTTCGTCAGCCCGGGGTGCTGCCCGAGCCGGACGCCTTCGCGCAGTTGCAGCAGATGGGTGTGACGGTGGAGCGGCCCCAGGTGGTGATGACGGCCGACGACGGAATGCGGCTGGTGCTGGAGAATGCGGCCCGTCTCGAACGGCGTTCCGAGGGTGAAGTGGCTCTGCGCACCGAGACCGGAGAGCAGCGTCCCCTGGCCACCGAGCGCAAACTGAAAGTCGAAGTGCCCAACGGACGTCAGTTCCGCCTGGTGCTGGACGACGGCTCGGAGGTGTGGCTCAACGCCGGATCGAAGCTCGAATATCCGGCGACCTTCGAAAATGCCTCCGAACGCTGCGTGCGGATCGAGGGCGAAGCCTTTTTCGAGATCAAGCGGGACACGTGCCGGCCGTTCTGCGTGGAGCTGGGCGACGGCGAGTGCATCCGCGTGCTGGGGACGAGTTTCAATGTCAACGCCTATGCCGGGAACGGCCGGCACGTGACGACGCTCGTAACGGGCAGGATCGGTTACGCCGCGTCGGCCGGTGCGGAAGAGGTGGTGCTGGAGCCTAACCAGCAGGTGAGCCGCGACCTGGCGGCAGGGACCGTCGCGGTCAGCGCCGTGGACGCGTCGGTGTACGGCGCGTGGAAAGAGGGCTGGCTGTGGTTCGAGAACGAAAGCCTGCCCGCCCTGGCCGAGCGTCTGGGGCGCATATACGGCATCCGGGTGGAGGTGGCCGCCCGGCTCGGGGAGTATACCTTCTCCGGGAAAATCCGCCAGGACAGGGGCGTCGAGTACATCCTCAACCTGCTGTCGGAAACGTCGGACGTAATCTGTAAGGTGGAGAACGGCGTGATGCGGCTCAGCTGACGGGGCCGCTTCGCTTAACGGAAACTTAAATAATGAAAGAATCGTTGTCTATGAAATTTTGCCAATCAATTCCGCAGAGCCGGTGGCGGGGGAGAACCCTGATGCTGCTGGCGCTGCTGCTGTGCATCGCGCTGCCGAAAACTTCGTCGGCCCAGCGGGTGTCGGTCGTGCTGGAAAACGTGTCGCTGGCCGAGGCGCTGAAGAAGGTGAGCGCGGCCTCCGGGTACGAATTCTTCTATAACTCCAACGTGGTGCTGAAAAGCGACAAGCGGATCACGGCCTCGTTCGACGGTACGGAGCTGAAAACCGTGCTGGATCACGTCTTTTCGGGAACGGAGTTCTCCTACCGGATCAAGGACCGCACGATCGTGGTCGTGCCGCGCCCCGCGCAGCCGGCTCCCGAGGAGCCGGCGTTCGTGGAGATCGCAGGACGGATCACCGACGGGTCGAACAAGGCCCCGATGGCGGGCGTGACGGTCGTCGTCGAGGGATCGACCATCGGAACTTCCTCGGACGCCGACGGACGCTACGTGCTGAAAATTCCCGCCGGCATTTACAACATCATGTTCTCGTTCATCGGCTATGAAATCCATGTGAAGCGTTACAACGGGCAGAACCTCGCGGATTTTCGGAAAATTTCGCTGACGCCGACCTCCGTGGAAGTGGCCGACGTGGTGGTGACGGGCGTCTACCAGCGCAAGAAGGAGAGTTTCACGGGCTCGGCGACCACGTTCAAGTCCAAGGAACTCAAGGCTGTGGGTACGCAGAGCGTCTTGCAGAGCCTCCGCACGCTGGACCCCTCGTTCAAGATCTCCGAGAGCGTCCAGTTCGGTTCCGACCCCAACCGCATGCCCGATTTCGAAATCCGCGGCAAGAGCAGCGTGATCGGCCTGAAGGAGGAGTACGGCACCGATCCCAACCAGCCGCTGTTCATCCTCGACGGATTCGAAACGACGCTGGAGACGGTGATGAACCTGAATATGAACCGCGTGGCGTCGGTGACCCTGCTCAAGGATGCGGCTTCGACGGCCATCTACGGCTCGAAGGCCTCGAACGGCGTGGTCGTGATCGAGACCAAGGCGCCCGAGCAGGGCCGTCTGCAACTCTCCTACAAGGGCGATTTCAGCGTCACGATGGCCGACCTGACAGACTATAATCTGATGAATTCGAGCGAGAAACTCCAGTTCGAGACCCTCGCCGGAGTGTATCAGGACACCAATCAGAGCATGGCCAACCAGCTGCGGCTGGACGACCTGCGCAACGAGCGGCTGAAAGGCATCGCCCGGGGCATCGACACCTACTGGCTGAACGAACCGCTGCGCACGGGATTCACCCACAGGCACAACATCTACGCCGAGGGCGGCGAGGAGAAGATCCGCTACGGCATCGGCCTGAGCTACGGCGAGGTGCAGGGCGTGATGAAGGGTTCCGACCGTCAGACCATCGGCGGCAACATCGACCTGATCTACCGGACCGGGAAATTCCAGTTCAGCAACAAACTCACGCTCGATTATCAGAAAACCAACGATCCCGCGGTCCCCTTCTCGGAGTATGCGCAGGCCAACCCCTATTTCAAGAAGTACAACGACGAGGGGCGGATCGACCGCTACCTCTATTATTACCAGGACCCCGAGCTGCTCGAAACCGAGGCCATCAGCAACCCGCTGTGGAACGCCCACCTGAACAACTACGACAAGGGCGACCAGTTCGGATTTACGAACAACTTCATCATCGAGTGGTTCGTGGCGAAGGACCTGCGGGTGCGCGGCAAGTTCGGAATCACGCACGCCACGGGAACGACCGACACGCGCCTGTCGCCCCTGCATACGGATTTCGACGATCTGGAGGAGACCGAAAAGGGCCTTTACACCCACTCGACGACCAAGCGCACCAACTACGAGGGCGACCTTACGGCGACCTACGGCCGCGTGCTGGCCGAGAAGCACATGCTCAACGCCGTGGCGGGATTCAACTTCAACGCCACGAAAAGGACGGCCAACGGATACAAGGCCAACGGCTTCACCGACGACCAGTTCGGCGCTCCGTCGTTCGCGAACGGCTATCCCGAGGGCGGCAAGTCGACCTACTCCGAGAGTCAGACGCGTGCCGCGAGCTTCTACCTGAACGGTGGCTATTCCTACGACAACCGCTACCTGCTGGACTTCAACTACCGCAGCGACGGCGCGTCGATGTTCGGCACGAACAACCGTTTCCGCAACACGTGGTCGGTGGGCGTGGGCTGGAACATTCAGAACGAGCGGTTCCTTCGCGACAGCAAGTTTTTCCAGCTGCTCAAGCTGCGCGCCTCGGTGGGTAATCCCGGCAACCAGAATTTCGCCGCCTACCAGGCCTTCTCGACCTACGCCTTCAACGGCTGGATGACCAACATCTTCGGCACGGGCGTGATCCTGAACCAGCTGGGAAATCCCGACCTCGCCTGGCAGGAGACGGTCAACTACAACGTGGGAACCGACGTGACCGTGTGGGGCAACCGGGTCAACGTCACGTTCGACTACTACGTCAAGATCACCGATCCCCTGCTGGCGATCATCACCACGCCCGGTTCGATGGGCATCACGTCGGTGACGATGAACGCCGGGCAGCAGAAGACCAACGGTGTCGAACTGACGCTCAAGGTGTCGCCGGTCTACCGGCCGCACGACCGCATCAACTGGAACATCAGCCTGAACGGCACGCACGCCAAGGCGAAGTACGCCAAGATCGGCAATGCGTTCAGTTCGCTCAACAACGAGGGCCGGGCCTCGCTCTCGGGGATGACCCGCTACTACGACGGCGGCAGTCCCACGGCGATCTGGGGCGTGCGCTCGGCGGGAATCGACCCCGCGACGGGCAAGGAGCTGTTCATCAAGAAAGACGGCACGTACTCGTTCAGCTACGACGTGAACGACGAAGTGGTGCTGGGCGACACGGAACCCAAGCTGGAAGGCGTGATCGGCACGACGTTCTACTACAAGGGCCTGTCGGTGGGGTGTTATTTCCGCTATTCGCTGGGCGCGCAGATTTTCAACTCCGCGCTGTTCCAGAAGGTCGAGAACATCGGCACGGCCGACGTGTTCAACAACCAGGACAAGCGGGCGCTCTACGACCGCTGGTCGCCGAACAACACCGAGGCCTATTTCAAAGGCATCTCGCTGACGCAGAAAACCGACAAGTCCTCGCGTTTCGTGATGGACGAGAACTACATCTCGGGCGAATCGTTCAGCATCGGGTATGAATTCACGCAGTCGTTCGTCCGCAAGCTGGGACTTTCGGCCCTGAGCGTGCAGGCCAACATGAACGATGCGTTCCGCATCTCCTCGGTCAAGAACGAGCGCGGCATCGACTACCCGTTCGCACGGACGATCTCGTTCTCCGTGGCGGCGACCTTCTGATCGTGACAATCTCAATACAAAGCGCATTATGAAAAACAAAATACTTACATTGATCCTGCTCGCCTCGGCGTTGTGCCCGGGGTGCAGCGGCTGGTTGGACGTGAAGCCCTACGACCAGATCTCGGAAGAAGAGCTGCTCGAATCGGAAGAGGGTTTCCAGAAACTGCTGAACGGCATCTATATCGAACTCAACAGCGACGAACTGTACGGCAGCACGCTCTCCGTCGAGATGATCGAGATTCTCGGCGGCGCCTACGAGATCGGCGACAACTCCTCGGTGTGGGGCGACTATCTGGACCTCAAGGACTACGACTACAACACCGATTACTGGCGCGGCCGCCTGAACGGGACCTGGAACAAGGCGTACGCACTGATTCTGAACTGCAACAAACTGCTGAAAAACATCCAGGGCAGGCAGGCGCTCTTCACGGGACACAATTACGACATCATCCGGGGCGAGGCGCTGGCCTTGCGCGCGATGCTGCATTTCGACATGTTGCGGCTTTTCGGACCGGTCTATTCGCTCAATCCCGACGGGACGTCCATTCCCTATTACGCGGACGAGACGCTGACGCCCGAAGCCCTGCTGCCGGCCAGCCAGGTCGTCTACAAGGTTCTCCAGGACCTCATGGCGGCGCGCTCGGCCCTGCTCAACGATCCCGTGATCACCGAAGGGACGCTGATGAGCAGCGCGGGCAACGGTTCCAATTTCCTGCGTTACCGCGCCCTGCGGCTCAACTATTACGCCGTTTCGGCCCTGCTGGCGCGGGTGAACCTCTATGCCGGGCAGAAACAGGACGCCCTGACGTATGCCGTGGAGGTGATCCGCGCCTCGAACAACGGAATCTTCCCGTTCGTGGACCGCAGCCTCGTGGTGGGCAATCCCGAGGACCCCGACCGGATTTTCTCGTCGGAGGTGGTCTTCGCGCTGTCGCACGCCAAGCGCAGCCAGCTGTTTCTGAATTATTTCAACCCTGCGCGGACGACTTTCACCTTCAGGATGGAGAGCGACCTGATCTCGAAGGCGATTTTCGGAGGAGGGGCCGAGACGGGCGGTTATCAGGACGACTACCGCAACCGCGTGAACTGGAGCACGTCCGGCGAGAACCGCTATTTCTACAAATATACCGACATGGCGCAGACCGGAAAGATTCAGAACACGATGATCCCGATGCTGCGGCTGGGCGAAATGTACCTGATCGCCGCCGAGAGCCAGTCGGACGTGCTGGCCAACGGAACCTCCTATGTGAACACCCTGCGCCGCAACCGCGGCATCAGCACCTCGCTCGAGGCCCTGACGCCCGAACTGCTCAAGTACGAGTACATCCGCGAACTGTACGGCGAAGGTCAGCTGTTCTACCTCTACAAACGCCTCTTCTCGAAGGTGATCTGGTCCTATACCGACTCCCGGAACCCCGAACCGAGCACGAACCTTTTCGTCGTGCCGCTGCCCGATTCGGAGACCGAAAACCGCGAATAACCCCCTGACGACATGAAAAAGAAGCATATCATCCATTCGGCAGCCCTCTTGCTGGGGCTTTGCCTGGCGGGCTGCAAAGAGAGCCTGCCGGATAATTTCGGCGCGATCGAAGGCATTTACTTCTACAACCAGCTGACGGACAGGACCGTCGTCGACAGCGCCGCATACACGTTCATCTACGAGGACGCCGACGTGCTGGAAGTGCCCGTCCGGCTGCAACTGGTGGGACGCGCCGCGGCGCAGCCCCGGGCGGTCGATGTCCGGGTCACTTCGCAGGACGCCGAGGAGGGAACGGACTACACGCTCGGCGGCGAAGCCGTGCTTCCAGCAGGCAGCGTCTCGTTCGACTACGTGGTCACCCTCAAACGCACCGACATTCTGAAGGAGAAGACCAAAAACCTGCTGCTCGAACTGCGGGCGAACGAGAACTTCATCATTCCGTTCACCAGCCAGGTTCAGTCGGGCGGCGACACGGTGTCGGCGGTGACCTTCAAAATCAACTTCTCGGACCAGTTCACGGCGCCGCCCGCAGGTTGGCGCAGTCTGTTTGTGGGGCCTTTCTCGCAGCAGAAATTCGAACTTATCTGCGACGTGATGGAGATTCCGAGGGCCGATTTCAACGAGGTCGGGAAGATCACCAATGCCAAATGGCTCTACATCGAGAGCCGGATGATCAATTATGTCAGGGATCAGGAGAAGTTGAAAGCCGGGGGAGAGCCTTATGACGAACGGGCTTTCGACGAGAACGGCAACCCCCTGCAATTCTAATATGGAAGGAGTATGACGATGAAACGATTTTTCTGCATATCGGCCCTGTTTCTGTGCGCGGCGTGCGCCAACGATCTGGGCAACTACGACTACCGCGACCTCACGGAACCCGACATCACGGGCATCGAGGCGAATATCTCGGTACT
>ERZ1106978.1233-NODE-1233-length-14952-cov-4.280862_pt1 | contig 14952 bp, 15 predicted proteins | sample MGYA00403689_ERZ1106978 | MGnify/ENA primary metagenome ERZ1106978 (study PRJEB35170, sample SAMEA104062434) | human gut metagenome | biome: human gut; feature: human-associated habitat; material: faeces | place: Denmark | collected 2012-08-02 ...
CATCAGGGGTATGTCTACCAGGGAAATTACACGGAATTTGCGAAGAAAAAGGCGAAGATCCGGGAAGATCTGTTAAAGCAGTATTACAACCAGCAGCGGGAGATTAAGCACCAGGAAGAGGTCTGCTCGGATGCTGCGGTGACGTCGATGCCCATCTTGGAGCACAGGCGCGCCACCAGGTAGAGGCCGATGCCTGTTGCGCGCTTGGTAGTGCGGCCGTTGTCGCCGGTAAAGCCCTTCTCGAACACGCGCGGCAGGTCTGCCGCACACACGCCGCAGCCGTTGTCCGCGACAGTAAGCTCGATGCGCTCGCTTGCCAGGCCCTCGTCCAGCAACGCACCCGAAAACACAATCTTTGCGCCGTCCTCACGCGCATATTTAATGCTGTTCTGAATGAGCTGGCCCAGAATAAACTCGAGCCACTTCTCATCGGTAAAGACCTCAAAGTCGAGGTTCTCACACACCGGAGCCACGTGCGCCGCGATGAGCTCGCGGGCGTTGGCTTTGATCGCGCCCGTCACCAAGGTCTTAAGATCCCAGCGACGAATCAGGTAGTCGCGCTCCACGACTTCCGAGCGCGCGTAGTACAGCGCCTGATCGATATAACGCTCCACGCGAGCCAGCTCGCGACCCAGGTCATCCACACGCGACAGGTCGTCTTCGCTGCCGTCCAGGTTTTCCAAAATCAGGTGAGCCGCCGCCAGGGGCAACTTGGCCTCGTGGACCCAGCTCTCGATATAGTCGCGATAGTCATCGGTCTGACGCCGGCCTTCGGCAACCTCGTCGCAGGCAGCTTTGCCCACCCGGCGCAAGACCTCGTACTCGAGCTCGCCCTCGGCATAGGTCGGGCATTGCACCATCTCCTGCACCCATGCGGGACTCTCGAGCTCCTCTGCCGCACGCTCCAGCTGGCGCAGAAAACGACGACGACGCGCGTACTCGATCACGATGCCGAGCATACCGAAGATAAAGGACACGCCAACCGCCACGACCACGATAGAAACGGGTGCGCCGGCGACCGTCAGCACAAAGCAGCTCAGCAGCACGCCGCACGTCCACACGGCGACGGGAAGCAGCGCGTCTTTAAAGAACTTGGCAAACGACATAGCCGGCCCCTAGACCGAATAGCCCTGGCCGCGATGCGTGGTCAAATACCCCTTAATGCCGATTTTTTCGAGCGTGGTGCGCAGGCGGTTGATGTTAACGGTAAGCGTGTTGTCGCCCACGAAGGCGTCGGAGTCCCACAAGTCCTGCATGATGGCCGGACGCGAGACGATCTTGCCCGCGCGACCCAGGAGCAGCGAGAGGATACGCAGCTCGTTTTTGGTGAGCTCGGTGCTGTCGCCGGTTGCCGTATTGGTGACCATGGAGCGGGCGAGGTCGAGCTCCAGCCCCTTGTGGACAAGTGTGCTGCGCTCGCCTGCCGCCGCGGTGCGACGCAGCAGGGCGTTGATGCGCGCCACGAGCACACGGGCGCTGTAGGGCTTGGGAACAAAGTCGTCCGCGCCGAGCGTCATGGCCACGACCTCGTCGATCTCGGTCGTGCGCGACGTGAGGACGATGATGGGAACCTCGGATTCGCGGCGAACCTCGTGGCAGATATGCTGGCCGTCCTTGACGGGAAGCGTGAGGTCGAGCAGCACCAGGTCGGGCGCGGCGGCGAGAATATCGCGCGAGACATGCTCAAACGATTCGCACGCCTCAACCTCAAAACCGGCGCGGGCAAGGATGTCGATAAGCTCACGACGAATGGGCTCGTCGTCCTCAACGATATAGATCAGCGCCATGGATTCCGCTCCCCCCTTGGTTGTCTTGCCACCATTATGGCTGCGGAGCCGCAGGTGCGCGCCTTGCGCGTCACCAAGGTGACAGAACTGTTCGCGAGCGGCAGGGGCTTGCCCCTCGCTCGCAACGGGCACGGGAATTAAATGAGTTTTTAATCCCCGTCCCAGAAACATCATTTAGCGGCGGGCGCGAAGCTTTTCGTAGCCGTCGGCGAAGAAGGCGACCGTGGCGGCGTCGGCCTCGGCGGCGTCCGTCTCGGCTGCGGGAACCACGCCGTGTTCGTCGCTCACCAGGAAGAGGGCGCCCTTAAGCTGCGCGGGAATGTCTACGCGCGTGACCGGGATGCCCTTGGTCTGGGCCAACTGCTCAATGAGCGTCGCCGTGCCGCACAGGCACTCGTCCGCCGGCGCCACAAAGGCAAGCTCGCCGTTGTTGACGGCAGCGAGCAGCTCGGGCGCCACGCCGGTCTCGTCGGCTTCGGAGCGAGCCTCGGCAGAACGGGCACGCAGCGCCTTGGCCGACGTGTCGGCCAGCGGCTCGTACTCCCCCACCGTCATGGCGGCATTGCCGTTAACGTCGATCACCAGCATGAGCACGCCGTCGCGTGCGGTGTAGTCGCCCTCGGCAAGTGACCACTCAACGTGCTGCTTGGCCCAGCTGAGCATGTTATGGGTGAGTGGCTCGCCCTGCACCAGACGCTCGGACAGCGCGCGGATGTGGCGGTTGAGCATGGGCACCTTTTTGTTGGACATGCGCCAACGGCAGACAAGCGCGGGCTTGTCGAGCGTGAACTTCTCGACCGCCTCCTGATTGGCGCAAAAGTCCTCGTACGCACGCTGATCCTCGGCATTGCCAAACAGCTCGGCATCATCAATCTGGGGCATGGTCATACCTTTCGTGTTAGTCATTCCGTCCTCTTATACCAAAAAGACGGCCCTCCAAACGGAGCAGCCGTCTTTTGCAGAGATTATTTTGTCCCAGGGCGGAACTTAGTGACGGAAATGCCTGGCCCCCGTGAAGACCATCGCGATGCCATGCTCATTGCAGGCCTGGATGCTCTCGTCGTCGCGCTTGGAGCCGCCGGGCTGGATGATGCAGGTCACGCCGTGCGCGGCAAGCACGTCGACGTTGTCGCGGAACGGGAAGAACGCGTCGCTTGCACAGGCAAAGCCGCCCTTCTCCACGCCCTCGCGCTCGCAGAAGTCCTCGGCACGCTCGCAGGCAAGCAGCGCGGAGTCAACGCGGTTGGGCTGACCGGGGCCCATGCCAATGCCGGCCTTGCCCTTGGAGACCAGGATGGCGTTGGACTTGACGCCCTTGCAGACCTTCCAGGCAAACTCGAGCTCGGCCATCTCGGCATCGGTGGGCTTGCGGTCGGTGGGGAACGTAAAGGTCGCGGGGTCCTCGGTCACGTGGTCGACTTCCTGCACCAGCATGCCGCCGTCGACGGAGCGCAGCTCCACCTGGGCGCCGTGGTCCACGCCGCCGGTAGCCAGCACGCGCAGGTTGGGGCGCTTGGCCATGCGCTCGAGCGCCTCGTCGGTGTAGCTCGGGGCGATGATGACCTCGACGAACTGCTTGTTCTGATCGGCAAAGTGCTCAACCAGCTCAAAGGGAACCTCGCGGTTGCAGGCGATGATGCCGCCAAAGGCGCTCTTGGGATCGCAGGCGAAGGCGCGGTCGTAGGCGGCCGTGATGTCCTCGGCAACGGCGGAACCGCAGGGGTTCTGGTGCTTGAGGATCACGCAGGCCGGCTCGTCGAACTCGCGGACCAGGTTCCAAGCGGCGTCGGCATCCAGATAGTTGTTGTAGCTGAGCGGCTTGCCCTGGATCTGCTCGGAGCCCACGAGCGGGAACTGCGAGCTCGCGGTGTTCTCGCAGCCCTCGGCAAAGCGATAGACTGTGGCTTTCTGCTGCGGGTTCTCGCCATAGCGCAGGTCGTCGACCTTCTCCAGCGAAATCTCGAGCTTGGCAGAGGTGTCCGCCACGTCGCTTGCCTGGGCGGCGAGCCATCGGGAGATGGCCGTGTCGTAGGCGGCGGTGGTCTGGTAGACCTTCACCTGCAGGCGACGACGGGTGGAAAGCGTGGTGCAGCCACCGGTCTCGTGCATCTCGGCCAGGACGGCATCATAGTCGGCCGGGTCGGAAATGACGGTAACGCTCGTGGCGTTCTTGGCGGCAGAGCGCAGCATGGAGGGGCCACCGATGTCGATGTGCTCGATAGCATCCGCGAAGGTGACCTCGGGGTTGGCGACGGTCTTCTCGAACTCGTACAGGTTGACGACGACCAGGTCGATCAGCTTAATGCCGTGCTGAGCAGCCTCCTGCATGTGCTGCTCGGAATCGCGGCGGGCCAGCAGCGCGCCGTGGACCTTGGGGTGCAGCGTCTTGACGCGGCCGTCCATCATCTCAGGATAGCCCGTGAACTCCTCGATGGGGGTTACGGGAACGCCCGCGTCCTCGATGGCACGAGCCGTGCCGCCCGTAGAGATGATCTCGACGCCAAAGTCGTCAACCAGCGTCCGTGCGAAATCGACGACGCCCGTCTTATCGGTAACCGAAATCAACGCGCGTGCGATCTTCACATCAGATCCCATGCAGTCCTCCTGTCTGGTACGCCGCCGTGCTCTGTGAGTCGGTGATACGTCGATCTGCAGCGCTCGCGCAGCGGCATTGAAAATACTGATTCAATGTAGCGCATCGAGCGCGACGTTGCACCCCGCAACGCGCGGCTGTGCAGAAAAAGCTTGCGAGCGGGGGCTGCAGGAGCGCCACTGGGCACGGTGAGTTGATGGAACACAGGGGCACCATAATTAGATGCCAATGGCGTGGTAGAACTGTGCTCGATATGCATCCGCAAAAGAAAGAGGCACCATGGTCTCGCGGGTTCTCTACCGACCGTTTGATACCGAAGATTTCGACGCCATCGCGCTGATCCTGCAGCAGCTTTGGCACAACAACTCGGATAACGATGAGTACAACCGCCTCGAAGCCGCGTGCGATCTTGCCTACTGTCTTTCTTCCTCGACATTTTCGCAGGTTGCAGTTATAGATGGCGAGGCGCGCGGCATTTCGCTTGCGCGTGCGGGACAGAGCTCCGGCACCTCCGTCAGGGAACATTGGATGGATACTGAGCGTGCACTGCTGTCGCAGATGCGTGAGTTAGAACCCGAGTCGTGCGCCGAGTACCTCTCGTTTGTGCGCGCCACCATTCGAACCAACAACCGCCTGCTCGAGAAAAGCCCACTGCCGCATGACAACGAGGTCACGCTGCTCGCCGTCGACCCTAACGTCCACGGCCTGGGCGTGGGATCGGTGCTGCTCGACGCCGCAATCTCGCATCTGTCCTCGTGTGGGGCGACCAGCGCGCACCTGTACACCGATTCCAACTGCTCGTGGAAGTTCTACGAGCTGCACGGCTTTAAGCGCACTGCCACGCACCGCGCCAACCGCGAGGAACGCCGTCACGCCATGCCGCGCGAAAGCTTCCTCTACGAACTCGACCTAACAGCCTAAACCCGGCAGTTAGGGACGTTCCTTTTGTGCCGGCACCCCGGGACACTCCTTGGCAGCAACCGCACCTAGTCGTTGGGGACATTCTTGGGTAACACAGTCGACGAAACCCTCGTTGGCGTCGCCCTATAGAGGGGTCTGCAAATAGCTGTGGGCAAAAAACATCAAATATGAGTACTGTTACCTTTTTAGTAGCAGCGATTTGGGGCATTTTAGAGGCTTTTAGACATAGCAGCCAGTCAGGCGAGCTGACGTATTTCCACAAATGTTCAATAAAATGGGCCCCTAACGAGAGATAATCTCATTAGGAGCCCATTATTTAGTGCAAATATATGTCACTATAATGGCAACAGTACTCATATTTGGCATTTTTTGCCCACTGTCCCCTGTGTGGGGATCCGTAACGGAAAGATAGACCCATTTCAAAGCATAAAAATGGGATAGATTTTCCGCCAACAGTCGCCGGAGAAGATCCATCCCAAAAATCAGAGCGCGCTAGAACGTTCCGCCGCCGCCTCCGCCGACGCCGCCGCCTCCGCCGCCAGAGAAGCCGCCGCCTCCGCCGCCGCCCGAGCTGTCGGAGCTCGACGCCAGCTCACGGATGCTCTCGTGATACACGTCATCGAACGAATCGAGCGGAGACTCGATACCGTAATGATGGTAGTACCACCAGTAGCAGGGATAATTGTCATAGAAGCCGTCGGCCTCGCGCACCTCGGGCGGCACGGCCTCGGCAAGCTGACGCAGCACTTCCTTGGAAACACCCAGCGCCACGCCCATCACCAGCAGCTTGTTCCACAGCACCAGATCGCCGGGGACGGCTTCCTTTAGACGAGTGAAGTCCTCGAGCCAATGCTTAAGTGCCTTGCAGCGAGCCGCCACCTCGGCGCCCTCCGGCGTAAAGCGGCGGAACGTAAGGCCCACGCCGATACCCACCAGCACAATCGGCACCGAGATAACCGCGGCGGTAATGTTCGCCTGTGCGCCATCGGTAAAGAAGATGGATCCCACGGGAACAAAGGCAATCAGGATACCAAGAACCAGGCAAAACACCATTGCAACAATGCCGTCCGAGGCAACGTACTCGCTATCGGCCAGCTTGCCCTTAACGGTATTCTGATAGTCCTCGAGCTTATCACCCACGGGTGTAGCGTGCTGCTTGACGTAGTGCTGCAGCTCGTCAAACGTGCGCGAGCGATCACCGTTCTCGTCGGGCTTAGCACCGGCAAAGAAGACCTTGAGCACCATGCGGTCAATGCCCTTGGCCGACTTCCAGCCCGCATCACTCACCGTCACGCGATACGTCTGCTCTTCTTTTTCACGCCCCAACAGGCCCTTCTTGGCCTTGGTCACGGTCGCCTGCTCCAGCTTGATCACACGGTCGTCAGTGAGCTTCATGAGCGTGGCGATATATGCCTGATCGGGCACCTCGTTCCAGCTCATGAGGGCCGAAAGCACGGCGGGATGGTCGGCCGAAGGCACATCGCGGAAATATTCGTCCTGGAAAAGCGGCTTGGGCTTGGGCTTGCGCAGCTTGAGCATAACGATTGTGCCGGTAAAGGCCACCGCCGCAACAACACTTAGCACGGCAAGCGCATTGGCAATCATGCGAGCGTGAGCGCGGCGGGCGTTAGCTTCGTCGGCCCATTCCTTCTCTTCACTCAGGATCGTTGACATGCGTTCTTCGCCCGCGGCGGCAAGCTGCGGCACCCAGTCGCTGGGGAAGGCGATGCGTGCCTCGGCGAATTCGCCCTGATGCACGCAGGGAATGGTATAGGTGACCATGGGTTCGTCCGCATCGAGCGATACATCGCCCGTCAGCGAGCCGTGGCCCCATGCGCGGAAGTTATCGCCCTTGACGGCCGCCGTCCCGGCAGCGGCATTTGCGAAGCGCACTTCCATCTCGACATCGTCGGAATCCGCAGACCAGCCGTCGCCCACGAACTTCCAGTAGAGCTCGGCGGTATCGGCCCAGTTCATAACCGCACCGGTCATGGTATAGCTCACGTAATAGATCGCGCTGTCGCCGCTCTCGTGGGGGCTGAACACCTTAATCCTTACGCCGTCACCGGTCTGCTCGACCGTGTAGACGCCAGAGTCGCCCTTGTTCGCGCTATCGACTTTGTTAAACGCGGTGTCCTCTTCCTCGACACTCAGCACGTCGACGCCCGCCGTGCCGCCCTGCTGGTTGGTGCCCGTATTGATCTCCCAAAACACGCCGTTGATGTCGTCGTCGAAATCAAACTGGCGTCCCTCGACAACGGTCAGCGATCCGTCGGCTTCGACCGTGGCGCTGATGTAGGTTTGGGTCATGGAATAACCGTCGGCGTGTGCGGCGGCGGGCAGTAGCAGCAATGCAAGCGCGACGAGTGCGCAGACGGAAGCAAATCGCGCAAACGGGCGGCGCTGCCGACAGGTTTTGGCAACGGGGGCGTTCATAGGCACATCCTTTGTCTGTGATACCAGCAACGCCATTGTCCCACGTTTACGGGCGCACATGACGAACATCTAGGCCAGCGGAGTATCAAACGGGACGAAAGTCACGCCCGCGGCCGGCACCTGGGGACGTTCCTTATCTGCCGGCAATCTGGGACACTCCTTGGCATGGCCTGCGCCAGCAATAGATACCACTTCACAGCTCTGTCACAGGTGTAGCGGCTTTGTGTGGGTGCGGCACGCGCTGATTGAGCCGCCAGCCGAGGGGCATAAAGCAGTTGAGCGAAAACGGTTTGCCCCTTTGCCGTTCGCTCGAGGATCATGTCCCCCTTTTCCGCGGAAACCCCGGCAGTTGCGAAGAGCTGCCGGGGTTTCTGTCGTTTGAGAGGTTGGGCTGGCGGGCGACGATCGAGCTGTCGAGCCGGTGGTCCGGCACGCGCAACGCGCGGCCTCGGCAACTTGCAGGCCACGGCAGCGTCTCCCCCACCGCGCCCCGCGCTATACTCGTCCGCATGGATATCAACGCACGCAACATAGCAACGCCCACTGTGGCCACGTCGACGGCGCCCAACAGCAAGCTCGCCTCCGCCCCCACCCCCGTCGTGGGCCGCTTTGCCCCGTCACCCTCGGGCCGCATGCACTTGGGCAACGTGTTCAGCTGCCTGTGCTCGTGGCTTTCGGCCCGCAGCCAAGGCGGCAGCATCGTGCTGCGCATCGAGGACCTGGACGATCGCTGCAAGCGCCCGGAACTTGCCACTCAATTGATTGACGACCTGGCCTGGCTGGGACTGGAGTGGGACGAAGGCCCCTACTACCAGCACGATCGCCTGGATCTGTACGAGGACGCCCTGCGTCAGCTGCAAGACGCCGGCCTCACCTATCCCTGTTTTTGCACGCGTGCCGAACTCCACGCCGCGAGCGCGCCGCACGCCAGCGACGGCACGCCCATCTACCGCGGCGCCTGCCGAGACCTTTCTGCCGAGGAGATTGCCCGCCGCAGCTCTCTGCGCGCTCCGGCCACGCGCCTGCGCGTACCCGCCGTCGACGACCTCGCAAACGATGTGATCGAATTCGTGGACCGCACGTATGGAGCCCAATGCGAAGCACTCGCCACCGAATGCGGCGACTTTTTGGTGCGCCGCAGCGACGGCGTTTTTGCCTACCAGCTAGCCGTGGTGGTCGACGACGCTGCCATGGGCGTCACCGAGGTTGTGCGCGGATGCGATCTGCTGGGCTCCACGCCGCGCCAAATCTACCTGCAGCATTTGCTGGAACTTCCCACGCCGCACTACGCGCACATTCCGCTGCTCATGTCGCCGGATGGCCGCCGCCTTTCCAAGCGCGACCGCGACCTGGACCTGGGCGAGCTCCGCACCCGCTTTGGCGCGCCCGAGGCACTACTGGGCTGGCTCGCCGGGCAAACAGGCATCGCGCCGGACGCCACACCGCGCTCTGCCGAGCAGCTGGTCGAGCACTTTAGCTGGGATGTTATCCGCACGCATCGGGAAAACATCACTGTAACGGTCGAGTAGCCAGCCACCCCGCCCCTACGCGACATCCCAGGGCTGGAGTTCGTCGCCCAGGCGGACAATACAGTCGTAGAGCACGGTATGGCACTCGGCTGGGTTGGCGTCACGATGAAAATGCCCGTAGTACCAGCGCTTGTAGTCCAGGTGGTCCTCCAGCTCGTCGAAAAACGTGGTGGGTCGATCGACATCGGGATAATTCCAGCCAGGTGCCGGGTAAAGCGTGGGCGAAAGCATGCGCGTGGAGCAGGTATGGGTGATCGCATAGTCGACCTTCCAACCCACGCTGTCGAGCTTTGCCCGCGCCTCCTCAAAGTTGCGCTCGTCCGGCAGCTCCTGCGGCCACCAGCTGGAATACGGAATGCGGTATTCCTTATCCACGCTCGTGGCGCCGCCCATGGTAAAGATCGTTGAGCCGTCGAGCTCAAAAACCTCACCGCGCGTCAGGCGTCGGATGGGCGAGGTGTCCGACAGGCGCTGCGTCAGCCCACCGTGCCACAACTCCAGGGGGCGCTCCGCCCAATGGTCGAAGCGTTCGTGGTTGCCGTCGACGAACAGCACGGTATAGGGGCGCGACTCCAGCCAGGCGATGTCGGCACATTCCTCGGCAGAGAAATCCCACGGAAAGCCAAAGTCACCCGCGACAATCAGATAGTCGTCGCTCGTCAGGCTATCCCCAAGGTCCCAGTCGCGCAGCTTTTGCATGTCGAGGCCGCCGTGAATATCGCCCGTCACATAAACCGTCACCGGATTACCACTTCCCTGTAAGTCGCTAGCCCACATTCTGCACGATCACTAAGCCAACCGTTCCAGCCCTTCCATCCCTTAGGGCTTACCCTTCGTTCTTCCATCCAAACGGATCAAGCACCCAAAAAAACCAGATCGAGCACGCCGCCGGTCATCACGGCGCCGGCAAGGGCCATGCAAACGTGCAGAGAGCTGGCACTTCGAAGCACGTCGAATGGCCCCCGAACAGCCAGCAGCGCGACCGCTGCGCCGGTTACGCACAGCGCGAGGCACGGCCCCGCGTCCTTAACGCACTTCTTTGCGAGATGCTTTGCGTTGTCACTCATCGGTATTGAACTCCCTAGAGGGTCGTTGTTCAGACGCATGCCGCCGCGGCAGAGCGGGGCGGCAGGGTAAGTGTCACATGCCGTGCGGACATCAATGGAGAAACCGCCTGCTCGATCAACCTTTGACGCCGTTTTGCACCGGCACCACATCCCCCGCTATCGAGGTCTAATACTTTTCCCACCGCTACCCAAAAACTCATCCAACATTAATCTTGGCTCAAGAATCGCTTAATCTATAACCTGCACTATAGAGTTCGAACAAGGGGCGGGGCGGCGCCGCGCAACGCAGGCCGCCGAACGCAACGCTCGCGCCCATCGAACGAAAGGACAGGTCATGGACGACCTCGAAAAAGTTGAAACCATCCGCACCAAGTGCAACGTGAGCTACACCGATGCCAAGGCCGCGCTCGACGCCGCCGACGGCAACGTTTTGGACGCCATCATTTGGCTCGAGTCGCAGGGCAAGACGCAGACCACATCGGCGCACGCCGCCACCGAGTCCGCGCCGGTCGATGAGCCCTCGGCCGAGATGGTCGCCGCGCAGGCAGCCTACGAGAAGTCGAGCGAAAAGACCGACTTCTCCAAGAAGATGGACAGCGTGTGGGAGTACCTCAAAAAGCTCTTCCGCCTGAGCCTGGACACCAAGTTTATCGCCACGCGCCGCGATGCGATCATCCTCAACATTCCCATCCTGATCCCCATCATCGCCCTGTTTGCCTGGGGCGCCACGATATGGCTGATGCTGATTGGCCTGTTCTTTGGCATGCGTTACCGTATCGACAGCGACGGAGACGTGCCCGGCAGCATCAACAATCTTATGAATCACGCCGCCGACGCCGCGGACGACATCAAGCAAAATCTCAACGACGACAAGTAATCGCAGACGGGGGGGCACGTATGGCACGGATCCTGATCGTAGAGGACGAGGAGAAAATCGCCCGCTTTGTGACGCTCGAGCTGGAGCACGAGGGCTACCGGGTGGAACATGCCGCCGACGGCCGCACCGCCGTGGACCTGGCACTGGAGCGCGACTACGATTTGATTCTGCTCGATGTACTGCTGCCGCAGCTCAACGGCATGGAGGTCCTGCGGCGCGTACGCAAGCACAAGGATGTGCCGGTGATTATGGTCACCGCGCGAGATGCCGTGATGGACAAGGTGGCCGGGCTCGATGCCGGCGCCGACGATTACCTGACCAAGCCGTTTGCGATTGAGGAGCTGTTCGCACGGATCCGCGTGGCGTTGAAGCGCTCGGAGGCCGTGCGGGCGGCTTCGGGCGTTGGCGGCATCGGGACGGGCGCGGCAGGCGGCACGGGTGTCGGCGCCACTGCGATGCCCCCGGTCAGTGACTCGACCCAGGTTTCCGCCTCGCCCTCCCCCGCCGCGCTCACCGTGGATTCGGTCGCGCTCGATCCCGACCGCCGCGAAGTCACGGTCGGCGGCTCGCCCATCGTGCTGACCGCTCGCGAGTTCGACGTCCTCGCCCTGCTTATGGCGCATGCCGAGACCGTGCTCACACGCGAGCGCATCGCGCACGAAGCGCTGGGCTACGAATACATGGGCGACACCAACAACGTCGACGTGCACATCGCGCATCTACGCGCCAAGATCGAGGACGCCGGCGGCGCCCGCATCATCCAAACCGTGCGCGGGGTGGGCTATGTCTGCCGCGCGTAACGCCGAGGCCAAGCGCGTCACCTCCATCGCCCGCGCCATCAACTGGAGCTATATGTGGCGCCGCCTGATGAGCTACGTTTGGCTCGACCTGCTGCTAGTAGTGATTGTGGCGGCGATCCTCGTCTATGGATACAACCAGACGCTGCCCGACGGCGCGTTTACCGCAGGATGGATCCCCGGCGCCACCGTTCACGGCATGTCGCTGACGCCCGCGCGCGGCTGGGACCTGACAACGCTCACCTATACCGTCGAGCTCGCGCGTACCACCAAGACCTTCCCCCTCGCGCAGGACCTCGTCGCGCTGTGGCCTCTCTACCTTGTCGTTGTAGGTTGGCAGGTCATCAGCGTGCTCAACATGCTCGGCGGCGCCCGCCGCGTACGCCGCACCATGGCGCCGCTCAACGATCTGGCCCTGCGCGTGGACGAACTCGGCCGCATGCAGCTCTCCGGCGGCAAGATGGAAACGCTGGAGCAGGCCATCGAGCGCGCAAGCGTCGACTCGCCGAGCGTCACTACCGGCGACGCCGACCTGGCAAGCATCGAGGTTGCACTCAACCGCCTACTGCGCCAGATGCAAGAGGCCAAGCTGCAGCAGATGCGCTTTGTCAACGACGCGAGCCACGAGCTGCGCACGCCCATCGCGGTGATTCAGGGCTACGTGAACATGCTCGACCGCTGGGGTAAGGACGACCCGGCCGTGCTGGCGGAGTCCATCACATCCCTCAAGGCCGAAAGCGAGCATATGCAGGAGCTCGTGGAGCAGCTGCTGTTTTTGGCGCGCGGCGATGCCGGGCGCACGGTCCTGCGGCGTGCGCATACCAACCTGGCCGCACTGGTCGGTGAGGTATGCGAAGAATCGCAGATGATCGATACCGAGCACACGTATCGGCTGGCTTCTGACGCTACGCTTGCCAGCGACCCGCGCTGTGACGCGTCTGTCGACGTGGCGCTCGTGAAGCAGGCCCTGCGTGTGATCGTGCAAAACGCCGCCAAGTACTCGGATGCGGGAACGACCATCACATTTGGCATAACGCCGGATGCGGGCGCGGGCACGATCGACATAAGTGTTGAGGACGAGGGCATCGGCATGGACCAAGAATCCGCAGCTCACGCGTTTGAACGGTTCTACCGCGCCGACAACGCACGCGATGCCGGCGCGCAGGGCTCGGGCCTGGGACTCGCCATCGCCAAGTGGATCGTCGATAGCCACGGCGGCGTCATCGGCGTGACCTCGGTCGAAGGCGTCGGCAGCCGCTTTACAATTCGCCTGCCGCGGTAGGAAGCCCCTCGGCATAAATAAAGGGATAGGGCCATGCGGCCCTATCCCTTTTTGCCAGCTATGGCAGCTTGTGCGCTACTCGCGGCACAGGTGCACGGCGAAACCGGCGAACTCGCGCTTAAAGTACACGAGCTTGGTACCACCGTCGGGCAGCAGCGCGCGCGACTCTTCGTTGACCTCGAGCCCGCGCTCGGCAAACCACTTCTCAGCTGCATCGATGTCGTTAACGGCAAAGCCGATGTGGCCCTTGGTGCCACGACCGTTCTGCTTCATGATCTCGACCAGCGAATCGTTGAAGTACGAAACCGGGGTCTCGATGACGGGCAGGCCCATCATCGTCGAGAACAGCTCCGCGATCTCCAGGGCGTCTGCCAGGTCGGTGGCGTTAATGCCCACATGGGCAACGCGCATACCAAAGAGCTCTACCGGGTTGGCGTTCTGCTCACTCATGCAGTCAGCGCCTACTGAGCCATGACGTCGAGAACGGCCTTCTCGGCGGCAACGCGGTTCATGCCGGTCATGAAGGGCACGCCACTCACGTACGGGCAGGTGAGGCCCTCGGGGGCAACGGTGGTGGCGATCAGCAGGTCAGCGCCCTCGTCGCAGTAATCCTTGGCCTCGGAGATGGCGCACTGCACGATCTCGTACTTGTCGGCATAACCGTTGGCGTCGAGCAGGGTAGCGACCTTCTGGGCAACGAGCGTGGAAGTAGCAGCGCCAGCACCGCAAGCCAAAACGATCTTCTTCATAGGTAATGTCTCCCTTCATGGTTTACTTTAGGTAAGTGTACCGCAGCGAGCGATGGCACTCGGCCTCGATGAGCTTTTATGCCAGTTTGCTTGCGCGCTGCGTATAATACATCTAGTACGTGTTGTCATACCGCTCGCTTTATGAGCGACTAAGGACCCTAATATGCCCGATTCCCGCACCCTCTGGACCGCCGTCGTTATCATCTGCATCGCCGTGTCGGTGTTCTTTAGCGTCAAAAAACGCACCACGTTTAAACGCCTGCAGCAATTGATGGCCGCCAAGCAGTGGGATGAGTTCGATCGTTTGCTCGACGGCAAACTCACCAGCATGCTGTACCCGCGCTACAACCGCGACTACCTGCGTCTGAACTCCTATCTGCTGCGCGAGGACCACGAGCACGCCAGCGAGATGTTCGACCTGCTGCTGGGGCTCAATCTGCCCAAAATGCAGCGCGTCGACCTGGTAATCAAAGCTTTTAACTACTACGTTGGCCAGGAGGACCGCAAAAAGGCCAAGGAGTTGCTGCACGAGATCAAGGGCTTTGAGGGCGGTCAGGCCGAGGCAGTCGCACACGAATGCCAGCTGATGTACGACACGATGATCCTCAAGCGCCACAACGACATTCCCGAGCTGGAGCGCATGCTCGAGGATGTCGGCGACGACCCGGTCAAGCGCTGCCGACTGGAGTACCTGCTGGCCCTGCAGTATCAAAACAAGGGCGACGAGGCAAAGTTCCAAGAGTTCCTGGAGAAGTCGGGCCAACACTCGATGGCCGTCAACGCGTAACGGACGGCTTGTGTTAGACTTCTAGTCTCACGGGGGCGTGGCGGAATTGGCATACGCAGGAGACTTAAAATCTCTCGCCGCAAGGATTGTGGGTTCGAGTCCCACCGCCCCTACCATATGGAGCTTT
>ERZ1106978.1236-NODE-1236-length-14923-cov-3.441283_pt1 | contig 14923 bp, 15 predicted proteins | sample MGYA00403689_ERZ1106978 | MGnify/ENA primary metagenome ERZ1106978 (study PRJEB35170, sample SAMEA104062434) | human gut metagenome | biome: human gut; feature: human-associated habitat; material: faeces | place: Denmark | collected 2012-08-02 ...
GCAATAGCAAATGCAAAAATTAGCGAAAAGTACTGTTAATTTTACAAAAAATATGTTATAATTAGTTTGGTAAAACTAAAACGCTAAAGCTTATCATAATATAATATTTTTACAGGAGGTCAACTATGTCAAAGGTAACAGAACTTAAAGACAAATTCGTTGAGATCTACACGGAAAACATAAAGCGCCCGGGTTCGGAAAAGCTGCTAAATTATCTGCTTTCAGAAAACAGCGACTTCTTTGTTGCACCTGCTTCTACAAGATACCACGGAGCATACGAGGGTGGCTTGTGTGAACACAGCATACACGTTTATGAGTGCCTGAAAAGCTATCTGGAGCGTGAGCGTGTAAAGGAAGATTACAACATGGAATACTCTGACGAGAGCATTGCTATCGTTTCACTGCTTCACGACATCTGCAAGGTAAATCTTTACAGAGTAAGCTACCGCAATGCCAAGAACGAACAGGGCGTGTGGGAGAAAGTCCCATACTATGAATTTCACGAAACACTGCCATATGGTCACGGTGAAAAGTCGGTCTACATAGTAAGCAGCTATATGCGACTGACCCGTGAGGAAGCCATGGCTATACGCTGGCATATGGGCTTTTCAGGAGAAGAAAACAAGAACAGTATCGGTCTTGCCCTTGAAATGTATCCTCTCGCACTGGCGACCCACATTGCAGATATGGAATCTACATTTTATATAGAAGGCGGCAAGGCGTGAGGATACTTATAGACGCTGACGGCTGTCCTGTTACGAATATCGCAGTTTCTATAAGCAAAAGCCATGGGCTTGATTGTATCATAGTTTGCGACAGCTCGCATATTTTCAGTTCTGACTATGCACAGGTGATAACTGTCGACAAGGGTGCAGACAGTGCAGACATGAAGCTTGTGAACATCGCTCTAAAGGGCGATATTGCCGTGACGCAGGATTATGGGCTTGCGGCAATGTGTCTTGCAAGAAACGTCCTTGCTCTGGACCAGAACGGCAGGATATATGACAGCTCCAACATTGATGCACTTCTCCTATCAAGACATACTGCAAAGAAGATACGAAGAAGCGGCGGCAGGCTCAAAGGTCCGCCAAAGCGCACCAAACAGCAGGACGAGGATTTCAGGGTGGCTCTTACCAAACTAATCGAAGATAATATTAACTTTATGTAAAATATGCACAAAATATATAGAATTTCATAGAAAATTGTGTTACAATCAAACTATAGTTTTATAGAAAAGAGGTTTTCACAATGAACATAGACAAGATTTTGAAGGAACTCACACTTGAAGAAAAAGCTTCATTGTGCTCAGGCTCTGACTTCTGGCACACTGAGGAAATAAAAAGGCTGGATATACCAAGCATAATGGTGTCTGACGGCCCTCACGGACTTAGAAAAATGCGTGATGATACAGACAATCCTAACGAAGCTATCAAGGCAGTATGCTTCCCATGTGCCTGCGCACTTGCCTGCTCTTTTGACAGAAAGCTGCTTACAACTCTCGGCAAGGCTCTTGGCGAGGAGTGTCAGGCTGAGGACGTTTCCGTTATACTTGGCCCTGGCTGTAACATAAAGCGTTCACCACTTTGCGGCAGAAACTTTGAATACTTCTCAGAAGACCCTTATCTTGCTTCACAGCTTGCCACAGCACACATAAAGGGCGTTCAGAGCAAGGGCGTGGGAACTTCCCTTAAACACTTTGCCATGAACAATCAGGAAACAAGACGTATGAGCTATTCTGCCAACGTTGATGAGAGAACGTTCCATGAGATATATTTAAGTGCCTTTGAAACACCAGTCAAGGAAGCAAAGCCTTGGACAGTGATGTGTTCATACAACCGCATAAACGGCGAATATTCCTCACAGAACAAGCTTTTGCTCACTGATATACTCAGAAACGAATGGGGCTATGATGGACTTGTAGTTAGCGATTGGGGCGCAGTTGATGACAGACCTCTTGGCGTTGCCGCAGGTCTTGACCTTGAGATGCCTACCAGCAACGGCAAGAATGACGAGCTTATCATAGAAGCCGTAAACAACGGCTCGCTTTCAATGAAAGACCTTGACAAGGCTGTGAGAAACGTGCTTACGCTTATTCAGAAAGCCGAGGACGGCTATGCCCCTGCAACAAAGTGGGATAAAGAAAAACAGCATGAACTTGCAGGCAAGATAGAGTCTGAATGTGCGGTACTGCTCAAAAATGATGATAAGATACTGCCACTTGACAAGTCTGCAAAGATAGCTTTCATTGGCGAATTTGCCGACAAGCCACGTTATCAGGGCGGCGGAAGCTCTCACATAAATTCATTTAAGGTGACTTCTGCTCTTGAAGCTGTCAAGGGCATGGATAATATCACATACGCACAAGGCTTCGTCACCGACCGTGACGAAACTGTTGACGAGCTTCTCGATGAAGCTGTGGAGCTTGCCAAAAACAGCGATGTTGCCGTTATCTTCGCAGGTCTGCCCGAAAGCTTTGAATCTGAGGGCTTTGACAGAAAGCATATGAGAATGCCTGATTGTCAGCTCAAGCTTATTGATGAAGTTGCTAAGGTAAATGAAAACGTTGTTATCGTTCTCCACAACGGCTCGGCTGTTGAAATGCCGTTTGCAGATAAGGTGAAGGGCATACTTGAAATGTATCTTGGCGGACAGAACATCGGCACTGCTGAAAAGGCTCTGCTTTTTGGCGAAGCTAACCCTAGCGGAAAGCTTGCGGAAACTTTCCCTGAAAAGCTTTCACATAATCCGTCTTATCTTAATTTCCCGGGAAATATGGACGATGTTGACTATGCCGAGGGAATTTTCGTGGGCTACAGATATTATGATGAAAAGGGCATAAAGCCACTGTTCCCATTTGGTCACGGACTTTCATACACAACCTTTGAATACAGCAATCTTACTGTTTCAGAAAACGAGATAAAAGACGACAAGACCCTGACGGTCATGGTGGACGTAACAAACACAGGCGACAGAGACGGTATGGAGATCGTTCAGCTTTACGTTTCCGACAAGGAAAGCTCAGTGCGCAGACCTGTCCGTGAGCTTAAGGGCTTTGAAAAGCTTTTCCTTAAAGCTGGCGAGACCAAAAAAGCTGTGTTCCACCTTGATAAGCGTTCATTTGCATACTACGAGCCTGATATACACGATTGGTTCGTTGAATATGGTGAGTTTATTATCGAGGCAGGCTCTTCTTCAAGAGATATCAGACTTTCGACTTCTGTTTATGTATCTTCCGATACAAAACTCCCAGTGCATTTCACCTTGAACACCACCTGTGGCGAGATAAATTCTATTCCAGAGGGCAGAGCTATGTTCGAGGACATTTTAAGCAAAATAGACTGCGGTTTTGGCGACACGGCTTCCGACGATCTTGGCGCTTCTGCAAAGGAAATGATGGAAGCAATGATAAGAGATATGCCACTGAGAACCCTTGTTACATTTACAAATGTTCCAGACATCACAAGAGCGAAGATGTCAGAAATGGTGGAAAATCTCAACGAAATGCTTGCAGAAATGCTTGCAGAAAAATAATCAATTATGGACAGCAAGTTAGACAGCAACAAAGACGAAAAATCGAATGTGACAGAAAATGATGCTTCAAAAGCAAAAACAAGCAGAATAAAACTTTTCGTAGGCGTGATCGCAGTTGCGGTCGCCATTACTACAGCGATCGCTTCTGCACTTGTTAACAGACCACAGCGTGATGATGTGGTGATACTCACACCGCCTGCTGACAGCTCTCAGGCTGACAAGGTGTACAATTCAGGCAGTGAAAAGGTCATTAGCAAGACTACAAAGGCACACACCACAAAGAAAACAGTGACATCAAAAGCCGTCACAAGCAGTATTGCTGAAACCAAAGAGAAATACAGCTTTCCTGCTGACATAAACAAGGCTGACAAGGAAATGCTTATGGCGGTGAGCGGCATAGGCGAGGTAACAGCCGACAGGATAATAGCATATCGTGACAGAGTTGGTGTTATCAGTAACATGGATATGCTTCTTGAAGTAAACGGCATCGGAGACTCTACACTTGCGCTTCTCAAAGGCTATTTTTATGTTGACAGCGCAGACTACCATGATATGCCGCAGGAAACGAAAGCCGCAGAAACTCAGCCTGTTCAAACAGAAATCCCTGCTGATACTGTAACAGAGCCTCCGGCCACAGAGGAGCAAACTGTTACAACGGCTGAAACTACTGAGAAAGTCAGGCAGAAAGTGAACATAAACAAGGCTGACGCTCAGGAGATATCAGACAAGCTGCTAATTGATATGGACAAGGCGAATGCTGTCATAGAACTTCGTGAGCTTATATCCTATTACGAAAGCCCTAACGAGCTTCTTTTGTGCAAGGGCTTTACAGAAAAACTTGTTTCCGAGCTTTGGAATTATATTGAAATATAACTGTATTTTATATATCTGCTGCATAAAAAAGAACTCGCACATTTTAGAGGAGCGCCAATAAAGAAGTTTTTATGATTTGAAGATAAGGTTGCGTAACTGCCTTGGTTACGCGACCTTTCTCTTTTTGTCGTACTTCATACTGTCAGCGACAGCATTCGTTACGGCAACGTTGAAACTATAATGGATCTCGATTTCCTGCGTGCGATGACCGCTGCTCTTGTCAGGAGCATGAACAACGATCTTCTCGATAAGTTCGTGCATGATCTCAGGAGTAAGTTCCGTGATATGCTCATACTTCTGCACTACCTTTATAAAGGAGTTCACATCAGCACATTTCTGTTCTGCTGTTTCAATAAAAGCAGTAAGTTCTGATGCTTTCGCTTTCAGCTTCTTCTGCTCGTCCTCATATCCTGCGGACAGTACAGCAAAACGCTCATCAGAGATCTTACCCGAAATATTGTCCTCATAGAGCCTTACAAACAGCCTGTCAAGTTCAGTGATACGCTTTTCAGCTTGATTAAGAGCTTTCTTTGCCTTAAATACATCAGAGGAATGCTTTGACGCAGAGTTGTCCATGGCTGTCTGCACAAACTCAGCTTCATTGTCTTTAACACTATCAAGGAGCTTGTTCAGAGCATTTAAAACCAACTCTTTCAGCACAATAGTCCTGATATAATGGGTTGAACATCTATCCTTATCAGCTGAATGAGTGGAGCATTTCAGATGTTACTGATCTTCGCTAAGACTTCTTGAACGGCACAGGTATAGCTTTTTACCGCAGTCAGCACAGAAACAGATGCCCGAAAACGGATTTACAGTTTCAGTACACCAGCGGTCAAGCCTTGAATTCTTGTTAGCCGGGTTTCTTCCCTGCGATATAGCGTAAGCCGTCGGATTTTGGATACCTTCCTCAGTCAGCTTACGAGCTATCTGAGTCGGACCGTAGCCGCTGATGCAGAGCTTGTATATTTTGCGGACAACCGCTGCAGGCTCATCATCAATGATCCACTTGTGTTTATCTTCTTCTGATGCTTTGTAGCCGTAAATAGGCAGAGAAAGAGGTTTGCCCGACTGACCCTTTGCCTTGAATACAGCATGAATCTTCTTCGACGTATCCCTGGCATACCAGTCATTAAAAATGTTCTTGAAAGCCATCAGCTCATTCTCGCTCTTGAGAGTATCCACGTTATCATTGATAGCGATATAGCGGACATCATAGTCAGGGAATATGATCTCAATGTACTCACCGGTTTTCAAGTAGTCTCTGCCGAGTCTGCTCAAATCTTTGGTAATGATCGTTCCCGCTTTGCCTGCTTCAACATCTGCCATCATCGCCTTGAAGCCGTCTCGCTCAAACGTTGTTCCCGAAACTCCGTCATCAACGTAGTAAACGGGATTGCTGAAACCGTTATCCTCCGCATACTTTTTGAGGATAGCTTTCTGATTGGTGATGCTGTTGCTCTCACCCTGTAACATATCGTCCTGCGAAAGACGACAATACAACGCTGTTATCTTGCCTGTCATATTAACCTTCATTTCCGACAGATAAAGCGAGCTATGTTATCATTATAGCGCAATATACCGTCAATGGCAATGCGCCGAAATGCTAATATTACACAGCCTGCTTCTCAGGTTCTTGTCCGGATTCACCGAGCATTTCTTCACACTCACGATCAATCAGCCTTTGCAGGATATCCGTAAGGCGTTCCTTTGAAGCAGGGTTGAATACTAACTTCACGATGTAAGTTGTTCGTCCAATCTTGTACTCGGATACATTGTTGTCTTTGTTCATAGCGATTTTTCCTTTGCTTTTATCTCTCTACGCATTGGTGAGGGCATCGCTTTCTTTCTCTTACCCTCTACGCAGTTGCAAGGTCGGTATGTCATCCTTTCAGCCGACCGAGTATTTTGCGATTATGAATATTATAGCGCGCAATAAAGGCGATTGTCCAGCCGTATTGCGCACGAACTTTGGAATGAATTTCGGTTTTCCCTGGTGTAATTTGCACTGGAAAAATGAAAAAAGCACCAAGTATAACCCTTAATGCTTGAATAGTTTTTATGTTACTTTTTCCAGTTTCAGTAATTCTATCTTTCTGTCAAGACCGCCTGCGTATCCGGTCAGACTTCCGTCTGCGCCGACTACTCTGTGACACGGGATAATGATCGAGACAGGATTATGTCCCACAGCACCACCGACTGCCTGGGAGGACATTCTCTCCACACCATTCTGCTTTGCGATAATATTTGCTATCTCACCATAGGTCATGGTTTGTCCGTAGGGTATCGTAAGCAGTATATCATATACTGCCTTGCGGAACGGAGTTGTTTGGATACTGATTGGCGGAGTGAAATTAGGAACTTTGCCGCCGAAATAAGTATCAAGCCATTTGATTGCCTGAGTGAATATCGGCAGCTCTGTTTCAATGCTTTCGGATATGAGCTTATAGGGAAAGTATTTCTGTCCGTCGAGCCATAAGCCTGTGAGTGATTTTCCATCACTGGCGAGGGTGATGCTGCCGAGGGGAGAGTTATAGTGATAGATATAGTTCTTGCATAATATATGTTTATCAGAAAAGCAATGATAATGCACCATATCCCATTACCCATTTTTTCAATTTTTTATCATTGTTAAGAAATGTCTGATAGATATAACAGTATAGTTTTTCACTGGGCCATATATGTTTCTCATCATAGTAGTAATTCATCGGAAGTTCTATGTACGGAATATATGAAGCAGTTACGCCGCAAAAAGATACTTTTATTTCATCCCGATATCCTATAAATCCTTCATCATCCATAGACATGGTTCTGTTACGATAAGGTTCAAAATCAATTGCATTGCAGTATGGCAGCAAATCTTCATATTGCCGTTGATCAAGATGTAGCCCATAGCTGAACTCTACGTTTTTTACAAACGATTCATCGGGAATGAGTGTAGTCTGAAAACCATTTTTCCCACTTCGAATCATTTTTGCAGGCGCTGTAAATGGATATATCTCTTCTTTACCTGTCAGTCGTTCCCATTCTTCATCCTTTTTCTCACCTTGAATGGTGGGCATATTTCTTTTCCACGAGAATACTTGATAAGACAATTCTCGTTTTAGAAGATCGATAAAAATAACAGACCTGGGCTCATTATATATAAAACCCTCAACAAATTGTATCTTGGAAAAATATATTGGTTCATTCATATTACTCACCGCCTTTGTTTTATCATAACATACGGTGCATAAAAAGTCAATTCAAAACACGTACTCCATAAAAGCGAAAGCTTTTCCAGCAAGCACGGTATCTTCGCATTACAATTTTAGAAAATTGAATGCTCCGATACTCAGCTTGCAAGAGGTTTCCACCCCTTGGACCCCGAACATCAAAAAAGGAAAAATAAACCGAGCTAAACTGCTCGGAAGAAAACAAAAATTAAATCTCAGATTCACACCCAGCAAGCTCTGCACATTGTGTACACAAGAACTGTGAATACAATGTGCTGGAAGCTCTGGTGACAGCCACCATTCGCCAAAACCTGATAAGAGAAAAAGCATTGAAAATATCCACTCTGCGGAGCGTGGATTGACGTGACTTTCGCACGGGTTTATAATAAAAATATCAGCATAAAACTGAGAAGCGGAAGGAGAAAATACACTATGAAAATACTTGTTCTTAACGGCAGTCCCAAGCGTGAAAAAAGTGACACGATGCACATAACACGAGCGTTCCTTGAAGGCATGAAAGAAGCCGCTCAGCAGGAAGTCCACATCGTCAATATAATCGACAAGCATATCGAATAATGCACAGGCTGTTTCACCTGCAAGCGTAACGGCGGAGAGTGTATCCATAATGACGATATGAAAGAGCTTCTCGACGAAGTTCTGGAAAGTGATCTTTTGCTGTTCAGCTATCCGCTTTACTGCTACGGAATGCCTGCGTCTTTGAAGGCTTTTGCTGACCGCACGATGCCGCTTTCAAGTATGGCGATGAAGAAGCAGGGCGACAGGTATGTTCACGTCGGGCAGACGGATTTTTCGCACCTCAGATACATGATGATCTGCGGCTGCGGATTTCCGAACAGCAAGCAGAATTTTGAGCCTGCGGTCATGCAGTTCAAGCTGATGTTCCCAAATAACCACACTATCATCACCGTCCCCGAAAGTCCGATGTTCAATGCTCCCGAAGCAGCAGAGGTAACTGTGCCGAGATTTGAGCTTGTGAAGCAGGCTGGAAAGCAGTATGCTGAAACAGGCGAGATAGATGAAAAATTAATTGTGGAGATATGCTCGCCGATGATACCGGAAATGTGTATGAGAGTATCTGTAATAATGAATCTGTATAAGCAAAAAACAGCAACAAGAAAGGATTTATACTCCTTCCCCTGTTGCTGTGTGTGTTGTGTTTCAAATGACTATCAACGCTGATAAGTTAAATATACATAATACTTTGATTAGCATATATCACCTAATTGTTTTTTAATAAAATCATCAAATGTGTTTATCTTTTCATCAACATTAATATGCTGATGCTCAATTAATATTGCATTGGACGATGAAATAAAGGAGAAATGCATTTTACTTCTGTCCATAAATAGTTGCACTATCTTGTCCGAAAGGTTTTGAAGATAAAAATGCAGTGCCAAAAATTCAATATCATCATTCAAATAATAAAAATAATCCAAATCATTTCTAACTTTACTCACTCTTTGAAAAGCATTATCAAATAATGCCTTCCAATCATAAATATCAAAGTAAGTATAAATTTGTTCAATAATATACATTTGTCCATGTGAACGGAAGCCATAATCACTATCAGAAACAAGGTATGGGATAACATATTTAGAAATAAACTCTTTCTTGCTTTGATCAGGAAGATGTTCTACGATTTCAATGATTAAGCTATATAAACTGCCATTATGATACATCAAAATTCCGGCAATCTCTTTCTCGTTTTCAACTGTATAACCTTCTGTATCAAGCCGATCAAGTATATATGAATATTGTTCATCTTTCTTTTCATGTGAGTGCAAGTAATCCGCATCTTTCATATTAGGTGTGCAATTACCATTAGCTATTAGTTCGGTTTTAATATCAGCATCAGATATTGAATCGATGAGTCTATGGTTATAGTCGTATAGCGTTTCAAGTTCGTTGTTGTAAGGAAGATGTTCATTGTTTTCTATTTCTGCTTTCAACCAAGCATTTGTCAGCTTATATAACAGTATTCTTTGATCATCATTTGTAAACAGTTTATCAATTTTATCATATAACACTGAAAGAACTTCTTGTCGCCAATACGTCAAATTATCTGGTGTGTTTTTTAACTCAAATAAGGCATCAAGATATTTAAAGCCGAGTTCGCATGCTACGTCAAATAATGCATCATCTGCATTGACTTGATTATCTCCTATTTCGTTGGCATAATCACATAGGGTCAAGAGATTCATTCCATAAGACAGGATCTTCTCAGAATTATTCGGAAGGAACTTATAGCATTCTAAGAGGCCATTTAATGTGTAATCCTTTCTGCCAACATAGCCCAGAATTCGTAGGTTCATTATTTTTTGAATTTTATTTGCAAATTCAGTTTCGTTGAACTTGTTTAGTAAGGAAGCTATGTGCGTGCAGATATACTCCAAGTCATCATATTCGTTCTGCCATACTATTCCGTTTGAACCGCACCAAAATTCTGCTATTTGTAAGAATAATTCCTTTTTATCAAACAAATAGTAGAGTTGTGCAAGTTCATCGATATAATGCGGATCTTTTCCAGTAAATATATTCAGCAAATCAATACATAGTTTTGTATTTTCTGCATATTCAGATGCATTGACAAAGTATTGTAAGAATACTCTCTTGAAATATGGGAGAACTTCAAATGTGCCGCAATCATCGCATGAGCCAACTCTATTTCTTGTAAAGTACGTCAAATCACAAGCTATTCTTATTATATCACTATAGGTTCCTTCGCTATCATAAAAAAGCGAGTTTATATTTTCCGCTAATTCTTTTAGCTGTATTGCAGGCTCATAACCACGATTGGCAGCAGTAATGCGTTTGTTTTTCAGAATCTCTTTATATAGCATATCCCAGTCGATTGTATTATCATACTTATACAAACAAAAATATGTTTTAAAGAAGCCCTGAATACCGTGAATCTTATATTCTGAAATATCGCCACCTAATGAACCAAAAAAATCCATTTTGATAACGGATTCATGTAAAATAGATTGTATTTCCTCGGACGGAATCTTTTTCAATAACATAGAGAAACATAATTCTGTCAGAGTATGTATAGATATATGTTTAAAACTGCAAAATTTCGTGGATAAAAAAGCAATTGTCTCATTACTGATATTAGGATTCTTGGTTATTTCAGAAACATAGTTGTGCAGAGATGAAATATTATATTTACAAAAAGTGAAGGTTTGTTGTATATCGGGAATAGCATAAAAATGAGTACTTGCATCTAACCAACCTGATACAAATGCCACATAACAATTGTCAAGAGTAAGATTACGGAGTACATCCGGATTATAAAACCTGCAAATATACCCTATTTTTTCAAACTCTTCTTGATTGGCATCGTCGTCTGCTAGCGATTCTTCAATTCCCGGGTCTGAAAAGTATTCGACGTATAATTTATTAGCCCTTTCACATTCATTCATTTTTAGGAGTTTATAAATATCATCGATAATCTGTGGTATTGCGTCAGAAGATTTTAGTACATATTTTTCGGAATGAGTAAGCTTACTCGACATTTTTGCCTCTATAAATCTTTTTTCCTGCTCATAATAATTTACACACTCTATTAATTTTGAGATTGTAGTTGAAACTAAACTAAGCCTATGTGTCATTTCAAAATCATAATCGCCTTTAAATAAATCAATCACATTACTGAATTGTTCAACCAATCTATCGATTGGAATTTGATAATTAATAGATCCAATAATATAATCAGGATTATAGAATACAAAAACTTTATCGAGATTATGTGTTTCAAGGTTTAGGTTGAACAAAATATCGTATTTAAACTCATCCGAAGTTTCGTTTTTTATAATTGATGAAGTTACAGAGTCTATGATATTTGCGAAGTTGCTATTTGCACGTATAACTTCTTTAAAATAGAGCCTGACATCATTGTGAAAAACATAATATCCGAAGTCATCTGAAACAATAACAGGATAAAGTTTGTGAAGTACTGCTTCAACAGTAAGCTTATCTGATTCACAAAGATCAACTAAGTTTTCAATTGATATTTTTCTGGAAGCAAATGCATAAATAGCTTCTAATTTTAACAACAAAATCTCAGATTCTGAGGATATGGAATTCACTATCCACTCATAGTAACGGTCAATATAGTTGTTTAGCCTCCGTGTCAATAAATGATTGATAATACCATCAAAATCAGAATCAGCAGACAATCTTTTTATCTCTAAAATTGCAAATAATACATTAAGCGTATTATTACCTACAACCTGTATCAACGATGAAGACAAAGTATCAATATCAACATTTTTTATTGTAATATTATATGCTTCAATTATGGTCTTGATATCATTCGCTTCTAAAGTCGGAAGTTCAATGTACTCAATATCTGGATTTTTTATCAACCACTTCGGGTATTTATCATTTATTGGTTGTCCAACTAAAATGAATTTTACGCCGTTGCCAACTTCATCAGGACGAGGAAGCTGAGAAAGAAATGTATCTTTAGTCTTACTTGATCTTGCGGCATGATCCATTCCGTCGATAAATAAATAGCAAGTCCGCCCACATTTTTCTGCATATACTGGTAAAAACTTAAATACTGCCGCTCTGAGTTTCGTTATAGTCAAGTAATCATATAGTAGTGGAAATTCTAATTCGCTGAGTAGATTTAACTCTTCAAATTTACTTTTGATTTGAGATAGAATACTGCTCCAAAGGTCTTTACCGCTATAAAATCCCTCATCATCACTAAATGACGGAGTATCTGCATTGACTGGTAAATATGTATAGTATCTGAAATCAACAATGGAGTTTGTAGCCTGAGCTAAGTAACTAATAAAATTTGTTTTTCCTGCACCTGGTAATCCCTGAAGGAAAATGACACTCTTATCACTTTCAGTTATCCTTTTTGTGAACTGATCTGCAAAATCAAGTCTGGAAGGAAGAATTGGGGTTGTAGGAGATAATTTATATTCAGGTAACCTATAATGCGGCTCACATAGTGAATTATATATATCCTCTTTAGTAATTTCGGGCTTTTCTCGACGAGAAGTAACCCATTTTTCAAGGCTTGAACGTAATTTTTCGATGGCTGTATTAATTACTTCTTCTTTATCAGTACCTAATATATTAGATAATAAATATTTGATTTGCACCTCTAAACCTGCAAGATCTTCTTGATTTTTAAACTGAATGATTTGTATAAATTCGTCAATTTCATCTTCATTGAGATTAATAGTCTTTCTGAACCACTCAATAGCATTTCTCTCTTGAGTATTATTACCATAATAAGTCGGGTCACTTTTGAGCTTAGGGAGTATTTCAGTTATAAAATGCGAAAAAGAGCATTTGCCATTTGCTGTCCTCGGTCCCCATTTTCTGTTAGTAACTATACTTAGAGATTTAATCTTATAATTGGCTTTTACTTTGCTCCACTCTGATGCCCATGATTTTAACATTTTATCGGACTCTAAATCAGAATATGTCAAAGAATCATTAACGTCAGTGTGTTTTACTTGTATGTTGGCTATGCTACCATCAGCATAGTTTATAACCACATCATCAAGCGACTGGAATTTGCTTGATTGCAGCGTGACAGATTCGATTGATGCATCTGTCATCATATGTAAGCATTCAATGATTCCTATTTCCCATTCATACCAATAAGGCGTACCAATTCCTGCATTACCCATTATATTCCACCACCTTTTCATAAGCAAGTCGACTTATATTATATGCATATTTTTCTATGTCATCTTTAGTAAAATTAATGTGATATCCATTTATCAAGCTATCAATAGTATACTTGAAACTCGTATCATAGTCTGGAGAAATATAGTCAAAGTGTGTTAACTTGAAAACATTTTGAGCGAAAGCATACAACTCCTGTTCAGATATAGGATATATAATACTATCATTCATTTTTGCAAAGCTATTTAATAATCTATTGTTTTGCATTATATTATAGCATAATTTAGTAAAATAATCAGATATATCATCAAGTTTTTCTTGCAAGTATAAACAAATAAACCCAAGTGAAGGGCGAAAATCCACTCTTTCAGTTATATTATATTCTACTAAGCTGCTTTTGCAATCGTCTACAATTTCAATAAAGGAGTACTCGGGAATAGCAATTAAGCAATCATTTAGATCAATTAGATGTATTTTGCTTCTTATTCTATCTAAATAGAAAAAACCACAGATATTATAATAGCATTTAAAAACTGAAAGGGCACTGCGATTGAATAATACGAAGCCATTTTGATTCATACTGAAGTTAATATCTCTGAAAGAATTGCTTTGTATATCATAAACTTTAATCACTTCATTCACCTACTTTATTACGATAAGCTTGTTTCCCATATCATAGCATAAATACCCGAAAAAGTCAATCAGAATCACAGCGCAATGCACTGGGGAAAATCTACATTTTGCTGCGCCTTTCACAAGAATTATTACAATCATTCCAATATGCTGGACTCCGGCAGTTTTATCGGATATAATGGATTCACGATAAAACTTTTGGAGGTAACAGCTATGTTGAAAACACCTGAATTGGCAATGCCGAGAACACGCAAGATCACTACCGTATGCAACGGCAAGCGTGAGGTCTGGACAGACTATGAGGAAGCAAAAGCATATTTCCTGGAACTTATGATGTCCACGGACGGCGAAGAGCATGAACGTGCGGAGTGCGTATACATTCAGCTCATGCACGGACTTGACGAATGCAGTGACGTGGACTGAAAGGAGTAGTAGACTATGCTGAACAAAATAATGATGACAGGACGTATCACCACCGATCTGAACGTTGTGACTGAGGAGGATTACAGATACTGCAAATTCAGTATCGCTGTTGATCAGCCTAAACAGAAAGGCGTTGATACCGTTAAGACAGACACGTTCACCTGCCTTGCTTTTGATGACAACGCCAAGTCCGTGAGTTTCCTCTACTCAAAGGGCGAACAGATAACCTTTGTCGGCTCGCTCAGCAAAGCTCCTGATAATACCGCTGTTATCATAGTTGAGGAACTGCACTTTCAAAACAGGTTTGCAGTTAAGGTGGACGTTGATTCGGGACAGCATTTCTGACGAAACAGACGATCTACTATCATATAGCTGAAACAAGGCTCTCAGAGTATTCTGGGAGCCTTATTACATTTATGAAGCTCTCTACAAGATCGTAGGGAGCATTTTTCACATATTTAGCGCACAAGTAGCGCAATACCGGCGCGCATACTACATGACCTGAGCGCAGTAACCGTATATAATACAAACAGCCGATTTCTTGAAATAGATACATTCAGGAGAACGCTCAC
>ERZ1106978.1243-NODE-1243-length-14808-cov-5.610520_pt1 | contig 14808 bp, 10 predicted proteins | sample MGYA00403689_ERZ1106978 | MGnify/ENA primary metagenome ERZ1106978 (study PRJEB35170, sample SAMEA104062434) | human gut metagenome | biome: human gut; feature: human-associated habitat; material: faeces | place: Denmark | collected 2012-08-02 ...
GTATTCTCAGGCCTTTGTCAGCAAAAGTATAGCTAATTAGGCTGTGAAACCTTTAGTTATTTAAAGATTCAGAAGTGTGTGTTATAATTTCATTTAGGAGGCCATAAGTATGGAACGTCCTCACGTTTTTGAACAGTACATCAATGGTCAATGCCCACGGGCTTACCAATTCTTCGGTGTTCATAAGGCGACAGTCGATAATAAAGCCGGATATGTATTTCGTGTTTATGCGCCGTTAGCCAAAGAGGTCGATCTTATCGGAGACTTCAACTCCTGGGATCCTGTTCTTGGCAAAATGAAAAAAGTCGATTACAGGGGACTATATGAATTGTTCGTTCCTGATTGTCAGGAAGGGCAAAGATATAAGTTTCACATTTTAGGTATTGACAATTATTGGAAAGATAAGCAGGATCCATTCGCTTTCTCCGATGAAGGAGATGACAATTACTGCTCTGTCGTTTTTGATATTTCACGCCTTCATGTGGATGACAGTGAGTTCACCTCAAAAAGAGACAGAAACTTCGATAAGCCAGTGTCTGTCTATGAATTCCATATGGGAAGCTGGAAGAGAAAAAACGACAATTCTTATTACAACTATTCTGAAATTGCCGATCTTCTCATCCCTTATCTCAAAGAGATGGGCTATACCCATGTAGAAGCGCTCCCTATCACATTCTATCCTAACGATGCCTCCTGGGGTTATCAGACACTCGGTTATTATGCAATCGATCACAGATATGGCACACCGATGGATTTTGCATCCTTTGTCGAGAAGATGCACAAAAACAATATCGGTGTCATCATGGACTTTGTCCCTGTCCACTTCGCTCTTGATCCTTTCGGACTTGAGAAATTTGATGGCTCCTGTGTCTATGAATATGCAAACGAGCATGAATTCTCCGAATGGGGAACAAAGAACTTCGATTTAGGAAAAGATCCTGTCCGCTCTTTCCTTATCTCCTCTCTCTTCTTCATGGCAGATATGTTCCATGTCGATGGATTCCGCTTTGATGCTGTCAGCAATATCATCTATTGGGACGGAAATTCCAATAAGGGCATCAATTCCGGCGCTGTCGAATTTGTCAAACGCGCCAATGGATATGTTCATACCCTTCTTCCCGGTGTCATGATGATCGCGGAAGATTCTTCTGCCTATGGCCATGTCACCAAAGGCATGTATGAAGAAGGCCTTGGCTTTGACTATAAGTGGGACTTGGGATGGATGAACGATACGTTGAAGTATTATGCCAAAGATCCTATCTATCGCAAGTACTGCCACAATCAGCTCACCTTCTCCATGGCTTACTTCTACAGCGAAAACTTCATTCTTCCTTTAAGCCATGATGAAGTCGTTCACATGAAAGGAACGATTCTCAATAAGATGTGGGGAGATTATGACAACAAGTTCGCCAATGTCCGAAACCTCTATGCTTATCAATATGCCCATCCTGGAAAAAAACTGAATTTTATGGGCAATGAAATTGCATCATTCGATGAATGGAAGGAATATGAAACACTTCCCTTCAATCTTCTCGACTATCCCAAGCATAAAGGTGTCAATCGTCTGATCCGAGATCTCAATGAGATCTATAGAAACCATTCCGCCATGTATAAAGCGGAATACAATCCGAATTCCTTCGGATGGATCATGGCTGATAACAGCGATCAGTCCGTTTACGTCTTCAAGAGAGAAAGTGAAGATGAATGCATGATCTTTGTTTTCAACATGACGCCGAACTTTTACTGGGATTATGATATCGGTGTTCCGTATGAAGGCACCTACGAAGAGATTCTGAATACAGATAAAGCCATCTATGGCGGTTGGGATCAGTATAATCCTAATCCGCTTGTCACCCATGGAAATGGCGGGATTCATCATCAGAAATACAAGATTACGATGAAGATTCCATCCTTTGGTGCTGTTTATCTCGTATACAGAAAACAAAAAGATGATTCTTTTTCCCGTCTAGGCAAAGACGGTAAAGATACAGTCGTTGTCGGTACTACGAAGACTATTTGATTTTTATTATATCCGGTCAGAAAGAGAAAAAAGCGGAAAGTTTGGGCTATGACCGTAACCTTTTGTTTTAACTTGTTCCGCTTAGATATTGAAAAATGTTAGAGTTTAAGAAAAGTCCGACCTTCAAAGAAGATTTTAAGAAAGCTTTCAGACATCGTTGCGTCGAAAAGTATTCCCGCGATCCTAAGGATCTCGATGAAGCAGAGCTTTACGATGTATTAGGAACGATGGTTAGAGGCTATGCCAACGTTTTAGGCAAGCAGTGCAAGCAGGAAGTGAAAGAAAAACAGGAAAAACAGCTTATCTATTTTTCCATGGAATTCCTTATCGGAAGACTTCTTTCCACCAATCTCTTCAACCTCGATATTCTCGATGATGTCAAAGAAGCACTGTCTGAGATGGGAATCAATTATGATTCTCTTAAGACAAAAGAACCCGATGCCGGTTTAGGAAACGGCGGTTTAGGAAGACTCGCCGCCTGCTTCATGGATTCCATCGCTTCTTTAGGCTTGCCTGGACACGGAAACTGCATCCGTTATGAATACGGCTTCTTCCATCAGAAGATTCGTGACGGAAAACAGATGGAATTCCCCGATACTTGGCTTCAGGAAGGATTCCCTTGGGAGATCAGAAAACCCAACGATTCTGTCATTGTCAGATTCTACGGAAATCCGGAGACTTATCGCGATGAGAAGTCCGGTGAAGTCCGTTGGAGAACAACCAACGCCTATGCTGTCAGGGCCGTTCCTTATGATGTTCCGATCATCGGTTATAAGAATGAAGTTGTCAACACCCTTCGTCTTTGGTATGCAGAACCCTGCGAAGAGACCCTTCCTTCCACTACAGATTTCAACGGCTATCTGAAGTTCATCCGCGATATCACACATGGTCTTTATCCGGATGATTCCACCGAAGAAGGCAAACTTTTAAGACTCCGTCAGCAGTACTTCCTCGTCTCCTCGGGTGTTCAGTTTGCCATCAATCGCGAAAAGAAGCTTTACGGAACTTTAGATCATTTATACGAACACTATGTTTTCCAGCTCAATGATACCCACCCGATCATGGCCATTCCTGAAATGATGAGAATCTTGATGGATGAAAACGGTTATGGCTGGGATGAAGCCTATGCCATCGTCTCCAAGTGCTTTGCCTTCACCAATCATACCGTCATGCCCGAAGCTCTTGAAAAGTGGCCTTGCCGTTATATCGCAAGCGTTGCGCCTCGTGTCTATATGATCATCGAGGAAATCAATAGAAGAGCTTTGGCTAAGATGAGAGAAGATGCCATGGAGGAAAGCGCCGTTCAGAACTGCCTTGTCATCTCTGATGGAAATGTCAATATGTGCCAGTTGGCCATTCATGTGGCAACCAGCGTCAACGGCGTCGCAGCACTTCACACTGAAATCCTTAAGGCTCAGACCTTTAAAGACCTCTATGCCTATTATCCTGATAAGTTCAACAACAAGACCAATGGTATCTCCCATCGCCGCTTCTTGTTGGTCTCCAATCCGAATCTCACTTCCTATCTCACTACCTTGATCGGAGATGGATTCTATTCCAAGCCGGAAGAGCTGAAGAAGCTTCTCCCTTATGCCGATCATAATCATGTCGATGTCTATCGCAAGCTTAACGAGATCAAATATCAGAACAAGCTGAGAGCTTTGTCCCTTATCAAGGATGCTTCTGGTATCGAAGTCTCTCCTGACTCCATCTTTGATACACAGATCAAGCGTCTTCACGCCTATAAGAGACAGCTGCTCAATGTCTTCAGAATTATCCACCTTTATCTTAAGCTGAAAGCTAATCCTGAACTTGAAATCTATCCGCATACTTATATCTTCGGCGCCAAAGCGGCTCCGAGTTATCTCTATGCCAAGAAGATCATTGAATTGATTCTTGCCGTCAGCAAGACGATTGAAAACGATCCTGCCGTCAACAAGTACATCAAGGTTGCCTTCTTAGAGAACTATGATGTCTCCAAAGCCGAGACCATTATTCCTGCCTCTGATATCTCCGAACAGATCTCCCTCGCCGGAAAAGAGGCCAGCGGTACCAGCAACATGAAGTTCATGATGAATGGTGCAATGACACTTGGTACGTTAGATGGAGCCAATGTTGAAATTAGCAACTTTGTCGGAGATGACAATATTGTCATATTCGGCATGAAGGAAGAGGAAGTCAAACAGCTCAAGTTCTTGGGCAATTACAACCCCTTTGATATCTATAACTCCGATCCTAGAGTCAAAGAAGTCATGGATTCTCTTGTCAACGGAACCTTCTCTAAAGACAAGGAACAGTTCCGCATGATCTTCGAAGAAATCCTGTACCGCAATGATGAATTCATGGTCTTGAAGGACTTCGATTCTTATCTTCAGGCCTCTAAGAAGATCGAGACTGAATATCTCAGCCGCGACACTTGGGGTGAGAAGTGCCTTGTCAATATCGCAAACTCCGGTTGGTTCTCTTCCGATCGTACAATCGCTGAATACAATCGTGATATCTGGCATTTGAAGAAAATTTACTGATCGATGAATGCGTTATACGATCTGACTCCTTTCTTAAAGGAAGAGGGCAAAGAAGAAATCAGCGATATCGATATGATTTCTTTCCTTGTCTGTCTTCCTTATGAAGATAAGGACAAGATGAAGGAATATCTTGTCGAGGCGGAGAAAAAATATTCGTTCTTCATGAAAAAGTATTTTCCTTCGATTTCTCTTTCCCCTTTTGAAGAGGAAATCCCTGTTTCTGAATCTTTCCTGAAGATGATACAGTCCTTTGTTCTTTTTACGATTGACAAGAAGAATAATGTTTCATCCCTGTTGTTGTCATTCAGGTACTTTTTAAGCCTGATTTAGTCTTTTTTTGGCATTTAGAGCCTTGCAAATGCTTGAAATGGCCCTTGATGGCTACTATAATTAGATAGCTTAATGCGCGAATATAGGAGAATCTATAAAAATGAAGCAAACTTTTAAGAATGAAAATGGACATTTAACAGCAAATGTGTCCTTCGATGAAGCTGAAATCAAAACCGCAACTGACAAAGCAATCAACAAGCTTGTCGTCAATGTCACTGTTCCTGGTTTCAGAAAAGGCAAAGCCCCCAAAGATCAGGCTATGCGTTATCTTACAAATGAAAAGGTCTATGAGGAAACTGTCAACAGCCTTCTCAAGATGGTCGACAAGAATCTTGAAAACGTCCCTGAATTCAAGGAATTTGCTGACGGAAAATTATCCGGAAGAAAGCATCCTGATGTCGTTCTTGAAAAGTTCGATGATATGGAAGCCAAGTTCAAAATCGATTGGCTCCTCAATCCTGTCGTCTATAAGCTCGGCGCCTACACTGGACTTAAGAGCGATGCCAAGATGAAGGAAGTCACTGACGAAGATGTCGATCATCAGCTCAAGCACCTCGCCGAAGACAATGCTGAACTTGTCGAAAGCGACAAGGAAGCTGCTTTAGGCGATACCTGCAATATCGACTTTGTCGGTTATATGGATGGCAAACCGTTTGAAGGCGGAGACGGAAAAGGCTTCGATCTCGAACTCGGAAGCGGAAGATTCGTCCCTGGTTTCGAAGATCAGTGTGTCTCTCACAAGGCCGGTGAAAAGTTCGATATCGCTCTCACTATGCCTGAAAACTATCCTGCTCCTCTCACTGGAAAGGATGTCGTCTTCAAAGTCACTTTGAATTCTGTCAAGGTTAAAGAAGTCCCTGAAATCAACGATGAATTCGCAACCACTTTGACTGGCAAATATGTCAGTAAGGATTTGGCCGAACTCAAGTCCAAAATCAAGGAAGACCTCACTCATAATGCTGAAGAATCCTTCAAGAACGCCAAGATCAATTCTTATCTCCTTCAGATCAGAGATGCTTCTGAATTTGTCATCGCTGCTGATTATGTCGATCTCTTCGTTCAGGACAGAATCCGTTCTGATGAAGAAAGCATCAACAGACAGGGCCTCACTCTTGATGAATACCTCAAGCTCACCAAGACTGACAAGACCACTTATGAAAACAACATCAAGGCCGGTGTCGAGAATGAAATCAAGACCCAGCTTGTCTACAATGCTTTAGCAGAAGCCGAAAAGATTCCTGCTCCTACTCAGAAGGATATCGAAGACCAGATCGGTTCTTCCCTCAATGAATTCTTCACCAACTATTCCAACTATCTTAAGAGCATGAAGATGCCTGAAGATCAGATCAACAACCAGATTCAGGGTTACATCAACCAGGTTTATGCTTCTATCCTCACTGGCAAGGTCCAGGCCAAGGTTTTGGAGCTCAACGAGAAGCCTGCAGAAGCAAAAGCTGAATAATCAGCGCTGAAAAAACATCGAAGGAGGTCGCATTCACGTGGCCTCCTTTTTCTAACTATTTAACAAATTTAGCACTTGCAAGTTGAAATTGCTAAATTTTACATTATAATATCAATGCTATTCGCTGAATTCCTTGAAAGGAGGAATGTTTATGGATACTTATTCCCCTAGAAGATTACCGGTATTACCTAATAACAAAGTCGTTGGTTTACCTGATATTGAGATGACTATCACCGCCAGAAACAATTACGATATGCATTTGCTTTCCCGTCTTAACAAAGGCGATGAATTCATCCTTTCTTTATCCAATTCGGATGATGTGTACGGTGATTTTGATAACCTTATTTTACCTGGTGTCAGAGTGGTCGGCTGTTTATGCCGCGTCGTTGATGTGACACCTGTCCCGCAGGGCTTGAAAGCCGTTGTCATGGGCAAATCCGCAGTCGATCTCACTGATTTCAATGTAGATTCCGTCTCTGGAACAGTCATGGCCACTGTCAATCAGAGACCGATTTATCAGAGAGAAGATGCAAAGATCTATGAGATGCTTGGAAAGTTCACTTCTTCCTATACCTCTTTAAGAAAGAAATATCCGCAGCTTCCTGAATTGGTTGATTTCTCTCAGACTGTTCCTGATATTTTAAGTGTTCCTTATCATATCGCAGCCTTCTTAGGCACTGCCAATTTGACAAAGCAGCTCATTCTCGAAGAGAAGGATCCGATTGAAAAGTTCCGCCTCTGCATTTCTGATCTTGATCGTTTCAATCTTGACAGCAAGATCGAATACGATATTCAGAAACAGGTCTCTGATTCCATCGATAAGAACCAGAGAGAATATGTTCTTCGCGAGAAGATGAAGGTTGTCAAGAACCAGCTGAAAGAATTCGATGGCGGCGATGCCACTGATAAGATCGAGAAGAAGGTCGATGACAATCCTGAACTTTATCCTGAAAACATCCGCAAACGCATTCATAGCGAGCTTGCCCGCTTGAAAGCGATGCCTGCCGGAAGCCAGGAAGTCGGCATCATCAACAATTATGTCGAATTATTGGCTGATTTGCCTTGGCGTATCTCTTCTCAGGATAATGAAGATCTCGACTCTGTCAAGAAGATTCTTGATGAGAATCATGACGGCTTGGAGAAACAGAAGGATCGTATCCTTCAGTATCTCGCTGTCAAACAGCTCACCAAGTCTTTGAAGGCTCCTATCCTTTGCTTCTATGGCGCACCTGGTGTCGGTAAGACATCCCTGGCTATTTCAATTGCACAGGCTTTAGGGAGAAAATTTGTCAAAGTCGCCTTAGGCGGTATCTCCGATGAAGCCGAAATCCGCGGCCACAGAAAGACCTATATCGGCGCTATGCCTGGCAAGATCATCTCTGGCATGAACAAAGTCGGAACGAACAACCCTGTCTTCCTTCTCGATGAAATTGATAAGATCGATGGCGGCGGATACAAGGGTGATCCTGCAAGTGCTTTGCTTGAAGTCCTCGATCCTGAACAGAACTCCATCTTCATGGATAACTATCTCGATGAGCCCTTCGATCTCAGCAATGTTCTTTTCATCTGCACTGCTAACGATATCTCCAAGATTCCTGGTCCTTTGATGGATCGTCTTGAGATGATCGAACTCAATACTTATACCAAGTTCGAGAAGGTTGCGATTGCAAAGAATCACCTCATCTCCTTGGAAGAGAAATCAAACGGCATCAAGCCTGGCATGATGGAATGGAAAGATGAAGCCCTTGACTATATCATCGAATTCTATACCATGGAAGCCGGCGTACGTGAATTGCGTAGAAAGATTGGTACAATCGATAGAAAGTTTGCTGTCGACTATCTGCGTGATCCTTCTAAGAATCATCTTGTCGTCGATAAAGAAGTTGTCAGAAAATATCTCGGTGCTGAAATCTTCACGCACGAGTGCAATGTCGATGATTCCCAGGTCGGTATCATCAATGGTTTGGCCTATACACAGGCCGGTGGCGAAGTCCTTAAGATCGAAGTCAATACTTTCCCTGGAAAGGGTGCTTTGATCCTTACCGGTAACTTGGGCGATGTCATGAAGGAAGCCTGCGAGACGGCTTTAAGCTATGTTAAGAGCATCGGACCGTCTTTAGGCATCAACCCTGAATTCTTCTCCAACAATGACATTCATATTCACTTCCCTGAATCCGCTACGCCGAAGGATGGACCTAGTGCCGGTGTTGCTACAGTCACCTGTATCATCTCCGCAATCTGCAATGTCCGCATCCGCAATGATGTCGCTATGACAGGTGAAGTCGATTTAAGAGGCAACTCAATGCCTATCGGTGGCCTTAGAGAGAAGACCAATGCTGCTTCAAGAGAGCACATCAAGACAGTCTTCATCCCGAAGGAGAACCATAAGGACAGAGAAGAGCTTCCTAAAGAGATCACAGATGCTGTCAACATCGTCGAAGTCAGCAAAGTCACAGATCTTTTCTCTGGTGTCTTCTTAGAGGACATCACGAAGATGAAGGATGAAATCTACAAGAGAACTTCTCCTGCCAACAAGGAAAAGACTACTGCCGCAAAGAAGACGAAGACCAAAGTGAGTGCATAACGATGGCCAAGAATGACTTTCAGGACGTCAATTTCGTACGTTCCGCTGTGGAAAAGAAACAGTTTCTCTACGATAAACCTGCCGTCACCTTCATTGGACGAAGCAATGTCGGAAAAAGCACGTTGATCAACCAGCTTGTCAGAAGGAAGAACTTCATGAAAACTTCCAAGACCGCTGGTCAGACCAACATGGTCAACTATGCGGTGATCGACAACAAGTTCTATCTTGTCGACGTCCCTGGCTATGGCTATGCGACCTTTGCAAGAGATCATTTTGCCAAGCTGATGGATGATTTTCTCATCGACAACAAGGCACTTAAAAAAGTCTATATTCTCATCGATGCCAGAAGGCTTCTTCTTCCGGCAGATGATGAGTTTGCAGAGTATCTTGAATCCTTGAAGATCCCACATGCCTTTGTCTTCACAAAGACGGACAAGATGACTGCTTCCGAAAAGCATTATCTCAAGCTTCAGGAAGAAAAGCTTGCTCCGATCCCTTGCTTTGAAGTAGGTTTGAAAAAAGAAAACGCCTATCAGGCGTTAAGAGACGATATCATCAAGACGGTCAAAGGGGTGTAACAGCCCCTTTTCTCTTGTAATTGAAAAAGAGAACGATTATAATTTTTTTCGCTATGACGGGAAGGGAAGTCGTAAAGTCCTAAATAGAGAGTCCGGAGGGTGGAAGCGGACTAGGAAAGCGATGTTCTGTCGTCCCTGAGCACGTGTCGTAAACTGAGAGCGGTGATACCGAAGAGGGGTGGTACCGCGCAATGAAAATTGCGTCCCTTCACGAATATTGATTATTTGGGAGGGACTTTTTCTATGAAAGAAATGCAAAAAGCCTATGACCACACATTAGTGGAAGATGGAAAAGAGAAGTTTTGGGAAGACAACGGCTATTTTGAGGCGATGAGAAAGGAAAATTTGGACAAAAAGCCTTTCTCCATGATCGTTCCGCCTCCGAACGTCACTGGTATTCTTCATATCGGACATGCGACCAATACCACAATCCTTGACATCATCGCCAGATACAAAAAACTCAGCGGCTATGATGTTCTTTTCCTTGCTGACATGGACCATGCCGGTATTACAACACAGGCCAAAGTCGAAGCGAAACTGAGAGCAGAAGGCAAAGACAAATACCAGCTCGGCCGCGAAGGATTCCTAAAAGAAGCCTGGAAGTGGAAAGAAGAGCACGGCGATTATATCTCCAAGCAGTGGAGAGCCTTAGGTCTTTCCATGGATTATTCCAAAGAGAGATTCACTCTTGATGATGGCATGTGCGATGCTGTCAACAAAGTCTTCAAAACCCTTTATGATGAAGGCCTTATTTACAGAGGAGAAAGAATCATCAACTGGGATCCTGTCTTGAAGACTGCGCTTTCTGATATCGAAGTCAGCTATTCTCAGGACAACGGTCACTTCTATTATTTCAAGTACTGGCTTGAAGATCATTCCAGATATCTTGAAGTCGCAACGACAAGACCGGAAACCATGTTCGGCGATCAGGCTGTCTGCTTCAATCCTGATGATGAAAGATACAACAATCTTGAGGGAAAGAAGGTCATCAACCCTGCTAACGGCAAACTGCTTCCGCTGATCGGAGACCGCTATGTCGATATCGAATTCGGAACAGGTGTCATGAAGTGCACGCCTGCTCATGATCCTAACGACTTCCAGATTGCAAAAAGACACAACCTCGCTTTTGTCAAAACAATGAACGAAGATGCCACAATGAACGAAAACTGCCCGAAGGAGTATGTCGGACTGGACCGTTATGAGTGCAGAAAGAAATTGGTCAAGCAGATTGAGGAACAAGGTGATCTGATCAAGATCGAAGATATCGTCCACAATGTCGGCCACTCCGAAAGAAGCAAGGCTGTCGTTGAACCGATGCTTTCCAAGCAGTGGTTTGTCTCGATGAAGCCTCTTTCCGAAGCTGTCATGAAGATTCAGAAGAGCGATAAGAAGACCGATTTCTTTCCGTCACGCTTCAGTGAGATATTCTATTCCTGGCTTGCCAATACCGATGACTGGTGCATCTCCCGTCAGCTGTGGTGGGGACATCGAATTCCGGTCTATACCAATAAGAAGACTGGCGAGGTTGTCTGTTCTGTAGAAAAGCTTCCTGAAGAGGAGTACACCCAGGACAGTGATGTTCTCGATACCTGGTTTTCTTCTGCTTTGGCTCCTTTTGCCTTCTTGGGCTGGCCGAATGAAGACGATCCTCTTTACAAGAGATATTATCCTCTCGATGTCATGGTCACCGCTTATGACATCATCTTCTTCTGGGTTGAAAGAATGGCTTTCGAAGGTGTTCATTTCACCGGAAAGATGCCTTTTAAGAAGGTCTATATCCACGGACTTGTCCGCGACAGTCAGGGAAGAAAGATGTCCAAATCCTTAGGTAACGGCATCGATCCCTTTGATGTCATCAAGAAATACGGAACCGACTCTCTCCGCTTTGCTCTTGCTACCGGCGGCACTCCTGGTCTTGATATCAACTTCTCCTTCAACAAGGTTGAAAATGCTCACAACTTCCTCAATAAAATCTGGAACGCATCCCGTTATATCCTCTCCATGCTTCCTGAGGATTTCATCCCCGAAGAGCTGAAGAAAGAAGACCTTTCTTATCTCGATGAGTGGATTCTCAAAGAGTGCGACAATCTCCTCGATGCAGTCAGAACCAACATGGACAAATATGAGCTCGGCCAGGCTGCCGATTACCTCTATTCTTTCGTCTATGACGAATTCTGCTCTGAATATCTTGAATATACCAAGGTCGCTTTGCAGGGTGAAGACGAAAAGGTGAAGAAGGTCACCCTTCAGGTCCTTTACTCCATCCTCAAGAAGATCCTTGTCGTTCTCTTCCCGTTTGCTCCGTTCATCTCCGAAGAGATCTACTCTTATCTTCCTAAGCATAAGAACTCCGTCTATGAGGAAGAATATCCGCTCGATTACGGATTCGAATACGATGAAAAGGATATCGATGTCGCTCTTTCTTTAAGACGCGCCATCAAAGAGATCAGAAACCATAAGTCACAGCTTTCCCTTGCTCCGAATGCACCGATCGAACTCGTTTTCTTCGGCGAAAAGAAAGCTTATGACATGGCTTTCCCTTATTTGAAGAGATTCTCCTTCGCTTCTTCTATCACCCTTTCTGACGTCAAGAGGGACGATTACATCTACTTCCCGTCCTTTGCTCTTGCTCTCATCGACAAAGAAGACAGCGATACCTCTGAACGCATCAACAAGAGAATCGAATTCCTGAAGAATGAAATCGCCCGCTCTGAGAAGATGCTCTCCAATCAGAACTTCATCTCCAAAGCCAAACCTGAAAAGGTCGCCGCAGAGAAAGAAAAGTATCAGAAATATCTCGACGAGCTCAACAATTATCCGAAAAAGTAAAATTCTTTTTGTGAATCGGCCTCCTTCGCATGAATATTTATGTGAAGGAGGTTTTTATTTATGACCAAATTAGATGTGGTAGAAGAAAAAGAGACAGTAGGCGGAGAAGCAATCACGCTCACGGCGATCATGGCGATATTGGCAATCGGCCTAGTCACAGTCATCTGCTACAAGCTGTTCTTCTCCGAAAAAGGAAAGACGACGCTTCCTGGAGGATTCTCTTTTTCATGGGAGTGAATTATCCCTGTTTTAAAGGGACTATAGAACTGATGCCCAGAGAGAAAGCGGCACAATGTGGAATCGAGTCGTTATCCGATGTGGAGCTGTTTGCGCTTCTTCTTGATACAGGGACAAAACAGGAGAATGTGCTAGAGCTTTCAAGCCGTCTTCTCTTTGAAAAGGGAGGGATGGTCTCAGTCTTCTATTCAGAAGAAGACCTTGAATCGGTAAAGGGAATAGGGAAAGCGAAGAAGTATCGTCTGATGGCCGTAAAAGAGATCATCAGACGTCTTCCATTTGAAAAAGAGGAGAGAGCAAAAAGCGCCCATGATGTCTATCAGATGTGCAGAAACATTTTTCTTGGGACAGAAGGTGAAAAACTGTTGGTTCTTTATCTTAGTTCGGATAAGCGTATTCTGAAAAAAGAAGAATTTTCTCAAGACTCATCCACTGTGGTCGCCTTGCCGATAATGACGATTCTTCATCATGCGCTCTCATCGAAGGCAAAAGGCGTCATCATCATTCACAATCATCCCTCTGAAAATTTAGTGCCTAGCGAGATGGATAGGTACGCAACAGCTAAGCTGAAAGAAAAATTGAAGCTGGCCGATGTGGTTCTCCTCGATTCGATGATAGTTTCAAGTGACGGCTATTTTTCCTTTCGCGAAGAAAAAGAAAGTATTTTCTGCTGATAAAACCGTCGCTTTTTCTTGAATGACGAGAGCAAACTCTGACATTTTTGAGAAAAGACAAAAAAGAAAAAGACGAACAAGGTAATATTCACTTAATTCTTTCGAAAAACACTAGATTTTCCGTTGCAAGTTGACTTTTAGCAAATTATAATATTCAGTAACTATCAAGGAGGAGTTAAGTATGGCTTATAAAATTGATAAACATCTTCAGGCTGGCTTAGATCTGATGGAAACTAATGACAAGGGCAATTACAAAAAGGCGATGAAGCTGATCAACAAATCCGCTCAGTCCGGTGAAACCAAGGGAAAGTCTTATTTCTTCATTGCAAAGATTTTGAGAGAAGGACTTCTCGGCTTCGATCCTGATATTGAAACAAGCAAGAACTATTATGACGCTGCAATGGGCCTTTTCGATAAGGAAGTCTGCGACAGCCTCGATCATAAGATGATGGGCGATTATTACAACTATGGTCTTGGAACAAAGGCTATCGACAAGAACCGCGCACTCGATTTCTATGATATGGCCGCAGAAGAAGGCGACGAAGAAGCAAAGACCAAGGCAGAAGAAATCCGTTCTCACCAGATGAAGGGAACTCCTGTCGCTGCTCCGACTCTTTCTCCTAAGACCGAAGTCAAAGTCGAAGAAGTCAAACCCGTTGAGGAAAAGCCTCTTGTCGAAAGAAGAGTCGTCGAAGTCGCACAGGCTCCGATCGTCTCCTCTGAAAACAGAGAATACGAAACCGATGATCCGACATTGCTCGATGTCATCGATGCCGAACAGGCAACAATCAAGGTCATCCGTCTTTTGGATGCTCCTACCTCTACAAGACAGGATAAGCTCGATGCGATTGAAATGGCAAAAGATGCTGCAGAACACGGTTCTGTCCGCTCTGCCGTTTTGGTCGGTTACCTCTATGAAGGCGATAACTCCTTGGTTCAGAAAGACTATGAGATGGCTGACAAATATTATAAGATGGCCGTCGATAAAGGTTCTGCCACTGCTTTATTCCGTTTAGGTATCCTCTATACAGATAAGGATGCTCCTTTCTATGATATCCGCAAGGGCCATGAGATGATCATCGCCTCTGCAAGAAAGGGCTATGTCTGGGCATTGATGTATATCGGCGATTGCTTCCGTCAGAAAGTTGTCGATGACAGAAATCTTGAATTGGCCTATCGCTATTATTGTTTGGCCGGTGAAAGAGGATTGGGACTTGGCTATCATTTTATGTCCGAAATCGATGCTTCCCGTCAGCAGCTCAGTTTAAGCATAGACCATGAAAGAATGGCAATTGACAACGGATATGATCCCGCTATGGGTTACCAGGATCCTTTGTTCTATACTTTACACATCTAATATCCTGTTTGCTGAATTGATTCATAACGGCACTTGTTCTTTATAGGGCAGGTGCCGTTTTTTTCTATATAAGGATAATCCCAGTTAAGTGTTGTTATCAGTATTCTTCAGATACTGACTGAAAACCAACCCCTCAAATTCCTCCAGCGTCGGATTATCGTTGTACAGTATCTCATACCAGGAAAGATACTGGTTCAGTCGTTTCTTTACGA
>ERZ1106978.1246-NODE-1246-length-14767-cov-23.487493_pt1 | contig 14767 bp, 14 predicted proteins | sample MGYA00403689_ERZ1106978 | MGnify/ENA primary metagenome ERZ1106978 (study PRJEB35170, sample SAMEA104062434) | human gut metagenome | biome: human gut; feature: human-associated habitat; material: faeces | place: Denmark | collected 2012-08-02 ...
AAAACCCCGGAGGGGTTCCAAATAAACCCCCATTTGAAATGGGGGTTGCTAACTTGGTGACTAGGGATTAGGGATTAGGGTTAGCCCCGTGAGGCGCGCCGCTTTTTTGGATGAGAAATGAGAAATGGTGGTGCGGCGCATAAAATTAGAAGCGCCGCAGAGTATAGATGGCGATGCCCGAAGGAAGGCGGGATAACAGGTTTCCCGTTTTTGTTTCCTGACATCGTCCGCTTGACCGCGAATGACAAAGATTTCTCGCTTCGCTCGAAATGACGATACGAGAGAAAAGTGACGGTGAGATATGATGAGAAAATGGTTATTACTGGTATTGCTTTTGCTATGTCCCTTGTTTCAAAGTGTGGATGCCTTTTGGCTCGTATCTTATCAGACGGGAGAACGGTATCAATATGCAGGGGGTGGCATGTTTTTTGATGAAATGAGAGGACAGTATGTGAATATTCCCATTGTGGAGTTTATGGGGGATCAGGCACTTTCTGCCAATGGGGTCCTCTATGAGGTGGAGATGACGCCGGAAGAGCAGATCGCGATGATGAAAGCCATGTCGATGCAGTGGTAATTGGAAATGGGGGAGAATATATGGATTTAAATAAGCAAGTCGCCATAGCGAACGCGGTCATGCGGATTGTTTGTGGAGATAGCCGTTCCTATTATGTGGGACGTCCTGTAGAAGAGATGAATCCTTTGATCAAGGCAACGTTTGATTGGGGTGGAAAGCAAGGGTGGTCAGCCGAACAGATTCCGCAGTATTTCGGTGATTCGTTCCTGGCTTATTTTAGTGGGATATTAGGCATCCGGTATCGATGTGCGTCTCTTTGGCTGCATCGTGCCTACAAAAAAGAGGATGCCGATTACATGGATGTTGCTATACGGTCTTTGATAGAGGGGACTGGATTCATTCCTGAAGGAACTTCTCATATATTCTCTGCCATGATAGAAGCCTTTCCTTCGGAGAAGTTTGAGGCTCTTTTTGTGGCAGATAATTCGGCGAGGGAAATTATGAATCGATGCGATGCTGATTTGGAGGCGCTTTCTAACTATCATCCTTTGCCAGAGATGCGTGATTTCTTCATTTCTCGTTTACAGGGAGAGTTTGAAATGCTCAATGCGCTTCCTGTATTTCGCAAAGAAGGATGCTGGTTTTGGATCGGTTTGGCAGGAATTGTGGGATTCATTCTCTACTTGCTCTTTTAGCACAGGTAAAATAAGGAGAAAAAGGCAATGCAAAAATTATGGTCATTATGTTATTTTGGATCCTTATGCCATTTTACTCTTGGGCTATTTCTTTAGAGGAGATACAGAGCCATCCAGAACGATATGTAAAGGAAACGCTGATTCAATCGCAGAATTCGATTTCACATGTATTTTCATACAACGCTTCGCCATAAGCCGCCTTAAATAGCCCGCTATGTAAGGCGGCTTATTCCTCGCCTCATGAGTAGAGGCGCGTTTTATTTTGTCAATCCAAAATGCTTGCGTGCTAAAACGAGCTGTGCCATAATAAATATATAAATAATTTCAAAGCAGTCTTCTATAGAGAAGGGAGCGATGGGAATGACAGACATGATGAGAATCGTGACGATCGGCGCGCTCCTGCACGATATAGGCAAAGCCATCATCAGGGCCAGCGGAGAGAGGAAGACCCACTCTCAGCTTGGCGCTGATTTTTTGCGCCCTTTTTGCGACATATCGGAGGCAGGAGAAGCGGTGGTGCGCTGCGTGCGCTATCACCATGGGAGGGATCTTAGCGGGGCGCATCTCACTCCGGATGATCTCGCCTATATCGTCTACGAAGCGGATAATCTCGCCGCAGGCATCGACCGGCGGGATAGGGATGACGGGACGGCGGCTTTCGGATTCGACCCCGAGCTGACACTGGAGAATGTATTCAATGTCTTCGACGGGGTGAAGAGAAAGTCCTATTTTCCTTTGCAGTCTCTGAATGCAGCGCTGCCGATGAATATGCCGGTCGCTGACAGGCCGCTTGCCAGCCGCGGGAAATATGCAGGGATCGTGGAGACGCTCTCGGCGAATTTCAAAGAGATGCCGCCGCAGGAGATGAAGGGAAATGAACTGCTCCGCATTCTGGAGGATACGCTCTCCTATGTGCCTTCGAGTACGGCGAAAGGGGAAGTCTGTGACATTTCCCTTTTCGACCATGTGAAGATCACCGCCGCGGTGGCGTCCTCGCTCCTTCGATATATGCAGCAGCACGGGATCGCAGATTATAAAAATTTCTGCTACACGCGCGGTCTGGAAAACCGCAAGAAGGATACGCTGCTCTTTATTTCTGCTGACTTCTCCGGCATCCAGAAATTCATCTACCGCGTGCAGACGAAGGGCGCGATGCGCATGCTGCGCGGGCGCTCCTTCTATCTGACGATGGTGATGGAGCACATCATCGATGAGATCCTTGAAAAGCTCTCGCTGTCCCGGGCGAATCTCATTTACTCCGGCGGCGGGCATTTCTACATGATGGCGGACAACTCGGAGGAGACGAAAGAGGTACTGGAAGATGCCTTCTGCTCTGTGAATGACCGGCTGCTTCATGACTACGGCACGTCGCTCTATGTGGCGGCGGGCTGGGTGCCTTTCTCGGCAGAAGAGCTGCTCCCCGGGAAGGAGAAGAAGGACAATATTTTCCGCCGTGTGAACCGCGTCATTGCGGAGAAGAAGCAGAGCCGCTACAGCGCGGAGGCGATTGCGGAGATGATCGACGAAGACAGCGCGCTGAATACGATCGAGCCAGGCATGCGAGAGTGCGCGCTTTGCCACCGCTCGCTGGATGCTTCGAAGCTCGAGGACTATGCTGTCCCCGGGAAAGAGGATGAAAAAATACAGGTCTGCCCGGCGTGTAATGGAATGTACCTTCTCGGGAAGGACATCATCGATGACAAGCCTGTCTTTGCGATCTTGCATGCACCCGTCGAAGGGGCGTTGCCCCTGCCATCTCCCTTTGGCGAGAAGTACCTGAAAGCAGTCACGACGGAAGAGGAGTGGAAGCTCGAGAAGAAGGGGCTGCTCTACCGCGTGTATGCCCGCAATGCATCGGCTACGTCGTCTCTGATCGGGACGCGCCTGTGGGTGGGGGACTACGCAGCAAAAGAAGGCGGCAGCACGCTGGACTTTGGCGACCTCGCCAAGCGGTCTGGCGGGAAAGAGGAAGATACCGGGATCGATCGCTTGGGCGTGCTCCGTGCGGACGTGGACTGGCTGGGCGCCGTCTTTGCGGCAGGCCTTCCCACGAAGTATGCGACATTTTCCCGCTACGCCGCACTGTCAAGAAGCCTCTCCATGTTCTTCACGAAGGGGATCGTAGATATTTGCGAGAAGAAACTCCCCGCGGGCGAGAAACCCTTCTACCTCTTCAGCGAGAAAGAAGGAAATCGACTGGTCCACATCGTCTACTCCGGCGGCGACGATCTTTTCCTCGTCGGTGCGTGGGATGACCTCTTAGAGCTTTCCGTCGATCTTCGGAAAGCCTTTGCTGCCTATACGAATGGCATGCTCTCCTTCTCCGCTGGTCTTGGCCTCTTTTTTCCCACCTATCCCGTGATCCGGATGGCGGAGGACAGCGGGGCGCTGGAGGATATGTCGAAGAAAGAGCCGGGGAAAGACAGCGTGGCTCTCTTTGGAGAGAGCGAGGCCGCTGCACCGGTCTTTTCATGGGAAGAATTAGAAAAGGAAGTGGCAGGAGAAAAATTGCATTTCCTCCTGCAGCATATGATCCTCACCGGGATCAACGACAGCGAAGCGCCGCAAGGACGATGCCCGGCAGGGAAATCTCTCCTTTATCGGCTTCTGGAGCTGCTGGTGAAGCGGCCCTTCAATCTGGCGCGATTTGCCTATACCCTTGCCCGGCTGGAACCGGTAGGAAAGGCCATCACGGCAGAAGAAAAAGCCAATTACGAAGACATACGAAAGAATCTGTTCCAGTGGGGGCGCTCCTCGGGCAAAGAAAGACTCGAAGTGGAAACGGCTCTTCGGCTGGTCATTTATCGCATGAGAGAGAAAGAAAAATAAGGAGGCAGCTATGGCGGATTATGTGGATGACGCACAAAGGGTCATGAAGAAATTGAGTCAGAATAAAAATAATATGGTCACGAGATCGCAGATCAGAAAATTTCTGGCAGCGGTGAATGCAGTCACCGGTGAAGTGGAGCAATACAGGCTTTCTCAGAAAGAGACAAAGCTGCCGGAAGATTTGCGAATGCAAGTGAAATTTTTGAAAGTAAAATTGGCTTACCAGATCGGGAGAATGGGGACACCGGTTAAAGATTTCAACGAAGAAGCAAAGCTTATGGATTGGATCGACGGTATTGACGATAGTGTAGAGAAATATCAGAAGTTTGCAAGCTATGTGGAAGCGCTCGTGGCCTTCCATAAATTCTATGGAGGGAAAGACTAATATGGGACAGGTACAACTTTTAGGGAAACTGGTTATCAAAGCTGTTTTAGAAGTCAAGACAGGTCTTCATATCGGCGCCTCCAGCGATTATGCTCCCATCGGCGCGGTGGATAGTGTTTTCGTGAGAGATCCTATGAGCAGACAGCCCATCATCCCGGGCAGCTCTATCAAGGGAAAGATGAGAACCCTTTTAGCCAAAGCAAGAGATGGGAAAAGGATCCTACCACAGCCTTCCGAGGATGAAGAAGTGATCCTGCGCTTATTCGGCTCTTCGGGAAAAGATAATAAAAATATCAGATTATCCAGACTGCAGTTTGTAGATTCGTTTGTCGCTAAATATTCAGTCAAGAGATTTGAATCCATTGATACGGATACCTATCTGGGAGAGGTCAAATTTGAAAATACAATCGAAAGAGCGACCAGTACAGCCAATCCACGGCAGATCGAGCGTGTGCCGCGTGGTATGAAATTTGATTTCGAACTGGTTTATAACATCGAAGATGAAGCAGAACTTGCGGAAGATATGAAAGTGCTGGCGGATGGTTTCCGCCTGTTGCAGCTCGACTATCTCGGCGGGCACGGCTCCCGCGGCTATGGCCGTGTAGGATTTTCGGATTTCTTTGTGGAGCGAATCGATGCGAAAACAGGAGAGGCACTGGTGGACGATGCACTGATTGATCAACTGGAAAAGGCAAGCTTATGAGTACCTATGTGCTTCTTCCCCTACGATTTTTGTCTTCTGTACATTTTGGTGATGCATCCGGCGGGGGAGGACTGGATGCGCTGCAGCTGACATGTAGAGCAGATACCTTTTTCAGCGCCCTTTGCGCAGAAGCTGCCAGGCTGGGAGATGAGGCTCTTTCTCGACTGGTAGCCAAAGCGGAAAGCGGAGAAATTGCGTTTTCCGATTTATTGCCATGGTATAAGCGTGGAAATACCTATGAGTGGTACATTCCCAAACCCATGCTTCTGATTGACGGAAAAGGGCGGCAGGCACAAAGTTTGCAAGAAGTCAAGAAGAATGCGTCCATTCAGAAAAAGGCGAAAAAGAGAGCCTTTCTCCGGACCTCTGAGTTACGTTTGTATATAGATGCCTGCCGCTGTAGTTCGTCGTCGCTGAAAGATGAGCCAGACTTTGCAAGTTCTATATCCCAAGTACATTTCAATGGGAGAGAACGAGTGCCCTATTCGACGGGAAGTTATTTCTTTGCTCCGAATGCAGGCCTCTATATTGTGATTCGACTGTCACAGAAAGAAGATATGAGCTGGCTGTCCACACTCATTCATCTGATCGGACTGTCTGGTATCGGTGGTCGGAAATCCAGCGGGATGGGGCGTTTTACGGAAGAAATGTCTTATCGGGTACTGAACGGGACAGAAGACAACCAAGATGCGGCAGCGATGTATGAATTATTGATGGATACAAAAGCCACGCAGCAGATGAGCCTTTGCAGCCTTCTGCCTAAGAAAGAGGAAATAGAGGCAGCAACTCGTGGAAACGGTTTATGGATCCGTCGGAGCGGTCTTTCCTGGAGCGAAGGCATGGAATCACCTGCCAAGATGCATACCATCTATATGATGGCAGCGGGAAGCTGCCTCTCTAACAGGCTGGAAGGGCGAATCGCGTATGTGAGTACACCGGCCGTCTCCCATCCGGTTTACCGATATGGGAAGGGCCTTTATGTGGGGGTGCCGACATGAGTATGCGTTATTGGAAAGTCAGGCTGACTTGTTATACGCCGATTTGTATCGGCAGTGGAGAAAAGTACTCAAAAGGGCAGTACATATATAGTCCCAAAACGAAGCGGGTTTACTTTTTGCACGAAAGAAAATGGATTTCCTTCCTTTGGAAAGAAAAGATCATGGATGATTTTTCTCGAAAACTGCTGGAGAACCCCAAAGAGTTTAAATTGTATGACTACCTGAAAGGTCAGCCGGTGTTGCGGAAGAAGTACAAAGATGTAGATGCGCTTATCTGCGTTTTGCAAGAAAATGGCGTGATTGACAGAGAAGAAAGATACCTGAGTCAGAGCGCAAAAGAAAAAGAGCCCAATAATGATATTGTTTGTTTCTCCTGTGATGCGGAAGGCGTGCCTTATATTCCGGGCTCTTCGATAAAGGGGGCGATGCGGACAGCGATTCTTTCAGATTTCATTCGTAAACATAAGGACGATTATGCAAATGAATGGAAGGAAATCGAAAGCATAGCCCAAGAGATACAGAAGATACCGATACCCGATAAGAGGGACAAAAGAGCAATAAGATTGTGCAAGGCTCGGTTCAAGGGATCATCTGATCGATTGAAATCGGTGGTGGATCATTTGGAGAAACGCTTATCGATTGCGGTCGATAAGAAGGGCGAACGGGATATGGTTAATAGCTATTTTCGGGGTCTCTCTATTAGTGATGCTGTATTGAAAGAGGGTGAACGTTGCATCATACCGAAGCTGGATTTAGCGGTAAATTCAAATAAGCTGCATCCGATCAAAGCCCTCTTCAGAGAAGCCCTGCAAGCGGGATCTATTTTGGAGTTTACTGTGGGGATAGATGATGACAGTGAAAATGGAATGGGGCATTTTGGGATAAAGACATTTTCTGATTTGAAGGTAGTTCTGCAAAATTATCTTCAGTTTCAGCATGATCTTCTGAAGGAACCATTCAAAAATAATGCAAAAGAGGAAATAGATGATCTTCGGGATGCCAAAAATGTTAATCTCAGGCTGGGCGCAGGAACCGGCTTCTTGATGAAGACATTATTGTATTCATTGGCACCAGATCCATATCGAGCCGTAATGGTAACGAGAGAGTGGATGCAAAGAGAATTTCCTGAGGGGAAGCATTTTAAAGATGACAAGATATCGCCGCATACGTTGAATCTGGTGTACAAGGATGGATATACATATCTGATGGGATTAGCCGGTATAAAGGAAGAACCACTATGCTGAGACAGGCAGAAATCGAACTCACCCTTCCCGAAGGGGAAAAGCTGAACCAGTCCATGGGGTCCGTCCTCCACGGTGCGCTCATGGGTATCATCTCCCCCGAGTGGGCGACGGCTATGCACGAAGAGAAGGTGCGCCCCTACAGCCAGTACGTCACTTTGAAGGAAGGAAAGCTCTACTGGCGCATTCAGACCCTCACCGAAGAAGCCTTCGATGAGATCCTCGTGCCGCTCATGAAGCAGAGCCAGCTCACCCTGAAGCAGCGCGGCTATCCGGTGGGGCTCTCTCACTTCCGTATCGCAAGACAGGAAACCTTCGCAGACATCGAAGAGCGCTGCTGGAGCGGGCGGCGCATCCACCATATCGATATGGATTTCCTGACATCGACCTCTTTCAAGACGAATGGTACCTATGCCATTTTCCCCGATCCCCGCCTCCTCTTCGTGAGCCTCGTCCGGAAATGGAATGCCTTCAGCGATGCTTCCATCATCGATGAGCCGGACCTCATAGACCACCTTGCGAGCCAGCTGGACATCTCTGACTACCACCTTCATATGCATCCCTTCTCCGTAGAAGGCCGCCGCATCCGCGCCTTCCGCGGGAATGTAACCTACGGCTTCTTCAAAAATGATATGGCCGCCAGCCTCGCTGCCACCCTCGCCTCTTTTGCCATGTATACCGGCATCGGCATCAAGACCGCCCTCGGCATGGGCGCGGCGGAGACAGAGGTCGCATATTGGGAGAAGAAATAGAAGGAAACTCTGCTCGAATGAGAAATGAAGGGGGCGGCTTCACCGCTTGTCATGAAAAGCCTTCCCCTCGAGGGGAAGGTGTCCCGAAGGGGCGGATAGGGCACTCGCGGTATGAAAGCGAGAGGGAAAAGCGTTTCAAGTAGACGGAAAATGAGAGTATCGCCTTCCCCGCATCGTCATTTCGAGCGAAGCGAGAAATCTTCTTTGCACACCGGTGAAACGGAGAGTGTGAGATGAGCGTCCGAGCGGTTTTTTGAGCAGCCGCATGCATGTCGTACACCGCTGCGACAGGAAAGATCCCTCGGCTGCGCTCGGGATGACGAAACGAGAGGACGGGCTGTCTCACATTACATCTCATCCCGCTGCGGGAGCCAACCTCCGCCCCCTTCGGGACACCTCCTTCCAGAGGAAGGAGGGAGAAGTCCAAGATCCTTCTCGCCATGGAGAAGGCGGCGAAATGAGAATACCGCTGCCCCACACCCAAAGCCTTCCCCTCGAGGGGAAGGTGCCCCGAAGGGGCAGATAGGGCACTCGCGGTATGAAAGCAAGAGGGAAAAGCGTTTCAAGTAGGCGGAAAATGAGAGTAGCGCCTTCCCCGCATCGTCATTTCGAGCAAAGCGAGAAATCTTCCTTGTACACCGGTGAAACGGAGAGTGTGAGATGAGCGCCCGAGCGATTTTCTGAGCAGCCGCATGCATGTCGTACACCGCTGCGACAAGAAAGATCCCTCGGCTACGCTCGGGATGACGAAACGAGAGGACGGGCTATCTCACATTCGTTTTCAACTGAGCACGTAGAAGGCTGCCCCTGCGGGGCAGTCTATCCTGCGCCTTCGGCGCGCCCCTTCTTCAAGGGGCTACTCAACGGTCATGCAAAAACGCAATGCCCGAAGGCGCCATTTTAGTTCCCAGTCCCTAGTCCCCAGTCACTAGTCACTCAATGAAAGGAGCTGCATATGCGTATCTTATTCACACCCGCCGGCGATACGGATCCCGTTCGTGGTTACCATGACGGTGCGATCCTGCAAATCCTTCGTCATTATCCGGCAGACAAAGTCATCCTCTTCCTCACAAAAGACATGGAAGAGAAGGAAAACGAGATGCACTGCTACACGAGAGGTATCGCGAGCGTCGCGCCCGAGGTGCCGGTCGAGATCCTCCGAAGCGGGATCACCGAACCGCAGAAGTATGAGAAGCTGACCGCCATACAGGACGCCTTTGCCAGCGCGTATGATGCCCATCCGGAAGCGGAGTGGCTTCTGAATGTCAGCTCCGGCACGCCGCAGATCAAGACCGTCATGGCACTCCTCGCGCTCGATTACCCGCGGACGAAAGCCATTCAGGTGCCAAGCCCGGAAGGGAAATCGAACCGCGGAAATCATCCCTGCCGGACGGCTGATGAGCTCATCGAAATGCTCGACTGCAATGAAGACGCTGAGCCCGGTGCGGTCAATCGCTGCGAAGAGCCGCCGCTCCTTCTCCTGAAGCGCCACGGCCTTCTTCGTCAGGTGACATCGCTCGTCAGGAACTACGAGTACGCCGGTGCGCTTCAGATCGTCAGGCAGAATAAGAACTGCTTCTCGCCCATTTCCGAAAAACTCCTTCAGCACGCCGCCTTGCGGCGCGACCTCATGTGGAAGGAAGCGAATAAAGTCATCGCCCAGTATGAGGGAAAACCACTCATCGAAGGGGCGGGAGACTTCTCCGAGTATTTCCAGGTCATGGAAATGAGACAGAGAAAGAAGCAGTATCCGGAATTCATCGTCAAGCTCTCGCCTATTCTTGCTTCTCTTGGTATCCAGTACATCCAGAAGATCCCCGGCTTTACTCTTGACCAGATCGGATACTCGAAGAAAGACCGCGCAGGAAATCAGATTTTCAACGTCGACAGAGCCATCATGAATCGGAACTGGCCCGGTCTGGTTAGTCATCTGGAGACAGCCTTACACGGCCCGCTGCGGACAGGGGCGATCTACTTCAGCCTCATTGTCCATATCTGCGAATATTTCGAAAAGGAAGAACTTCACGGCAATGAAAAGCATAGCCGGATCACCCGCCTTTTCAAGGAACTCCGCTCCGTCGAAGAAAGCGTCAGAAATCCCATCGCCCATGAGATCACGAATATGAGCGATGAACGGATCCAGAGCCTCACTAAGAATGCGGTAGGGAAAGGGCTCTCTTCGAAGGAAATCCTCCAGTGCCTCCACGAGCTCGCCCGCCTCATCCGCGGCAGCGATATCCGATGGACATATGATGAGCTCAATGATAAGATAATAAAGAGCTTGTGAGGATGAGTAGCTAGGGATTAGGTTTGCGATACGAGAAAATCGCTAGTTTCAAACCTCCGCGGCGGCTCCATATTTTTATGCGCCGCACCACCATTTCTCTTTTCTGTTTTCTCATTGCAAATCCCCGCCGATGCCCGTCCTGACTGGGAAAATCGGCATTTCATCTCCGAAGGAGAGTGCCTGATGAAGCGATTCCCCCATCCCCGCCGCGAATGCGCTTGCGAGAGCAGACGGGCTGGGGCTTCGCAGGCACGCTATTGAAAGAAAGTCCCCAAGAAAGGGGACGAAAACAGCACAGCCATTTTCTTAAAGTCCACTTCTACCATATTGAAAGAAAGTCCCCAAGAAAGGGGACGAAAACGTTCATATACCTCTACTGTTTCTCTTAAATCTTCCATATTGAAAGAAAGTCCCCAAGAAAGGGGACGAAAACTCCCTTACCAGCCTATTTCTTTGCTAGCAACGCCATATTGAAAGAAAGTCCCCAAGAAAGGGGACGAAAACTCGTTTTCACCTACCTTAATCGGTTTTTCCGCCGTTATTGAAAGAAAGTCCCCAAGAAAGGGGACGAAAACATTGTCCTTTCGACATTTCCCATGAAACCAGCGGATATTGAAAGAAAGTCCCCAAGAAAGGGGACGAAAACTATTTTTTGCAAGCATAGCCATCAGCGCGTCCAATTATTGAAAGAAAGTCCCCAAGAAAGGGGACGAAAACTTCCCCGTGAGTCTTTTCGTATACTTCTACTGTTTCTATTGAAAGAAAGTCCCCAAGAAAGGGGACGAAAACTTTGCATATGCGTGTTCAGTCAATTTTCTGATTTCCATTGAAAGAAAGTCCCCAAGAAAGGGGACGAAAACCACCCATAGCCATAGCGGAAAGCAGCGTGTCTAATTATTGAAAGAAAGTCCCCAAGAAAGGGGACGAAAACGTTTTTCAGCCGTCACCTTGCTGACACATTCAGCCATTGAAAGAAAGTCCCCAAGAAAGGGGACGAAAACTCTTCCTTGTACCATTCTAAGGCGTCATATACGTATTGAAAGAAAGTCCCCAAGAAAGGGGACGAAAACTAGCCGCTGATACCGTAATTTGCTTTTTTGATTTGCAAATTGAAAGAAAGTCCCCAAGAAAGGGGACGAAAACGACGCTTTATTTGCGTTGAGCTTTTTCAGCGTAGCCAGCAATTGAAAAAAAGTCCCCGAGAAAGAGGACGAAAACAGCCTGCGCCACATTGTCCCAGCACACCACATTCACATTGAAAAAAGGTCCCCGAGAAAGGGGACGAAGACAGAATTGTCTTTTGCTCAGATGAGCCCCTATGTAAGTAGAGAAGATCCCCGGGAAGGGGACGAGAGGTATCTGACTTGGCAGGATAGTGGGGATCAGGATTCCGAGAGAAAGAAGGATCCCCTTCATGGAGCCGGGTGTCTGATGGATGAGGAGGTATCGCTATGAGCTGGATCTATGTGACAGAAGCAGGGGCGCGGCTGGGCCTTCGGGAAGGGCGTTATGTGATCAGCCGGGAGCATGAAGTGCTGGCAGAGGTGCCGAGTGAGATCGTGGAAGGGGTCACGGTGATCGATGCCGTGCAGGTGAGTTCACGGGCGATCGTGGATTTCCTAGAGCGTGATATCCCTGTGACGTGGCTTTCTACGACGGGGAAGTTCTTCGGGCGGCTAGAGTCGACGTCGGCGCAGGATATGTCGCGTGTGAAGGAGCAGTTCGATCGGCAGGAGGATGCGGCTTTCTGTCTGGATCTTGCACGGCTCACGGTCTTCCGGAAGATTTACAATCAGCGGGCGATCCTTCGGAGCTACAATCGGCGTGCGGGGAATTCCTTGGTGCAGCAGACGTATGACCAGATCCGCATCCTGGCGGATAAGCTCCATACAGCAAAGACTGTGGATGAGGTCATGGGGTATGAGGGGGCGGTGGCGCGCCTCTATTTCCGTGCGCTTTCCGAATTTCTGCCGGAGGAGTTTCGTTTCGAGAAACGGACGCGCCAGCCGCCGACGGATCCTTTCAATTCGATGCTGAGCTTCGGGTATACGCTGCTTATGTATGATTTCTACAGCGCCATCGAGCGGACGCGTCTCTCGCCGTATATTGGTTACCTGCATGCCTTAAAGGATGGGCATCCGGCGCTGGCATCCGATCTGATGGAGCCATGGCGCGTGGCGATCGTGGATGCTTTCTGCCTCGCACTGGTGACGCACCACGAGATCGATGCCTCGTGCTTTGCGAAAAGCGAGGCGAATGGTGGGACGTACCTCACGCGCGTGGGGCGGCGTATTTTCATTCAGGCGTATGAGCGGAAGATGCGTAGTGTGAATTCGTATTTCAATGGCAAGTACTCCTGGCGTCATACGGTGCAGATGGAGTGCGACTCCTACCGTCAGGCCGTGCATGATGGAAAGGCTGAACTCTTGAAAGCGCTGGTGATCCGATGATGGAGAAGATGGAAGATATCGATGAGATAGATGATATCGATGGGATGGAAGAGATCGAGCTCAAGCCTGATGATGACAGCCGTCTCATCGTCCTCATCATTTATGACATCGTGGACAATAAGCGGCGCACGTCGATGGTGAAGTGCCTCTCGCGCTATGCCATCCGCGTGCAGAAGTCGTGCTTCGAGGGATATCTCACGAGGAAGCAGTGCGAGGAAATGGAACGCCTCGCCTCCGTCCTGATCGACGGCTCGTGTGACTCTCTCCGCGTCTATCGCCTGCGTGACCATGCTTTCGTCCATTCCTGGGGACGGGGAGAAGTCAAGCAGGAGGATGTGGTGATCTATTGAATGAAAAAAGCCTCTATATCTCGTTCGTTGAGATATAGAGGCTTTTTGTGTGTGGGGAGAATTATTCTAAAGCAGATTTCCAGTTTTTTGGAAAACCCATAAATGAAAGACGGATGACATCGGTATAATCGGCTATAAGGTCTTCAAGTTCATGTGCAAACTTTTTCCATTTCTCATCAGCATGGAGCATTCGCTTGATGGCAAGAAGGACAGGAAATAATTTGTTTGATCGTTGCGGTACATACTGAGATAGATCTGAGTATAGCCGAGGCATTTGTTTCAGGGGCATGTTGTAGAGACGGCTGTAATGTGCAAAGATATTGCGTATCTCAACCAGTGATAGTATCCAGCTGCTTAGGTATTGTGGCTTTGCGTTATAGAGAGAGGCGATTTGTCGTTTATCGTCCCAGTTTAAAATACTGTATAAGGAAGACAAGCTGCCGAACGTAAACAACTCTATGGCGACCCAGATGGGGAAGTGTCCCTGATATCGTAAATCATGGTGCTTGACGAAAGGTACATTCTTTTGCCGGGCACGTTCTTTTTCAAAATTGCTTATAATGATTTCGTGGATGGATTGCTCATGCCGGTTCTTCTTGGCCAGAAAATTTGAGGGATCCATATATCCCTCCGGACCGTATTTCAAAGCGAGGTGATAAGCAAGCTGGGTACGTAATTGGATTTCCAGCTGCTCAATTACATGGAGTAATAGGTTTCGGAGGGCGCTGTCAAACTGGTAAAGACGATAGATGTGCTCTAAGGAGATGCCATCCAGATATTCTTCTGGATGATCTGGCTTTTTCAGGCCGATACCATAGCCGCTTAAGCGATAATAGTTCACTCGCTTCAAAATGGAAATAGCAGTCTCTCTTTGAGTAATGGTCAGATTGTGGATATGAACCAGGCGATCAATTTGCTGATTATAAGTGAGAGCGGGCTTGAGTTTCATCAAAACCTCCATAAAAAAAGTCCCACCATGGTCCGCAGTACGTTTCCGCCTTATGCGTGGTGGGCTCTGTCAGTATTATTATAGCAAAGATAGGCATAAAAGCAAGGGGGATTTAATCAGCTTTTCCTTAGTGCGCAGCCATCCTCATTTTCTTTTATAACACCAGTATCCTATCAGCTTCTTCGGGACACCTTCCCCATTGGGGAAGGTTTTGATGCGGTGGAAGCGGTATTCTCATTTTGTAGTCTTAATCGGTGGCGCTCGGGGCAGTGCTTTTGCATGACAGCTGAGCAGCCCCCTTGAAGAAGGGGCGCGCCGAAGGCGGAGGATGGATCCCCATAGCGGTAAAAAATGATATTGAATGATCCTCATTCTCGTGTCGTCATTTCGAGCGACTGCGAGAAATCTTTGTCATTCGAGGCTCAGGGACTCACACTTTCCCCACATGTGCCACGCACCTCTCCGTTTTTCTCATCAGTCTTTCATACCGCTAGAACCCTATCCGGCTCGCTGCGCTCGCCACCTTCCCCACGCGGGGAAGGCTTTTTAATGCGGGGAAAGCGGTATTCTCATTGTATAGTCTCTATCGGTGGCGCTCGGGGCAGCGCTTT
>ERZ1106978.1247-NODE-1247-length-14761-cov-3.769278_pt1 | contig 14761 bp, 10 predicted proteins | sample MGYA00403689_ERZ1106978 | MGnify/ENA primary metagenome ERZ1106978 (study PRJEB35170, sample SAMEA104062434) | human gut metagenome | biome: human gut; feature: human-associated habitat; material: faeces | place: Denmark | collected 2012-08-02 ...
GTGGTCGGTTATAACTCGGTACAGAATATGCAGCATATCGACAAGTCTAACCTGATGAAGTATATTCTTCCGCAGGACTTGAAATCTTTCGGGCTGATTCCGGAAATCATAGGCCGTTTGCCGGTGCTGACCTATCTGAATCCGCTCGACCGTACGGCATTGCGCAATATACTGACGGAACCGAAGAACTCCATTGTGAAGCAGCAGGTCAAGCTCTTTGAAATGGATGGCATTAAGCTGTCTTTTGATGAAGATACGTTGGAGTATATCGTGGACAAGGCAGTGGAGTATAATCTCGGTGCCCGCGGACTGCGTTCCATCATGGAGAGTATCATGATGGATGCGATGTTTGAAATTCCCTCCAAAAAAGTAAAGACGTTCAAGGTGACGTTGGAATATGCCAAAAAACAATTGGAAAAGGCCAACCTCTCCGGTTTGAAAGCAAGTTAACAGGAGGACGTTTGTGGAATTTTGAGTTAAGAAATGAAGAAATCCTGAAAATAGTTTCCCAATAATTTGCAAATATGAGGTATTTGTTTATAACTTTGTTAGGGGCAACAATGTTAAACCTGAGTTTGATTTTATTGGAAAACTATTGATATGGATGCAATGCTGAATTTGACAGAACCTCTTAAGCGGTATTTTGGCTTTGAAACCTTTAAGGGCGACCAGGAAGCCATCATACGCAATGTGTTGGCGGGCAGGGATACTTTTGTTCTGATGCCTACCGGCGGAGGAAAATCGTTGTGCTACCAGTTACCGTCTCTTTTGATGGAAGGTACGGCGATTGTCATATCGCCTTTGATTGCTTTGATGAAAAATCAAGTGGATGCAATCCGGGCGGTGTGCGGAGATGACGGCGTTGCCCATTATCTGAATTCGTCTCTGAACAAAGGGGCGATAGATATGGTGAAGAGTGATATTCTGCACGGGAAGACCAAGTTGCTTTATGTAGCTCCGGAATCGTTGACGAAAGACGAGAATGTGGATTTTCTCCGGAATGTGAAAATTTCGTTTTATGCGATAGACGAGGCGCATTGTATATCGGAATGGGGGCACGACTTCCGGCCGGAATACAGGCGGATTCGCCCGATAATCAACGAAATCGGTGCGGCACCGGTGATAGCCTTGACGGCTACGGCAACCGATAAGGTACGCGGCGACATCAAAAAGAACTTGGGGATGACGGACGCCAAGGAGTTTAAAAGCTCTTTTAATCGTCCGAACCTGTATTACGAGGTAAGGAACAAGACCAAGAATGTAGATAAGGATATTATCAGGTTCATCAAACAGCGTCCGGGGAAGAGCGGTATTATTTACGCTTTGAGCCGTAAGAGGGTGGAGGAGCTGGCCGAAATACTCCGGGCGAACGACATTAACGCGAGGGCCTATCATGCCGGAATGGATTCGGCTACCCGGTCGCAGACGCAGGATGATTTTATCATGGAGCGCATTGATGTCATTGTAGCTACCATCGCTTTTGGCTTGGGGATAGACACGCCGGATGTACGCTTTGTGATTCATTATGATATACCCAAGAGCCTTGAGGGGTATTATCAGGAGACCGGTAGGGCCGGACGCGACGGAGGAGAAGGTTTGTGCATAACTTATTATACCTACAAGGACCTTCAGAAGTTGGAGAAGTTCATGGAGGGTAAGCCTGTGGCCGAACAGGATATCGGGCGCCAGCTCCTTTCGGAGACGGCCGCTTATGCGGAATCTTCCGTGTGTCGTCGTAAGTTCTTGTTGCATTACTTCGGTGAGGAATATCATGAGGAGAATTGTGGTAATTGTGATAACTGTTTACACCCGAAAAAGAAAGTGGAAGCAAAGAATCAATTAAAGGAACTGCTTGAGGTTGTACAAGCAGTGAAAGAGAATTTTAAGGCAGATTATATTATAGATGTATTAGTTGGTAAGGAGACAGACGAGGTTATCGCTCATAAGCATGCTGATCTGGATTGTTTCGGATGCGGTGACGAACATGAGGAAAAGTTTTGGAATGCTGTCATCCGGCAGGCATTGATAGCCGGTTATCTGGAGAAAGAGATTGAGAATTACGGCATCCTGAAGTTGACGGCAAAGGGGCGTAAGTTCATGAAGAAGCCGGAATCTTTCATGGTTTCGGAAGACAATGAGTTTGAAGATGACGATGAAGAGGTGGTAAGCCGTTCCGGAGGAGGTACAGGCGTGACGGATCCGGCGTTGTTCAATGCATTGTTGGACTTGCGTAAAAAGATGTCCAAGAACTTGAATGTACCGCCCTATGTCATTTTCCAGGATCCTTCGTTGGAGGCGATGGCGACGATGTATCCGGTCAGCATAGAGGAACTGCAGAACATACCGGGAGTCGGTGCCGGGAAGGCAAAACGTTACGGAAAGGAGTTTTGCGATTTGATACGCCAGCATTGCGAAGAGTATGAGATTGAGCGTCCGGAAGACTTGAGGGTACGTACGGTGGCCAATAAGTCGAAGTTGAAAGTGAGTATCATTCAGAGTATCGATCGCAAAGTGGCGTTGGATGATATCGCGTCGGCTAAGGGTATTGATTTCAACGAGTTGTTGGATGAGATAGAGGCGATTGTTTATTCCGGAACGAAACTGAATATCGACTATTTTCTGGATGAGGCAATGGATGAAGACCATTTGCTGGATATTTATGATTACTTCAAAGAGTCGGAGACAGACAGCTTAGCTGTTGCCATGGACGAGTTGGGGGACGATTATACAGAGGAAGAAGTCCGTTTGGTGCGAATCAAATTTATTTCCGAAATGGCAAATTGATAACAGACGAAACGATTTTTGAAAAAGATAAAGCTGTAAGGGTGTAGACAAATGCTGTTTACACCCTTTTTTGTGGCATATTGTTTCGCAGAATAATTTGGTAGTTCGGCAGAAGTTGCGTATCTTTGTCGTGCAGTATTATAATAAATAGATTCATGAACCAGCAAACCCTAATATATCACATGTTGCGAGACGTAAAAAGGATTTCTCCTTTTTGCGAGCGTTTCCTCGTGCATGTGCACTGGTTCAGTGGCTTTATTTGAAAAGGGTAAGTTCGGAATAATTTTCTAATGCGGTGCTGTTCGTATGAAGGGCACGTAGGATGCTATTCTTTTTCCGAACATTTTCATCGTGAGATTTTTAGAGAGTACGGCAGGTTCTTTGCGAGAAGGGCGGGCTGGAATGTTTTACCCTTTTAATGTGTTTCGTGTATGTTTAAGATTATATCTATTATGTTCGTCGGATTGGGAGCCGGTTATTTGTTGCGTGACTTGAAACTCATGCGAAAAACGGAGAAGACCATTCCGTTGACTGTTTTTGCTATGCTTTTTATCTTGGGGATATCGGTCGGGTCGAACAATTTAATCGTCAGTAATTTGGGAAGATTTAGCGGACAGGCGGCTTTGCTGGCTTGTTTCAGTGTGTTGGGCAGTATCATAGCAGCTTGGTTGGTATATTATTTTTTTTTTAAGAAGGGAGGAGAATGATGAAAGGAAGTATGATTGTTTGTTTGTTCTTTTTGTTAGGTTGTCTGATAGGTTTTGGTGTCCACATACAACTCGATACGCACAATCTTTCGATGTATATATTATATGTATTGATGTTTCAGGTGGGTATCAATATAGGTAGCAATGAGAACTTGAAGGGGATGCTGGCTCATTTTACTCCGAAAATGTTGATCATTCCTTTGGGGACGATTGTCGGAACATTGCTTTTTTCGGCGTTAGCCAGTTTGTTGTTAAGCCAATGGAGTGTGTTTGACTGTATGGCGGTGGGGAGTGGTTTTGCTTACTATTCTTTGTCTTCCATTTTGATTACCCAGTTTAAGGAACCGTCGTTAGGGCTTCAGTTGGCAACGGAATTGGGAACAATCGCACTATTGACCAATATATTTCGTGAAATGATGGCCTTGTTGGGAACTCCTCTTATCCGTAAATGTTTCGGGAGGTTTGCTCCGATTTCGGCAGCAGGAGTCAATTCGATGGATGTGCTGTTGCCTTCTATCCTGCGTTATTCCGGTAAGGATATGATGCCGATCGCGATTCTACATGGCGTTTTGATAGATTTGAGTGTTCCCGTATTCGTTTCCTTCTTTTGTAGCCTGTGAGATGTGAAGGGAAAAAGGTAAGGCGGCCATATCATTTTTGAGGCGATGAGGCCGCCTTTTATCACAAAAAAAACAAAAAAAGGTCGCTGTTTCATATAAAATGCGTATATTTGCATGCAATAAATTTAAAGCCTATGTCATCATTTATTGCAGATAAAATTGTAATGGATGGATTAACTTACGATGATGTATTGTTAATTCCTGCTTATTCAGAAGTTTTACCACGTACGGTGGAGTTGACCACAAAGTTTTCTCGTCACATTGAATTGAAAGTGCCTTTCGTCACGGCTGCAATGGATACTGTAACCGAGGCTCCAATGGCTATTGCCATTGCACGAGAAGGAGGTATCGGTGTGATTCACAAGAATATGTCCATAGAGGAACAGGCTCGTCAGGTGGCTATCGTGAAACGTGCTGAAAACGGTATGATTTATGATCCGGTGACGATTAAACGCGGACGTACGGTGGGAGATGTGCTGAATATGATGAGCGAGTATCATATCGGAGGTATTCCCGTTGTAGACGATGAAAACAAATTGGTGGGTATCGTTACGAACCGTGATTTGCGTTTTGAACAGAATCCCGACCGTAAGATAGATGAAGTGATGACTTCAGAGAATCTGGTCACGACACATCAGCAGACAGACCTTTCGGCTGCGGCTAAAATCTTGCAGGAAAATAAAATTGAGAAATTGCCTGTGGTGGATAAGGATGGCCGGTTGGTTGGTTTGATTACTTATAAGGACATTACAAAAGCAAAAGACAAACCGATGGCTTGCAAGGATGAGAAGGGGCGTTTGCGTGTGGCAGCAGGAGTCGGAGTAACTGCCGATACGTTGGACCGTATGCGTGCCTTGGTAGAAGGCGGAGCTGATGCTATTGTGATTGATACGGCACACGGTCATTCCAAATATGTGGTTGAGAAATTGAAAGCCGCTAAGGCTGAATTTCCGAATGTGGATATCGTAGTGGGTAATGTGGCCACGGGGGAAGCTGCTAAGATGTTGGTGGAAGCAGGTGCCGACGGCGTGAAAGTCGGAATCGGCCCCGGTTCTATTTGTACGACTCGTGTGGTTGCCGGTGTCGGAGTGCCGCAGTTGTCAGCTATTTATGATGTAGCCAGTGCGTTGGAGGGTACGGGAGTTCCTTTGATTGCGGATGGCGGCTTGCGTTATTCGGGTGATGTGGTCAAGGCATTGGCAGCCGGAGGATATTGTGTGATGATCGGTTCGTTGGTGGCTGGGACGGAAGAATCTCCGGGCGACACTATTATATTTAATGGTCGTAAGTTCAAATCTTATCGAGGCATGGGTTCTCTTGAAGCCATGGAATGCGGTTCAAAAGACCGTTATTTTCAGGCGGCAGTGAAAGACGTGAAGAAATTGGTTCCGGAAGGAATTGCCGGTCGTGTGCCCTATAAGGGGACGGTTCAGGAGGTTATCTTCCAACTGATAGGAGGTTTGCGTTCCGGAATGGGATATTGCGGCGCCAACACGATAGGGGATTTGCATCAGGCCAAGTTTGTGAGAATTACGAATGCCGGTGTGCTTGAAAGCCATCCGCACGATGTGACCATTACGAGCGAGGCACCGAATTATAGTCGTCCGGAATGATGGAAACGATGAGAAAGTTTGCACTTTGGTGTTGCTCGTTGTGTCTAACGGGTGTCTTGTATGCACAGGGAAATGACCCTGTTGTCATGAAAATCAACGGGAAGGATGTTCCTCGTTCGGAATTCGAGTATAATTTTAACAAGAATAATGGCGAGAATGTTGTAGATAAGAAGACCGTTGACGAATATGTGGACTTGTTTGTGAACTATAAGTTGAAAGTGGAAGCTGCATTGGATGCCCGTTATGATACGCTTTCTTCTTTCAAGAAAGAGTTCCGGACTTATCGTGACCAACAGATACGTCCTTACTTCGTGTCGGTGTCGGCAGAAGAAAAAGAGTTGAAGCGTTATTATGACGGAATGAAAGCTTCCATCGGTCCGGACGGGCTGATTCATCCTGCCCATATCATGATATTGGTGGCACAGAAAGCGACACCTGAGGAACAGGCGAAAGCAAAAGAACGCATAGATTCTATTTATACCGCTTTGCAGCAGGGGGCTGATTTCGCTACTTTGGCCAAGCAATGCTCTGCCGACAAAGGTTCTGCGGCACGAGGAGGCGACTTAGGCGGATGGTTTGCCAAAGGGCAGACTATGAAAGAGTTTGAGGATGTTGCTTTTTCTTTGAATAAGGGAGAAATGTCGAAACCTTTTCAGTCACCGATGGGATATCATATCGTGCTGATGAAAGACCGGAAGCAACTCGAGTCATACGAAGAGTTGAAACCTCAATTACAGCGTTTTTTGGAAAGCCGGGGCCTGAAAGAGCGTGTGGCTTCGATGGCCATAGACTCTTTAGTAAAAGGTTCGGCCGGAAAATTGACGGAAGAAGATGTGATAGAGCAGAAAGTACGGGAACTTTGTGCCAAAGACGAGAGCCTGAAGTATCTGATTCAAGAGTATCACGACGGACTTTTGTTATATGAAATAAGTACGCGCGAGGTTTGGGACAAGGCTGCCAAAGATACGGTCGGACTGGAAGCTTATTTCAAGGCCCATAAGTCAAAGTATAAATGGGATGAGCCGCGCTATAGAGGCGTGGTGTACCATTGCAAAGACAAAGGGTTGGTGAAAGACGTACGAAAATTGCTGAAATCGGTGGATGAGGCTCAATGGATAGATACCTTGCGTGCATCTTTCAATCAGGATTCCGTAAAGCAAATCAGAGTTGAAAAGAATTTGTTTAAGAAAGGAGATAATGCTTTTGTAGACCATCTGGTTTTTAAGGAAAAGAAAGAACCTAAGCCGTCAGAGTATTATCCGTATACGGCTGTGTACGGCAAGAAGTTGAGAAAGCCAAAAGACTGGACAGACGTGCGTGGAGAGGTCGTATCGGATTATCAGGCAGCTTGCGAAGCGGAGTTCGTGCGCAGATTGCGGGAGACCTATAAGGTTGAAATATACAAAGAGGTTTTAAATACGGTTAACAAGCATTGAAGCAGCCTTGAATAACACTATCTTCGTAGGCAGTTTAGAACAAGTAGTATATGAATCTTTTTAAGAAGTTATTATATGCATTTGTATTCCTTTTCGGAGGGATACAAATGCATTTGTTTGCACAAAGCCCGAATAACGTGGTGGATGAAGTGATTTGGGTGGTGGGCGATGAAGCAATTTTGCGTTCCGATGTGGAGGCAGCCCGTATGGATTTCGGAGCGAACATTTCCGGTAATCCTTATTGTGTCATTCCCGAACAGTTGGCTATACAGAAATTATTTTTGCATCAGGCACAGTTGGACAGTGTGGAAGTCGAGAACTCCCAGATTTCCGCCAACATGGAGGCACGTTTGAATGAATTGATCATGCGTGCCGGTTCGAAAGAGAAGTTGGAAGAATATTATCATAAGACGATGACGCAGATTCGTGAGATGATGTTCGAATCTCTTAAAGAACAATACACAGTACAAAGAGTACGGGAGAACTTGACTTCGGATATCAAGGTGACACCAGCCGAGGTGCGGCGTTATTTTAAAGATATGCCGGAAGATAGTTTGCCGTGGATTTCCGATCAGGTGGAAGTGCAGATTATAACCCAGCAACCTCGTATCCCACAGGAAGAAATAGAGAGGGTAAAGGCAGAGTTGCGTGATTATACCGACCGTGTCAATAATGGAGAGTCCTCATTTTCCACTTTAGCCATCCTTTATTCGGAGGATCCGGGTTCGGCTCGTTATGGAGGAGAAATGGATTACGTGGGGCGTGGAGAGTTGGATCCGGCTTTTGCCAACGTAGCTTTCAGTTTGACCGACCCTAAGAAAATATCGAAAGTAGTGGAGTCAGAGTATGGTTTTCATATCATTCAGTTGGTGGACAAGCGTGGAGATAAGGTAAAGGTACGTCATATATTGCGTAAGCCTAAGTTAGCTCAAGCTGATATTGATACGACGATGGTGCGTATGGATTCCATAGCCGAGGATATCCGTAAGGAGAAATATTCCTTTGAGGAGGCCGCTACTTTCTTGTCCGATGATAAGGACAGCCGTAACAACCGGGGGCTGATGACGAATGTGAAGTTCGACCAATCGGTGGGCGACCAAATCCGTACGTCTCGTTTCCAATTACAGGAATTGCCGGCCGAAGTGGCTAAAGTGGTTTCCACGATGAAGACCGGAGAGATTTCCAATCCTTTCTTGATGGTTAACTCTAAAGGTAAGGAAGTGTGTGCCGTGGTAAAATTGAAAACGCATATTAAAGCACACCGGGCTTCGATGTCGGAGGATTTTCAAGTGCTGAAGGACGTAGTCATGGCCAAGTTGCAGGAACAGAAAATCAATCAATGGATAAAAGATAAGCAGAAATCTACTTACATACGTATTAACGAAGGTTGGGGGGATTGTGATTTTGAATATCCCGGATGGATAAAATGAAGGATAAAAAACAGAATAAAAGAATAAACGGCGGGCATAGATTACTTTTCTTTTGTATTCTATGCCTGTTTGGGCTTTATGTTGCGGTGTCTTATGCTGAAGAGCAGCCGCAGCGGGAGCAGTCGAAGACAAAGGTTATTTTGTTGCATACGGATAACCTTACGTACGACCAGTACCGGCATCCCGGTGCACAAATATTGACTGGAAATGTACAGTTCCAACATGATGGGGTGCTGATGTATTGCGACAGTGCTTGTTTTTATGAGGCCACGAATTCATTCGATGCTTTCGGGCATGTGAAGATGGTACAGGGGGATACGTTGGATTTGGTTGGCGACATGTTGCTGTATAACGGTTTGGACCAGTTGGCCCGTGTCCGCCACAATGTGGTACTGACACATCGTGAATCCAAACTCTATACGGACAGTCTCGATTACGACCGTCTGTATGAATTGGGATATTTTTTCGAAGGGGGAAAGTTGGTAGACAAAGACAATGTGTTGACTTCCGATTGGGGGCAATATAGTCCGCCTACGCGTCAGGCCGTGTTTAATTATAATGTGAAGTTGGAGAACCCGAAGTTTACGTTGATTTCCGATACGTTGAACTATAATACCCTGACGAGTATGGCAGAGATTGTCGGTCCTTCCAATATCGACAGCGGCGACAATCATATTTATTCCGAGTCGGGCTTTTACAATACCCAGACAGAGGAAGCCATCTTGCTCGACCGTTCCATTGTGACCAACAAGGGGCGTAAGATGGTGGGCGACAGTTTGTATTATGACAGCAAGTCCGGTGTGGGAGAAGGTTTTCGTAATGTGGTCTACACCGACGAGGTGAATAAAAACATGCTGACGGGAAACTATTGTTACTATAATGACAGTACCGGTTATTCCATGGCGACGGACAGTGCGGTAGCTATAGATTATTCGCAACGTGACACGATGTACATGCATGCCGACACGTTCAAAGTGTACACTTTCTATATGGATACCGATAGCATGTACCGCGAAGTCCGGGGCTATCACAAGGTGCGTTCCTACCGTATGGATGTCCAATCGGTTTGCGACTCTTTGGTGTTCGATTCGCGTGATACTTGCATCACGATGTACCGTGACCCTATCGTATGGAACGGCGGGCAGCAAGTATTGGGAGAGGTGATTAAAGTTTATTTGAACGATTCTACCATAGACCGGATTCATGTCATAGACCAAACGCTTTCCGTGGAGCGGATCGACTCGGTGCATTATAATCAAGTGGCCGGAAAAGAGATGACTTCCTACTTTCGTGACGGGGAGATGTATGAGACGTGGGTGAACGGCAACGTTTATGTGGATTATTATATGTTCGACGACGACAGTTTGATGATAGGGTTGAACTATACGGAAACCACTGAACTTAAATTGTTTATGAAGGAACGGAAAATGGAGAAGATATGGATGCCGGCCTCTACGGGGGTAATCTATCCGATAGTCATGATACCGCCTAATCGGCTTTATCTGTCCAATTTTGCCTGGTTCGACTATATCCGTCCGTTGAACAAAGACGATATATTCGTATGGCGCCCCAAGAAGTCCGGAACGGAGCTTAAGACGTCTTACAAGCACAAGGCACCTTTACAATCTTTGGATCAAATTAAAAAGAAATAGTTTATGGCACTCTTTAAGACACGAGAACCTCGAAAGTTCCATCATCCTTATATATATATAAATGAACGAAAAGAAAAACTGAAGGCCATAGAAGAGCGTGCCAAACGAGAGTTGGGCATGCTGCCGCCGAAGGAGTTTAATCCGGAAGATATCCGCGGAACTTTCGTGAAAGGGACAAAGCATTTGCGGCGCAGGAAAGAAAGCGGGCGTAAGCCTATGAAATGGGGAGTAGCATTGATTATTATCGGTGCGTTGCTTTTCATTTGGCATTATTTATTGACTGGAAGTTTTCGGTTTTAAGCATATCCTGAAAGATGAGTGATATTATACATTTGCTGCCGGACTCGGTAGCAAACCAGATTGCTGCCGGTGAAGTGATACAACGACCGGCCTCTGTGATAAAAGAATTGGTTGAAAATGCCGTGGACGCCTCGGCCACACGGATTGACGTAGTGGTGGAAGATGCGGGCAAGACTTCTATTCAAGTAGTGGATGACGGGAAGGGGATGTCAGAGACCGATGCGCGTCTTTCGTTCGAACGTCACGCTACGTCCAAGATACGTGAAGCCGGTGATTTGTTCGCTTTGCGTACGATGGGCTTCCGGGGAGAGGCATTGGCTTCTATTGCGGCTGTGGCCCAAGTAGAATTGAGAACCCGTCAAGCCGGGAGCGAATTGGGGACGTGTGTGAATATCGAAGGTTCCCAACTGGTAGGACAGGAGCCGGTTTCCTGTGCGCCGGGAAGTAATTTCCTGATACGGAATCTTTTCTTTAACGTGCCTGCACGTCGCAAGTTCTTGAAATCCAATCAGACCGAGCTGAGTAATATATTGCAAGAGTTTGAGCGCGTGGCTTTAGTGCATGAAGACATAGCTTTCTCTTTGACACAAAACGGCAGTGTGGTGCTCAGTTTGCCAAAATCCACATTGCGCCAACGTATCATCAATATTTTCGGTAAGAAACTCAACGAGCAACTTTTGGCTGTCGATGTAGAGACTTCTTTGGTCCGTTTGTCCGGTTTCGTGGGTAAACCGGATTCTGCCCGTAAGAAAGGAGCCCATCAATACTTCTTCGTGAACGGACGTTATATGCGTCATCCTTATTTCCACAAAGCAGTGATGGAGGCTTTCGAACAGTTGATACCCATAGGTGAGCAGGTGTCCTATTTCCTCTATTTCGAAGTAGACCCGGCCAATATCGACGTGAATATCCATCCTACGAAGACGGAAATCAAGTTTGAAAACGAACTGGCCATTTGGCAGATTATAGTGGCAGCGGTGAAAGAGTCGTTAGGGCGCTTCAATGCCGTGCCTACGATTGATTTCGACACGGAAGGTGCTCCGGACATTCCTGTATTTGGCAATGCTTTTTCTCCGGCAACCGTTGAAGCTCCGGTATTGGAAGTGAATCCCGATTTCAATCCTTTTAAGTCCGGCTCTTCTTCCGGTTATAAATCGCAGCGGATGGATTGGGAACCTTTGTATGACGGAATGGGGAAAAGCGCGTCTTCCGCGGTGACGAACGATTTCGGGGGAGGAGATTTTTCATCCTCCGTCCCCGACGATCTGACTTTGTATGCGGATACAAAGGATACCTTTGAAAAATCGACCCAGCATTATCAGTATAAAGGCAAATATATCATGACGGCGGTGAAGTCCGGACTGATGATTATCGACCAGCATCGTGCACATATCCGTGTGCTTTACGACCGTTATCGTAAACAAATGGAGGGAAGCAACGGACAGTCTCAAGGGCTGCTTTTTCCCGAAATGCTACAGTTGCCACCGTCAGAAGGCATTGTGTTGGAGCATCTGACAGACGACTTGCATGCCTTGGGCTTCGATTTGTCCGTGTTGGGGGGCGGAAGTTTCTCCATTAACGCCGTCCCTTCCGGAACAGAAGGATTGAATCCTGTGGAAATGGTGCGCGGCATTGTGCATTCTTCCATAGAAAAGGGATGTAATGTAGAGGAAGATGTACGCCATTATATCGCTTTGTCGCTGGCTCGAAGCGCCGCCATTGTGCAGGGGCAGGTGTTGTCCAATGAAGAGATGGAGGCTTTGGTAGACGACTTGTTCGTCTGCCGTAATCCCAATCAGACCCCTGACGGCAAGGTCGTTGTGGCCATATTGGAGCAGGATGATTTAGACCAGCTTTTTGGATGAACCTCATTGTTTCTTCAGGGCATTCTCTGTGTCTTTTCATAAAATAGGCGGCATCTCGGCAAATATTCCAAGCGAGCTTGATATTTTGCTCTCGATTTGCACTATCTTTGCAGAACTAATTATACAGACAGAAAATGAAGCAGGAAAAAATTGTATTGACGGGAGACCGTCCTACGGGAAAATTGCATATCGGCCATTATGTAGGCTCTTTACGAAGAAGAGTGGAGTTGCAAAACTCCGGTCAGTTCGATAAAATATTCATCTTTGAAGCAGATGCCCAGGCCTTGACGGACAATATAGACAATCCGGAAAAGGTACGGCAGAACGTGATAGAAGTGGCACTCGATTATTTGGCCTGCGGCATCGATCCGGCCAAGTCCACCATCTTCATCCAGTCGCAGATACCGGAGTTGTGCGAGCTGTCTTTCTATTTCATGGATTTGGTGTCCGTTTCGCGCCTGCAACGTAATCCTACGGTGAAGACAGAAATACAAATGCGTAACTTCGAGGCGAGCATTCCCGTGGGATTCTTCACTTATCCTATCAGTCAGGCTGCCGACATTACGGCTTTCAAAGCGACGACCGTGCCGGTGGGAGAGGACCAGGAGCCGATGTTGGAACAGGCGCGTGAGATTGTCCGTCGTTTCAACTATATCTACGGGGATACGCTTGTGGAGCCCAATATCCTGTTGCCGGAAAATGCCGCTTGCTTGCGCTTGCCAGGTACCGACGGCAAGGCTAAAATGAGCAAGTCTCTCGGTAACTGTATTTATTTGTCAGACTCGGCGGACGAGGTGGAGAAGAAGATACGCACCATGTACACTGACCCCAACCACCTGAAGGTGTCCGATCCCGGACAAGTGGAGGGCAATACGGTGTTTACTTATCTGGATGCTTTTTCCAGTCCGGAGCATTTCGGCCGTTATTTGCCAGATTATGCCGATTTGGAGGAGCTGAAAGCCCATTACCGCCGTGGAGGTTTGGGTGACGTGAAAGTGAAAAAGTTCCTTGCAGCCGTGATGCAGGAAGAACTGGAACCTATCCGTCAGCGTCGTAAGGAGTTCGAACAAGATATTCCGGCGGTATATGAGATGTTGAAGAAAGGATGTGAGGCGGCTCGCGCCGTAGCGGCCGACACCTTGTCGGAGGTGCGTAAGGCCATGAAGATAAATTATTTCGACGATGAGGCCTTGATTGCCGAGCAGGCTGCCCGTTTTAGTGGAAAATGATATAGTCCGGAAAGAAATGAATACCGTCCGTCGTGGGATTTTGCTCCTACGACGGATTTTTTTATGAACAATCCACACTCCAAAATGCAGGAATGAGCGATGCCGAGGCGTAAATACTGTTACTCAAAGGTCTATGGTACGGTCGATGTACTTTATCACTTTGGCCGGTACTCCTCCTACTATGGCACGTGCAGGAACGTCCTTGTTTACCACCGCACCTGCCGCTACGATGGCGTGGTCTCCAATGGTCACGCCCGCCAAGATGGTGGCATGTGCGCCTATCCATACACCTTTTCCGATATGGATGGGCGAATGATAAAGGTTCTGACGGTCGTCGGGGGCAAAGCCGTGATTTAGCGTAGCCATCACCACGCTATGCCCAATCAAAGTACCGTCACCAATAAAGATGCCACCTTGGTCTTGAAACTGACAACAGGAATTGATGAAGACATTCTTTCCGAGATGGATGTTTTTCCCGAAATCGGTATAAAAGGGAGGGAATAGGTGAAAGGAATCGTCCACCTTGTTATCGGTAATCCGGCTGAACAGGGCGACAATTTCTTCGGGAGAGTGGTAAGAGCCGTTCAAGTCGAAGAGCAAACGGCGGGTGGCATCGCTCTGTTCGCGCATGAAAGTAATCATTTCCTCGCCGGCCAAGGGCTTGCCTGTTGCAATCATCTGTTGAAATCGTTCTAATGTCATGTCCGTTCTGTTAAAATGATAATGCAAAGTTATCGGTTTCTCTCCATTATAATGGTATATGAATTACGGAAAAGAATACCCGAATTGCTGTATCTTCAGGTCGGGGGTGCGGTACGTTTGGGGTGGAAATGTTAGTAGCTATCCGCTCTTTGAGGATACTTCGGGCGGATAACTTTACCTTTTGGTGCAAAAAAAAGTGCGTCAAAAATTTGCAGAAACGAAAAAAAGGCGTACCTTTGCATCGCTTTTGAAACGAAAGAGAGGGGCGCTTAGCTCAGCCGGTTCAGAGCATCTGCCTTACAAGCAGAGGGTCGGGGGTTCGAATCCCTCAGCGCCCACCACAGATTCTTTTTCTCTTTCGTATCATGGCAAGAGGGGCGCTTAGCTCAGCTGGTTCAGAGCATCTGCCTTACAAGCAGAGGG
>ERZ1106978.1249-NODE-1249-length-14739-cov-7.889608_pt1 | contig 14739 bp, 10 predicted proteins | sample MGYA00403689_ERZ1106978 | MGnify/ENA primary metagenome ERZ1106978 (study PRJEB35170, sample SAMEA104062434) | human gut metagenome | biome: human gut; feature: human-associated habitat; material: faeces | place: Denmark | collected 2012-08-02 ...
TGCGGGGCTTTGTGGGCGGGCTGCGGGCGCTTGCGACTGCGGCCCTTTATCTTGTACTAAAATCGAACGGCCTTCGCCACTTGAAAAACCTTCCTGTAAAGTTCGGCTTTTCGCCAATAAACACTCCCGCAAATATCGCCAAAAAGTTACCGTTACAACGCTGTCCCAAACCGCTTCTGATCGCGTTTTTCAACTTCTCGCACAAATGGCCCACGTTTGCTTTCACGGGCGAAAGCGGGTACACACACTCAGCTCTGCTCAAAGGATCGCACACAACGGCTCACACGGCGAAACAGGGGGTGTTTCGGATGAGGGCGCTATCTCTACCCTCGGACCATTCCGCACGTTTTGGTATCGTGTTAAAAAGCGGCGGTAGTTATATTGTCATAGACAGGATAAGACAGACAGGGAGCCCTTGACCACAGGGCTCCCCGTCTGCAGATGATGATAACTTACTTTATAGAAGCTTGCTTCTGCTGCTGAATATATTCCTTCTCCTCCTTGGTACGCATAAGGCCGAACTGGATGGTAACGATGGCTGCGATCATCAAAAATATGCAGTACACATTATACTTTACCACCAGCAGGGGGTTCAAGGCGGCATAGAAACCGCTGAGGGTCAGCATACCGCCGCCGTGAGGGGCCATGCCGTGAACAGCGCAAGCGAAGATGTCCAGCAGAGAGGCTACCCGCTTGGGAGCAATATGGTGCTCGTCAGCAATGTCCTTGGCCAGAGGGCCGGCAATCATGATGGCAATCGTATTGTTAATCAGAGCAAAGTCCAACAGACCGGACATAGCGGAAATGCAATATTCAGCGCCTTTACGGGAGTGGACCCGCTTGCGCATGGCAGTGATGAGCCAATCCACACCGCCGTATTCACTGATGATGCCAATGAGACCCCGGAGGAGAATAGCAACGATAGCGGTAGACATCATACCGGCCATACCGGTGCCGATGGCCTGAACGAAGCCGGCAATGGTCATGCTGCCGGTAACGATGCCCACAATGCCGGCAATGAACGTGCCGCTGAAGAGGACCACAAACACATCCATGCCGCACAGGGCAGTGATCAGAACATAGATGTAGGGAATGAGATGAAGCAGATTATAGCTCATATCGCCGCTGATAGGAGCGGCTCCCTTGCCCAGAAAAAAGTAAACCACTATGCTGAGCAGTGCGGCGGGCAGTGCGATCAGGAAATTCATGCGGAACTTATCTTTCATCTCAGCACCAACGGCAGCTGTGGCGGCAATGGTAGTATCAGAGATGATGGAGAGGTTATCGCCGAAGAGAGCACCGCCGTATACAGCGGCAAAGTACAGAGGAATACTGGCTCCGGTCTCCTCCGCGATAGCCAACGCAATAGGCGCGATGGCAACCAAAGCACCGGAGGATGTGCCAATGGCAGTGGCGACCAACGCGGTAATGATAAAGATGCCAGGGAGAACGAAATGAACGGGGAGAACGCTCAGGCCCAGGTTCACAACGCTGGTAACACCGCCCATACTCTTGCATACACCAGAGAAAGCACCGGCTACCAGAAAGATCATACACATGAGCATGCAGCCCTCATCACCGGCAGCCTTGCAGAATTTAGATATTTTCTCAGGCAGAGGCATATAGCGGTTCATCAGGAACGCGACCACAATACCAATTAAGATCGCAGCGTGGCGGGGGAATTGATTCCAGGGCTGCTCAACGGTTCCGGCGAGGGTAAAATAGATACCGCCGCCCAGATAGAGCCCCAGAAACACAAACATCGGGATAAAGGCCTTAAATCCATACTTTTTAGGTTGTTTCACTTCATTTGACATTCTTTTCTCCTCCGTTTTCACGAAATACACTTGCTAATACAGTTCGGCACTTGCCTGCTGGAGGAAGTGCCGGGTCAAGGACCTCGCGCTGACTTGTACGCTCTGTGCCTCTGCAAAAAATATAGCAAATACCGTGCCAATACAAGAACTTTCTTCAAATTTTCTGCTTTATATAAATCATTTCAGCAGCAATTGTATAAAATGTAAAATTTTGAAGGTATGCAAAAAATCACATTCCGAGCCTGTAACGCGGATATTTCAGCGGCTGCGTGAAATTTTCCCGCTGCTTTCAAGCAAAAGGAAACAACATGAGAAAAAATTGAAAGCACTTTTAAAAATGGACTAAATTGGAAAAAATAGGATACAAACCAGAAAATATACAATTCCGGCTAAAAAACAAGATATCGCTGCCCTTGACAGGAGCGTTTCTTGATTCCATAATAAACATGACTTGTACGGCCCTGTGCTCTTTTATTTCACCGCATTGCGATAATGAAAGGGCAATATGTATGAAGATCAATGAATTGAAGCACGTCCCTGTAGGTTATGTGAACACGCCCCTGGAGTATATGCCCGCTCTGACGAAGAAGCTGGGCAAGGGCAAGCTGTATATCAAACGGGACGACATGACAGGTCTGGCCTTGGGCGGCAACAAAGCCCGAAAGCTGGACTACATCGTTAAGTATGCTCTGGATAACGGCTACACCGCCCTGATGACCTTTGGCGGCAACCAGACTAATCACGGTCGCCTGACGGTGGCTGCCGCCATCCGCTATGGTCTGAAGCCTATCCTTATCTTAAAGGGCAGCAAGCCGGAGTATATGTCCGGCAATGTACTGCTGGACCGGCTTATGGGAGCGGACATCTACTTCGCGGATACCTCTGCAGCAGACGCCTTGCCGGAGGCAGAGCGGAATGCGGCAAAGAAGAAGTTCGTGGACGCATGTGCTGAAAAGGTGATTGCAGAGTATGCGGCCCGTGGCGAGAAGGTCCTCTCCGTGCCTGTAGGCGGCCAGACCGTAGTCGGCTCCGCCGGCTATGTTCAGGCAGTGCCGGAGATCATGCGGCAGATGGAGGCACAGGGCATCGACGCCAAGTATCTGGTGGTAGGTTATGGCTCCACCGGTACCTTTGCTGGCCTGTGGGCCGGAGCCAAGTATTATAACGCCCCCTTCGAAGTCATCGGTATCCCTATTGAGCCGGATTACCGGCCTGTGGCGGAGACAGTGGACTTCATTAACGAACTGAGTCGGACTTTCGAGTTGGGCATCAGCTGTAAGGAGGAGGATCTGCATATCGAGTATGGAGAGGGTGAGAACTTCTATGGCGGCGTTGGCTACAACGAGCCGGACCATATCACCCAGGACTACATCGAGCTGATGGCCCGCACCGAGGCCATCTTCCTGGATCCCTGCTACACCGGCAAGGTGTTCCACGGCTTTGTGGACCTAGTGCGAAAAGGTATCATCCCAGATGGGGAGAGTGCCATCATGGTCCATACCGGTGGTGCGCCGGGCCTGTGGACCAAGGAGCATCTGGACAGTATGCAGGAAAAGTTCTGGGCAGATGAAGAAAAGGACTGCGTTCATGTAATGGAGATGTGAGGCATGAAAACTCTGATTAAGAACGGGTGGATCTACGATGGCACATTAGAGAACGTTCCCTTTTCCGGCGATGTGTTAGTGTCCGGAGATCGCATTGAGGCTGTGGCGCCCCGCATCGAATGCGAAGATACTCAGATTATAAATGCCGCCGGGCGAGTGGTCTGCCCTGGCTTCATCGACGTCCATCGTCACGCCGATTTGGCGGTATTTCGTCAGGATTCGGCGGATTTCGGCGCAGTGGAATTAGCTCAGGGCCTGACCTCCATCGGCATGGGCGTGTGCGGCTTCTCTTTCGCACCTTACACAGACAATTCCAACGGACTTTATCCCTACACAGTGTCCACCCACGGCCCATCCGTGGATGGTGCAAGGTATCCCACCATGGAGGACTACCTTCAGGCTCTGCGACACACCAGCCTGCCAGTGAATGTGTCCACGCTTCAGGGCCTGGCGGCGATCCGCCTGGCGATTAAGGGATATGCTCCTGACCCTTTCACGGAAGAGGAACTGGCCCAGGGACGGGCTTATGTCCAGCAGGCTATCGATTGCGGACTGAAGGGTTTCTCCACGGGCCTTGTCTATCTGCCGGAGGTCTACACGAAGACCCAGGAGCTGATTGAGCTACTGCGGCCCTGTAAGGGCCGGAGTCTCATTTATATGCCTCATATGCGGGACGAGGCATCCCGCCTAGCAGAGGCTGTGGAGGAGAGTATTCAGATCGCCAGAGCAAATGAGATGGCCTTGGGCATCAGCCACTTCAAAGCCCTTGGACCGGATAACTGGCACGGAGCTCTGGAGCGGGCCATCGAAAAAATTGAGGTTGCCCAAAGCGAAGGCATGGACATAACAGTGGACTTCTATCCCTATCACGGTACTGCCACCACCTTGGCAGGCATTTTGCCCGCATCGTTTTTGACTGAGGACTTTTCCAAGATCTTAGCCCGGCTTACAAAGCCGGAGACCATTGACCGTCTGCGGTATTGCTATCAGAATCCCGGCCCCCAGGATGAGCTGATTGCCCCGGAGTTTCGCTGGAGTCATGCTATGATCAGCGGCGTACAGCGGCCAGAGAACAAGCGGTTCCTGGGTAAGACGATTCACGAGTGCACAGAACTGGCAGGTTACGAGGATGAGTATCCCTTCATCGCGGAGCTGCTGGCATCGGAGAATGGCAGTGTCAGCATGGTAGGACTGAATATCAGCCCGGAGGATATTATCCGGATCGCCAAACTCCCCTACTCCATGGTAATATCCGACTCTCTGTATAATATTACGGACACGCCCCACCCTCGGATCTACGGTTCTTTCAGCCATATTCTGGCTTACTATGTTCGGGAGACCCATGTCCTGACTCTGCAGGAAGCCATCCATAAGATGACTCAAATGCCCGCTCAGCGGATGCACTACCGGGATCGTGGCGTAGTGAAGTCTGGTGCTTTCGCAGACCTGCTGGTATTTGATCTGGACAAGATCGGGGACCATGCTACGTTTGATGATGCCAAACAGCTATCTACTGGGATGGATTTGGTGTTTGTCAATGGCCAGATAGCTTGGAAAGATGAGACTCCCTTAGCGCGGGCCGGCATCAGTCTGAATTGAAAAATACACTGTCGAAGAGGGAGATTGTATGAAGAAGGCCATCGGTATCATCACACAGAGCTGTCTCATTGCGGATTTTTATCGCGGTATTTTAGAGGAGCTTTTTGATGATATTGCGGAAATTTTTACTTACAGTCTCGATAACGGCACCTTGCGGGAACTGAAGGAGTGTGACCTATATGTGCGGGCCGTCACCAGCTACGACCTAATCCATTACAGCTGGGCGGAGCCATACTTCCCGCCGGAGGAACGGACGGTCTATATGGATCTGACCTTTTCCCGCCGCGCGGCGGATAGGGTATGCGCCTATCCGCCGGGGACCACTGCCCTACTGGTGAATCAGAACCGGCACATGGCCATGGAGAGCATCTCCCAGCTCTACCACATTGGGCTAAAGGGCATCCAACTGCTGCCCTATGCCCCAGAAATGGAAACCGTGCCAGAGGCGGAGCTGGCTTTTGCCCCCGGCGAGGTAGATCTGGTGCCTCCGGGTATTCAGGCGGTGGACCTTGGCCCCAGGTTCCCCACTGCCAATACCGTCTGTGAGATTGCCCTGAAGCTGGGAGATGCTTTCTTTCTGGAAAGCAAAAAATTTGCCCGCTATACCTTGTCCTTGGCGGATGTGGATTACTCTCTGCAAAGAATTTCTTCCGATAACCTCACCATGGAGAATAAGCTGGAGATGATCCTGAACACCTTGGATGAGGGCATCGTCTGCACAAACGAGAACGGTCAGGTGAACCTGATCAACAAGACCGCTCAACAGCTGTTGGGAGTCCGGCGGATGGATGCCTTGGGGTGCCCCGCAGCAGAGGTGTTCCCGGAACTGCCCTTTGACACCGGGGCATCCGGTCAGCCCCGGCTGCTGAATGTCCGGGGCGTAGAAACCGGTGTCACCATCACATCTCTGCGGATCGGGGACAGGCCGGTAGGCGCCTTTGCCGTACTGCGGCACTTCGAGAATGAGGAAAGTCGCCAGACTACCCTTCGGCTTCAAAAGGCAACCAAGAATCATCGGGCCCGGTACACTTTCGATGACATCGCAGGCAGCAGCCCCGCCATCACCAAGGCCAAGGAGATTGCCGGCCGCATGGCGGGCAATGACGCCTCCGTCATGCTCCAAGGGGAGAGCGGTACCGGCAAGGAGCTCTTTGCCCAGGCCATCCACAGCGCATCGCTCCGCCGGGACGGTCCTTTTATCGCCGTCAACTGCGCTGCCCTGACGGAAACACTGCTGGAAAGCGAACTCTTCGGCTATGTGGAGGGGGCCTTTACGGGAGCTAAAAAGGGCGGCAAGCCGGGACTCTTCGAGTGCGCCCACCAAGGTACCCTGTTCCTGGATGAAATAGAGACCATGAGTTCCGCACTTCAGGTGAAACTTCTGCGTGTCCTTCAGGAGCGGGAGGTAGTGCGGATCGGCTCCGTAGACGTAATCCCTGTGGACGTGCGGATCCTCTCCGCTACCAACGAAGACCTGCTACGCAAGGTCCGGCAGGGACGGTTCCGTCAGGACCTCTATTACCGGCTCAGCGTGATTCCCTTGCGGCTGCCCCCTCTGCGGGAACGGCGGGAGGACATCCTACAGCTGGCAGAGACTTTCCTCCGTCAACTGGGTGCGGATCTGGTCCTCAGTGACCGGGTAAAGGTGGCCCTCATCCAGCACAACTGGCCAGGGAACGTCCGGGAGCTGCGAAACTGCATGGAATACCTGATGCACATGGGGCGTCATATGGTGGATGTAGAGGACTTGCCAGAAACCCTCCAGAGCCGTCCTGCTGCCACTTTGGTCTCCAGTGAGAGTGGCGGGCTGACCTATCAGGAACGGAGACTGCTTCAGATCTTAGGCGAACTCTACCGCCAGCACCAGGGTGTGGGACGGCAGGGTCTGGTCCGGGCCTGCGTAGAGCGAGGCTTCGCCATTTCGGAGCATGAAGTGCGTCAGGCTCTTCAGATCTTCCAGGAGCACGGCTGGGCCACTATTGGCCGCGGACGGCGCGGTACACACCTGACATCCGCTGGTTATCAACGCTACCAGCAACTGCTGGCAGCACCCATGGAGGACGAGGTGGCTCATTCCATATAGGAGCGGCCGAAAGTGACTCCCAATGCCGCTGTGCTATAAAGAGAGTGCCGACACATGAATGAAATCCAATGTATCGGCATCATCACCTTATACCTGTGGACTCCCAAGTATTTTGAGGCCATCGCCGCATGGCAGCAGAAGCGTAATGGCTGGCTGCCCGACACGGAGCATATGGCCTTCGCCCCCAGCGTGGTCCCCGGTATGCGGATGATGCTGGCCATGTTCACCCAGCCGGGTGACAAGATCCTCGTTCAGCAGCCCGTGTACCATCCCTTTGCCGACGTGGTGAACAACACTGGCCGCAAGTTGGTGGTCAGCCCCCTGAAGTGAGATGAAAATTATTATACCATAAATTTTTCTAATCTACAATGCTCTAAAGCGCCCAAATACTGAACATTTCAGCCCTTTGAAGTTCGGTGAAATCGGGGTTATTAGTAACATAGTAGAAACACGCAAAAAAGCCCTTCCAGCTTGTGAACCGGAAGGGCCTTTTCTCATGGTCAGGTTTTGGTGGTGTAGTCAAGGGAAATCCACCCGGCACCACTCTTCAATTTACCCCATTTGGTCGCACCTTTACCGGTGCTTTCGGCTACGATGGTATAAATACCGGGCTGGATGTAGCCGGTTGCACCGTAGTTTGTGCCGGGGCCTTTATGGATATTCAAGTTGGTGATCTTTACCCGCACAAGGTAAGGGGGCGCGGTGGCCCCTGTGGTGCCGCCTGTGGGCTTTTCTGCGGTTGGGGGTGTAACTACCTAAAGTTCGGTTTTTCGCCCAAAACCGTTCCCGCAAATATCGCCAAAAAGTTACCGCCACAGCGCTGTTCCAAACCACTTTTCATCGCGTTTTCAACTTCTCGCACAAATGGCTCACGGTTGCTTTCGCAAGCAAAAGCGGGTACACACTCGCCATCGCCAACAGGATCGCACACAAGGGCTTACACGCCGAAACAGGTAGTATTTCGGATGGGAGTGGTATCATTACCCTCGATACGAGCTGCACGTTCACGAATATCCCCGGGCCGGGTATCAGAACGGCAGACTTTGCCGCTTTCGGGCCTTGGCTGGGTGTACTTCAGAAGGACGCAGAAAACCTGCGGAACAGCGATGTACTTATGCGCGTCGCTGTCCCGAGGCGTCGCGGCCCCGCTGGGCTGCGTGATCCAGTAAGCACGCTATTGATTATGCGGTGAGCATGATTTGCTACGCATCGGCCGCCTCTCTATCGGTGGTTTCCACTCACTGCTATCCAGACAATAGTAGCAGTTGCAGGTTTGCCGATGACCTTTGCCACGCAGTTTTTGAGCTCCGCCTTTGATGTCGATGAACCCACGGTCACGCAAAACATTCAGCGCCCGTTTGACGCTGGAGCGTGAGCATTCGCAGACAGATGCAATCGTCTGGAGTTTTATGCTGCAGGCGCATCTGTTCCCAGCGTAGCATTTCAGATAGCTGTAGACTACAAACTGGATCGGTGTTAGTCCAAATTGAAAAATTGAACGATCCATCTGGAATGCGTTCGCCTTGTAATCCCGCATAGTTTATTCCACCGTCCTTCACTGCATTCGTTTGCAATTCCATTTTATAGAACGGATGTGCGATTTGTCAATGTCGCATTTGTAACCCTTGATTCCACCGTGCTTTTATATACATACATTTCCCGGTTCTCTGTGACCCCCCACTATATCAGCAGAGGGAGAAAATCAGGCAAAGCTACTGCCATAAATTTTATCCCCAACCGTTCCTCATTGCGTCTTTCAACGTCTCTCACAAACGGCCCACATTCGCTTTTGCGGGTAAAAGTGAGTACACCCTCGGCTTCGCTCAAAGAATCGCACGCAAGGGCTCACAGGGCGAAACACGGGGCGTTTCGGATGGGGGGTGCTGTCACGGCTATTTTGATTTTAAAGTTGAAAAGTGGTTTTGTTTGACGGGATATTATGGCCCCATTGCGTTGCGGAGCGACACCGTTTATGGTATGATGAGAAAAATACGGCAGGAGGTAGATTTGATGAAGCGCATCATCCTGATCACGGAGGAACTGTCCAACTCCACACCCTACGAGCGTACCCTTTTGCAGCTGTTCGGTCAGGAGATCCAGATCCGGAGCTTCAGTGTGCGAAAGCACGATTATCCCTCTATGCCCAAGGACGCGGATCTCTACCTCATCTCCTGCACCTCCTCCGATGCTTACAAGGAGGTCTCGGCGTATCTTCCGGCGGACAAGCCCACACTGCCCGCCAAGATCACCTATCTGAAGCGGGACATCGAGGCGCTGCAGCAGCTGCCGGCAGGGACTCGGGCCATTCTGGTGAACTTCAGTATGCAGATGGCCATTGAGTCCATTGCGGAGCTGCACCGGCTGGGTATCACCCAGATTCAGCTGTTCCCCTTCTGCCCCGGCATGACGGTGCCGCCGCGGATCGAAATGGCCATCACGCCGGGAGAGCCACAGTGCGTACCGCCGGAGTTTACCTCCGTGCTGAATCTGGGTTCCCGTGTATTCTCCGCGGAAACCATTCTGGAGATCGGATTGCATTTGGGCTTTTCCTGGCTGCCTGCCAGCGAGCATTTCCGAACGTACATACAGGATCTTGCGGACCCCGGCCAGAGTCTGGCAGCCCTATGGAACGCCAGCTTGCAGACGGAAACCTATCTGGACATGCTGATGGGCGCTCTGAAAATGGGCATCATCGGCGTGGATGTACAGGGCCGGGTCTTTGCAGCCAACGCCACGGCGTCCGGCATCACCGGCGGCGTGGACATCGGCGGAGAGATCGGCGCCCTGCTGCCGGATCTCGGCGACGCGGGTTCCTCCTATAAGCAGGTGCGGCTGATGAAGATCCAGGATGTGTTTGTCAACGTATCCGTGGTGCCGGTGGACTGGCAGGGCACCCGGATCGGCAGCTTTCTGCTGCTCCAGCGCTTCACAGAGGAAGAAAAACGGCAGCACAAGTTCCGGGCCCAGCTTCAGGACTGGGGTTACCGCGCCAAGTACACCATGGATGATATCATCGGCGAGAGCGAGGCCATCTGTCAGGTGAAGGCACTGGCAAAGAAAATGGCCCAGACCGACTCCGCTATTTTGCTGACCGGAGAGAGCGGTACCGGCAAGGAGCTGTTTGGCCACGCCATCCACAATGCCTCCCGCCGGAGGGAGATGCCCTTTGTGGCGATCAACTGCGCCGCACTGACGGAGACCCTGCTGGAAAGCGAGCTGTTCGGCTACGAGGAGGGGGCCTTCACCGGCGCCAAAAAGGGCGGCAAGATGGGACTGTTTGAGTACGCCCATCTAGGTACTCTGTTTTTAGATGAAGTGGAGGCCATGAGCCCCATGCTGCAGGCCAAGCTGCTGCGGGTCTTGCAGGAAAAGGAGCTGATCCGGGTAGGCGGCGACCGGGTGATCCCGGTGGATGTGCGGATCATTGCATCCTCCAATGAGGATATCCACGAGCTGGTACGGCAAGGCCGCTTCCGCAAGGATTTGTTTTACCGCCTGAACACCCTGCCGCTGGAGATCCCGCCCCTGCGGGAGCGGGGCGAGGACCTGTTCCTGATTGCCGCCGAGATCAAGAAACGCTTCGGCTACGCATATATTTTGGCCCCGGACGCCCGAGAGATCCTGCGGAGGTATTGCTGGGAGGGAAATGTGCGGGAGCTGTCCAACCTGATCGAATATCTGGCGGTGGTAGACAAGCCGGAGATCACCTCGGAGGATCTGCCTCCATATCTGCGGGCAGCCCGTCTCCTGTCTCCGGAAGTCCCCTCCCTCCCCGATGACTTTTCGGACTTTGCGGCCCAGACGGCAGGACAGGAGGAGCTGTACCGCTTCCTGCTACGGGCGCTGTCCACAGCAGAAAATGGCATCGGTCGGGGACAGTTGTGCCGTCTGGCGGAGCAGGAAGGGCTTTTGCTGACGGATCAGGCAGTCCGGGACGCTTTGCAGGCTCTGAACCGACTGTGCCTGATTTCCGTATCCAGAGGACGGGGCGGCAGCCGCCTGACGCTGCGGGGCCGTCAGCTTGCGGAAGCCTTTTCAAAATAGGCACTTTTTATAATAGGATGAAGTTTCACAACTTCACCCTATTATTTCGCCAATTATGCTGGTTCTCTCCGATAGTTCTTTGACAGATCCATCAGTTTTCTCTGAAATTGTGGGGATGAACCGCCTGTTTTTTGCAGTTGTGCCCTTCTTCGCAGTTGGCACGCTGATTGCTACACTCTTTATCATCAGAGATCCCGGCGCACAGCCGGAAAGAAAGAAGGAGAGCATTATACAGTACGATTTCGACGCGGTGGTCGACCGCTCACAAAACTACGCCGCCAAGGTGGAGGAGGCCATCCTGCACTACGGCACCAATGATGTGATCCCCCTGTGGATCGCGGACATGGATTTCAAGACCGCCCCCTGCATCGTGGACGCCATCAAGGCCCGCGCCAATCAGGGCATCTTCGGCTACACCTGGCGGACGCCCAAGTATTTCGAGGCCATCGCCGCATGGCAGCAGAAGCGCAACGGCTGGCTGCCTGACACGGAGCACATGGCCTTCGCCCCCGGCGTGGTTCCCGGTATGCGGATGATGCTGACCATGTTCACCCAGCCCGCCGATAAGATCCTCATTCAGCAGCCTGTGTACCACCCCTTTGCCGACGTGGTAAACAACACTGGCCGTCAGCTGGTGGTCAGCCCCCTGAAGCGGGATGAAGATGGCCGTTACACTATGGATCTGGAGGACTTTGCGAAGAAGGCCGCCGACGGCGTGAAGTATTTCATCCTCTGCAACCCCCACAACCCTGTGGGCCGGGTCTGGACCCGTGAGGAGCTGAAGGCGGTGGGCGATATCTGCGTAAAGCACGGTGTGCGGATCATCTCCGATGAGATCCACTCCGACCTGATGCTGGATGGTCACAAGCACATCCCCATGGCCTCCGTGTCCCCTGAGATCGCCGCCATCACCACCACCTGCATCGCCCCCAGCAAGGCCTTCAATCTGGCGGGCCTCCAATCCTCCACCATCGTCTATGACACCGTGGAACACAAGGACGCCTACGTGGCGGAGCTGAAGCGGATGGACATTGCCCGGAACAACTGCTTCTCTCTGGTGGCTACCATGGCCGCCTATGAGCAGGGTGAGGAGTGGCTGGATCAGCTGCTGGTCTATCTGAGCGGCAACATGCGCTTCATTCGCGAATTCTGCGCCGAGCATCTCCCCGAGCTGAAGCCCAATGCCCCGGAGGCCACCTATCTCTGCTGGATCGACGCCAGAGCTCTGGGCATGGACGACGCGGCGCTGAAAAAGTTCTGCGTGGAGAAGGCCGGCGTGGCCTTCGGCGAGGGCAGTGAGTTCGGTCTCGGCGGCAGCGGATTCCTGCGTCTGAACGCAGCCTGCCCCCGCAGCGTGATCCAAAAGGCGCTGACCCAGCTGGAAGCTGCGGTATATAACTACTAAGCCCATACCAATTCCTGTTTTTAGGAGTTGGGTGGTGGCATTATTTACTCATTTATGGGAGTAGACGCACCATTTTCGCAAATACCCCGACACGGAGCATTACTGATTGGTGTAATCATTGCCCCGCTGATGGATCGCTCCAGAAAGTTTGACGATAAACTCGAAATCTTTTCAACTGCTGCAGGGGATAAGGGTGTCCTGTCAATGGTAATGATTTTCTTGTTGGCTGGGGCCTTTGCTGGCGTTGCAAAAGGAATGGGCGGAGTTGATTCTGTGGTGAACCTTCTTACCTTTATTCCCCACAGATTTATGGTTGCAGGACTTTTTATCATTTCTTGTTTTATTTCTATTGCAACAGAAACTTCCACTGGAGCAATCACAGCTATGACACCAATAGCCATTGGAGTTGCAACTCGCCTTAGCAGCTTCATTGGGCGGTGCTATGTTTGGCGATATCCTTTCGGTTATCTCCGATACAACCATTGCTGCCACTAAGGGCGTGGGCGCGGAAAAGAAAGATAAATTCCGCATGAATTTGCTAATTGCTCTTCCGGCGGCACTTGTGGCTGCGATTTTGGATGTAAACGTATATATTGTTTTAATTGGAGGAACGTTCTTTGCGGGTATTGTTGGCATTTTGACTAACGGAATGACTCCGCTTACATTTATCCAATCATTATCTACGGGTACTCGGAATTGCAGCAATTATCACAATTCAGCTTGGCTTGATGCGGACAGAAGAGGAAAAGAAAGCTGCATAGAAGAGGAAATGAGTATGAATAATATGAAGAAAATAAGAGAACTCTCCGAGCAGTACGCTTTGCGACAAATCGAACTTAGACGGCAGATTCATACGCATCCGGAACTGGGGGGGCAGGAATTTGAAACCGGGGCGCTTATTGAAAATGAACTGCGATCCATGGGAGTCGAAGTGCGGCGGGGATATGCCAAGACTGGCCTGGTAGGTTTGATTCATGGTAAAAAAGGAAGTGGAAATACAATTTTGATCCGGGCTGATATGGATGCCCTGCCCATGGTGGACTTGCTCGATTGCCCGTATCGCTCACAAAATGATGGAATTGCGCATACCTGTGGGCATGACGCACATACAGCTACACTTCTTGGCGCAGCATATATTTTGTCTCATCTGCAGGATGAGTTTTTCGGTACGGTAAAGTTTTGCTTTCAGCCTGCAGAGGAAGCTTCCGATGGCGGAGCTGAGGCAATGGTCCATGACGGTGTTTTACAAGATCCGAAGGTTGACTTTGCGATCGGAATGCATGTCTCTTCCGCAAAGCCGGTTGGATACGTGGCAATTGAACCGGGTCCCATTACAGCATACCCAGATTTTTTCTCTATCACATTTCGAGGCAAAGGCGGGCATGGATCCTGCCCCAGCAAGGCGAATGATCCGATTTTACCCTTAGTAGCAACTTATCAAATGATTCAAAATATTCAAAAGCGAATTTCTCCATTGGAGCCTGCTGTAATTCAAGTGTGTTCACTTCAAGCCGGTACTGCTGAAGCAGTGATTCCGGATGAAGCGAAGGCGATTGGTACTGTGCGGACTTTGCATGCGCACAATAGGGAAAAGATACGGACGGAGTTAAAAAGAATTGTTGAGGCGGTTTCTGATATTTATCAGGTCAAAGGGGAACTGAATTATCGCGGTAGGTGTTGTCCCGTTTACAATAACGAGGAAATGGTCCCCAAAGTGAGGAATAGTGTTCGTAATATTTTTGAAAAAGGCTTCTATACTGACGAAACTATGAAAATTGGGGGAGAAGACTTTTGCTTTATAAGCAAAGAAGTTCCGTCTGTATTTATGATCGTTGGCAGTTCTAATGGCATGCCGGAAACAGAATATCCGGTTCATAACCCGCATTTTGATGTGGATGAGCATGTGATGCAAAAAGGCGCTGAAGCATTTTCGGCAATTGCGATTGACTACTTGAACGGGTGTTATGAAAGTAAAAGGGACGTTTGTGGTGAACAGTAAGTGTAATTGACATTGACCCACGTCCTGACCCACGAGTGGAAAAAACGGGGCGGAAACAGCGGAACAAAGCGTATCTACGGGTGATGGAATTCTGTGACAAATCCGCTTTATTCTCCCGAAAGCCCGCGGAAGGCGTCCCTATCGAATCTTCACACGCATGAGGCCACTGGTTCGAGTCCAGTAGTCTC
>ERZ1106978.1254-NODE-1254-length-14657-cov-5.650390_pt1 | contig 14657 bp, 13 predicted proteins | sample MGYA00403689_ERZ1106978 | MGnify/ENA primary metagenome ERZ1106978 (study PRJEB35170, sample SAMEA104062434) | human gut metagenome | biome: human gut; feature: human-associated habitat; material: faeces | place: Denmark | collected 2012-08-02 ...
ATGAGGAAGAGCAAAAGGACGGCAGAATATTAAAAGGTCTCCGGTTTAAATTTCCTATATATATGAATAGCAGAAATGTATTAGGCGTGGATTGGGACAACGAGAGTACAGATGAGACTGTGTGCATGTTGTCGAAACTCCATGAGGTGAAGTAGCATGTGAATGTGAGACTTGACATGGACGAGATGGATTTAACGGCAGCTGAGAGGCACTAAAGGTTCAGGGAACATTTGCTCAGCGCGGACCGAAGCGGAGCGTAGACAGGCTACTTATGAGGAGATAAAGAAGTATATTGCACAGATAAAGCAGAAGCATGGCATTATAGAAAGAGAGAACTATAATAAGCCAAAATCTGAGAAGGGCGGACAGCCGGAATGCCCAAAAGAAATAGCAATTGAAGAGGCATTTTATTTGGCAAAGAAAAAAGATGGGATAACCATCCGCTCAAGTGCAGTGGAATACCTGACCTATGTTGCCTCTGTAGGTGATCAACAGGACAGCATAGAAATGCGCTATGAGGATGAAAATATATGGCTGACGCAGAAGATGATGACCACATTGTATGATGTTGGTTTACCAACGATAAATGAACAATTTAAAACAGAACTTACTTGGCAGAGGATAATAGCATATCTAACATTAGCATGGGTTGAGTTTACGCAGGCAGATATTGTATGCAAAACCATATATACATACACAAAAAGGTGAAGTTGTATCTATAAGTGCTTATTTAAATTATTTTTTTATGTGAACATAGTGTTTTATGGATTGTTAGGGACAGATTTAAGAATCTTGGTCGACAGGATTTTGTGAATTATTTTGGCAATTTGTTTGAAAAGTATTTTGCAGAATTACTTGGTTGTACTTTAGATAAAAATGAATATGAAAAGATTCCAGAAGAAAAGGAGAAGAGAGCTGATTGGAAAATATGCTGTGGCAAACATAAAATACTTGTTGAACAGAAATCGGCGATTATGAGATTGTCTGCAAAACAGCAGGGAACAGACGTAAGTGCAATAAAGAGTTTTGCAGTTAAGACTGTAATTAAGGCAATGAGACAACTTGAAAGAACTGAAAATGATTTCGGTGCTGGTAAGTATATAAAAATCATTTTGCTATATGAGGATTATCTTAAACCTGAAATTTTAGAACAAATTATGGACATGCCTGAATGTGATGTAGAAAATGATAACTATTACTGGCTTGTGACAATAAGTGAAATGGAGAGGCTGCTTACTGTTGCGAAGAATGATAGAAAAAAGTTTGACGACATCATTTGTGACAAGGTGGACAGAGAATTACATCATTCTTTGGCAGGGAAAAGTTTAGATCAATTGCTAGATGAACATGGTGTTACTGATAATGAATATATAAGATAAGAAAAATTTATGAAATATAGGAATGCAGCTCAGGATGCTGCAAGATCATTTTTATAACATCAGGTGGTGAACGTATGGCTGAGATAAAAAGTATAAATGAATTATTGAATATGAAGCTGGATATTCCTGATTATCAGAGGCCGTATAAATGGGATATTCAGAACATAGATGATTTATTATCTGATATTACGAATGCAATAAGTGATGCAGATAGATACAGAACTGATTTTAAGTATCGTATTGGAACAATAATTCTCCATAAGACAAAAGATGATATTTTTGATGTAGTGGACGGCAGCAAAGAATTATTTCATTGGTGCTTTTGAAACAGTGTATTGAAGAGGGTTTTAATTGTACGATATTAGAGAAGAACTTTGCGAATAAAGTTACTCAATATAATATTCACAGAAATTATACCTTCATAAGAGAGTGGTTTTCATTAAAGAGCGAGGAAGCAAAGAAGGAATGGGTAAAGAAGAAAATAAGGAAATGGAGTTCTGGACACAGGAGGAATTTCAGGCATTTTTGGAGTGTGTGGCAGATAAGCCTATTTCGTATTATGCATTTGAAATACTTTATTGGACTGGTATTCGTGAAGGTGAGCTGCTTGCCTTGACACCGGGTGATTTCAATTTTGAAAACGCTTCGGATAAACAAGTCATATCAGAGGCTGGAAGGTAAAGATGTAATTACAGACCCGAAAACACCAAAGAGTAACAGAACCATTGTCATGCCGGATTTCCTTACTATAGAGATGGAGGATTTTATAAAAAGCATATACGGAATCAAGATGGATGACAGAATTTTTACCATTTCAAAAAGCTATCTGCATCACGAAATGGATAGGGGAGCAAAGCTTGCAGGAGTGAAAAGAATCCGAATCCATGGATTACGACATGCGCAGTATTGTCATTTTGACAATTTTGTATTATTCACGGGTTTTAAACTTGATGGGGATTGCGTCCCCATACCCACGTGAAAATATAATTGCAGGCGATTACATTTTAGCAGATACGCAAGCGTTTCTGAGTAAGCGTCACAGACACCAAAATAAGAAAATTTTGATAAGGCATATCACTGGAATAAGTGAATGTTTTTTTGTTTTCAAATATTCAATTAACTGAAAAAGTAAAAAAGTTTTCCTCAGGGGCTGTAAAAATACCTTTCAGCGTTTCGTATTAATGAAAGGGTATTTTTTGCAGGAAAAATAAAAAATTTTTATCAAGAGCCTGTGTTTATGCCCTTCATCTTTTATATATGTGTAAGAACATTTTTTAGCCGGCATAAAAATGATTTTTACAACAGTTAGAAACAGAAATGAGGCGAGAAAAGAATGAAATATGAATACATGAAGGAGTCAGAGCAGAGGATTCAGTACTTCCGGTTTCCGAAGTTTTTGCTAAAACTGCGAATTTCTCAAACTGCAAAATTCCTTTATATGATTTTGTATGACCGGGCGCGGATATCGAGAAAGAATAGCTGGATAGACAAGTATGGAAACGTTTATCTGATATTTCCAATAGATGAATTGTCTGTTCAAATCGGCAAATGCAAATCTTCTGTAAAAACAACATTGAAGGAATTAGATGATGAGGGATTATTGGTTCGCAGATTCGGTGGATTTTCAAAACCTAATCATTTATATGTAAAAATTCCATCTGATGAGATAGGTTTACAGCCAGTTGATAAGAAGGTGTTTGAAAAGATGGCGATAACAGAGTCAGAAAAGCAACCATCATCTAGCCGAAAAAATGGCTGTGCAGGAGTCGGAAATGTGGCACCTAGTAAAGTAACTGAGAAATATAAAAGAAATAAATATTATGAAGTAAATTAAGGTAGTTTAATATGGAAGTGGGATGACGCTCTGACTTAGGCTGGAGTGTTTTTCTGTGGAAAAAACATAAAAAAATATTATAATAGAAAAGAAATTTTAAGAAAAACGGAGGAGTTAGGAAAATGAAATCGAAATCCGGAAACAAGAAATTATGGATTGCAGTTATTATTTTCGTACTGATGATAGCCGGAGCAATCGGCAATCATTCGGATAATAAGAAAGAAAAACCTGACAGGGAAAGTTCCGTTGCCACGGAAACACAGACTGAAACAGAGACAGAAAGCAATACAGAGCCTGGTGGTGATACGGAGGATTTTGTTACCGAGGGAGTCATCAGTAATACCTATAAGACAGATAGCAGTTCCGCCGGACAGATGCAGGTGCATTTCATAGATGTAGGGCAGGGCGATGCTACCTTGATAGCTTGTGATGGTCATTACATGCTGATAGATGCCGGCAATAATGACAAAGGAACAACGGTACAGTCCTATCTTATGAGCCAGGGTGTAGAGAAACTGGATTATGTCATAGGAACGCACCCGGATGCAGACCATATTGGCGGACTGGATGTAGTAATTTATAAATTTGACTGCGATACAATTATCATGCCGGATGTGGCAAATGACACCAGAACTTATGATGATGTGGTGCAGGCAATGAAGTCCAAGGGCTATCAGACCACTTATCCGGTGGTAGGAGAGACCTATACCCTTGGAGGAGCAATCTTTACCATTGTGGCACCAAATGCAGACTATGGAAATGACATGAACGACTGGTCGGTGGGTGTGCTGGTGCAGAATGGCAACAACCGCTTCCTCTTTACCGGAGATGCAGAAGAAAAAGCGGAAGAGGACATTTTAAATAATGGAATTGATATTTCGGCAGATGTCTATGCGGCAGCGCATCATGGAAGCAAGACAGCCACAAGTCAGGCTTTTTTGGATAAGGTATCACCGACTTATGTGGTAATCAGTGCCGGTGAAGGCAATAAATACGGACATCCTCATGCAGAGGTGCTGAACCGTCTGCGGGCAGCCGGCATATCCGTGTTTCGTACCGATGAACAGGGTACGATTGTAGCCACGTCAGATGGAAATGATATCACCTGGAACTGCTCCCCGTCAGAAAGCTGGAAAGCAGGAGAACCGACCGGAAGTAGTGATAGTACAACAAATAATTCCACAGCAGACAGCACTACATCATCAGGCAGCAGTGATGCAGGTATAGCTGCAGATGCATCCGGCAGTTCAAATAGTGACAGCAGTTCCGTTATGGTACATATTACAGACACCGGTTCAAAATATCATTCGGCAGGCTGCTTGTATTTGAAAAAGAGTGACCATGAGGTGACTTTGTCAGAGGCGAAGAACATGGGTTTGACACCATGCTCAAGATGTAACCCGCCACAGTAATGAGAAAAACTAATCGCCAAGCCCCTTGCACTTTTTATAGGATTAGTATACAATGATTTGGGTTAGAAACAACTAACTTCGTGCGAATCATAGGGACTTCTTTAGAATATGGAGACGAAAATATCCGTATTCACCGGAAGAAATATTCTTCCGGGAGGCAGAGTCCTGTATCTGACAAAATATGAAGAGGAACTGCACCGAGCTTCAAAGTTATAAACTTCCAAAAGCTGGCACGGAATATACCGCAGAGCAGTTAATCGTACTCCTATAGATAAATGATATTCTTTAACAAACACCAAAGAAGCTGCAGTACGGCAGCTTCTTTTGGCGTGCCGGGAAAATGGAAGGGTGGTTATTATAGAGGGAAAAAGAAAAAATGCATAAAAAATGGATAAATATGCATCAAACTTAGTGACTATTTGTTTTGCGAAAAAGGTTGAAAAAACCTTCCCGATATGGTAGAATTTTTACAATTTAGGTAGACTGTGCAGGTTTGGTGCATTTTTTATGCAAAAGGAAGGAAAAAGAGATGACTGACTCTTTTTTTTTGCGCAGGTATCGGAAGAATAGAAAGGACAGGGTGAACAAATGAAAGCTTTTCTTATATTGGAAGATGGCAATGTATTTACCGGAACCAGCATCGGTTCAACACGGGAAGTTATCAGTGAAATCGTATTTAATACGTCGATGACAGGGTATTTAGAGGTACTGACAGATCCATCTTATGCAGGACAGGCGGTAGTAATGACATATCCGTTGATTGGAAATTATGGAATCACACCGGATATGGAGTCAGGACGTCCATGGGTAGATGGATATATCGTAAGAGAATTATCCAGAATGCCAAGCAATTTCCGCTGTGAAGGAACCATTCAGGATTTTCTGAAAAAATACGATATACCGGGAATTGCAGGAATTGATACCAGAGCATTAACCAAGCTCTTACGTGAAAAGGGAACAATGAATGGAATGATTACAACAGATGAGAATTACAATCTGGATGAGATTATTCCAAAATTAAAGGCTTACACCACAGGAAATGTGGTAGATAAAGTAACCTGTGAAGAGAAAAGCGTATTGCCTGGAAAGGGCAAAAAAGTAGCACTGTTAGACCTTGGTGCTAAGAGAAACATCGCCCAGTCATTAAATAAAAGAGGCTGTGAAGTTACCGTTTATCCGGCACACACCACAGCGGAAGAAATTTTAAGCACGAATCCGGACGGAATCATGTTAAGTAATGGACCTGGAGACCCGAAGGAGTGCAAGGAGATTATTGCAGAGATTCGCAAATTATATGAATCCGACACACCGATTTTTGCAATCTGCTTGGGACATCAGCTGATGGCACTTGCAACCGGTGCGGACACATATCATTTGAAATATGGTCATCGTGGAGGAAATCATCCGGTTAAGGATTTAAAGACCAACCGTGTATACATTTCCAGCCAGAACCATGGTTATGCAGTAGATACCAATACACTGGATGAGAAAATTGCAAAACCGGCATTTGTAAATGTAAACGATGGAACCAACGAAGGATTAGAGTATGTCGGAAAGAACATTTTTACCGTACAGTTCCATCCGGAAGCATGTCCGGGACCACAGGATTCTGCTTACCTTTTTGACCGTTTTATTGAGATGATGGGAGGAACGAAATAATGCCTAAGAATAAAGATATTAAAAAAGTATTAGTAATTGGTTCAGGTCCGATTGTCATTGGACAGGCTGCAGAGTTTGACTATGCAGGAACACAGGCATGTCGTTCTTTAAAAGAAGAAGGAATCGAAGTTGTTCTGGTAAACTCCAATCCTGCTACCATTATGACGGATAAGGATATTGCAGATGAAGTTTATATCGAGCCATTAACTGCAAAAGTATTAGAGCAGATTATCATAAAAGAAAAACCGGACAGCGTCCTTCCTACCTTAGGTGGACAGGCAGGTCTTAACCTTGGTATGGAGTTAGCAGAATCCGGATTCTTAGAGAAACATGGTGTCAATCTGATTGGTACAACTGCTGAGACAATTTTTAAGGCTGAGGATCGTCAGGCATTTAAAGATACCATGGAAAAAATCGGTGAGCCATGTGCACCATCCCAGGTAGTACACAATGTAGAAGATGGTATCAAATTTACCAATACCATCGGATATCCGGTTGTACTTCGTCCTGCTTATACCTTAGGAGGAAGCGGCGGCGGAATCGCACATAATGAGACAGAGCTTATCGACATCTTATCCAACGGACTTCGTCTGAGCCGTGTCGGAGAAGTACTGGTAGAACGTTGTATCGCAGGCTGGAAGGAAATCGAGTACGAAGTAATGCGTGATGCCAATGGAAACTGTATTACTGTATGTAATATGGAAAATATTGATCCGGTCGGAGTTCATACCGGTGACAGTATCGTTGTTGCACCTTCCCAGACTCTTGGAGATAAAGAATATCAGATGCTGCGTACTTCGGCACTGAATATCATTACAGAACTGAATATTACTGGTGGATGTAACGTACAATACGCATTAAATCCAGACTCTTTTGAATATTGTGTAATTGAGGTAAACCCGCGTGTAAGCCGTTCTTCTGCACTGGCTTCCAAAGCGACAGGATACCCGATCGCAAAAGTTGCTGCAAAGATTGCCCTTGGATATACACTGGACGAGATCAAGAATGCAGTTACAAAGAAAACTTATGCAAGTTTCGAGCCAATGCTTGACTACTGTGTTGTTAAGATGCCGAGACTTCCATTCGATAAATTTATCAGTGCAAAGAGAACATTGACGACACAGATGAAGGCTACCGGAGAAGTTATGAGTATTTGCGATAACTTTGAAGGAGCTCTTATGAAAGCGATCCGTTCTCTGGAGCAGCATGTAGACTGCCTGCTTTCTTATGATTTTTCAGCGCTTTCCAAAGAAGAAATTCTGGAAAAACTGGAAATCGTAGATGACCGCAGAATCTGGATGATCGCAGAAGCAGTCCGTAAAGGAATTTCATATGATGAGATCCATGCAATCACAAAGATCGACAAATGGTTCATCGACAAGATTGCGATCCTTGTTGAGATGGAACAGGCTCTGAAGACACAGGAACTCACGCCGGAACTTCTGAAAGAAGCAAAACGTATTGAATTTCCGGATAATGTTATTGCACGCCTGACTGGAAAAGATGAGAGAGAAATCCACAATATGCGTCATGCGAACGGAATCGTTGCAGCATACAAGATGGTTGATACCTGTGCGGCTGAGTTCGCGGCAGAGACCCCATATTATTATTCTGTATTCGGAAGCCAGAACGAAGTAGAAGAGACTTCCGGCAAAAAGAAAGTTCTAGTACTTGGATCAGGACCGATCCGTATCGGACAGGGTATCGAGTTCGACTTCTGTTCTGTACATTGTACATGGGCATTTGCAAAAGAAGGATACGAGACTATTATCGTAAATAACAACCCGGAAACTGTAAGTACCGATTTTGATATCGCAGATAAGCTGTATTTTGAACCACTTACTCCGGAAGATGTAGAGAGCATTGTAGACCTGGAAAAACCGGACGGAGCAGTTGTTCAGTTTGGTGGACAGACTGCGATCAAATTAACAGAATCCCTGATGAAGATGGGAGTGCCGATTCTTGGAACTTCCGCAGAAGATGTAGATGCCGCAGAGGACAGAGAGCTCTTTGACGAGATCCTTGCACAGTGCAATATTCCACGTCCGAAGGGAGATACAGTATTTACCGCTGAAGAAGCAAAAGAGGTTGCCAACCGTCTCGGATATCCGGTACTGGTTCGTCCTTCTTATGTACTTGGCGGACAGGGAATGCAGATTGCAATCAACGATCATGATATTGATGAATTTATCGGAATCATCAACCGTATTGCACAGGATCACCCGATTCTGGTTGATAAATATTTGGTCGGTAAAGAAATTGAGGTCGATGCAGTATGTGACGGAACAGACATTCTGATCCCTGGTATTATGGAACATATTGAGCGTGCCGGAATCCATTCTGGTGACAGTATTTCTGTATATCCTGCGCAGAGCATTTCTGAAGTGACAAAGCGTAAAATTGAAGAATATACAAAGCGTCTTGCAAAAGCCCTTCACGTAATTGGTATGATCAACATCCAGTTCATCGTATGTGGCGAAGATGTTTATGTCATCGAAGTAAACCCACGTTCAAGTCGTACCGTTCCTTATATCAGTAAGGTAACAGGTATCCCGATCGTTCCGCTTGCTACAAGAGCGATCATCGGACATAAGATCAGAGAAATGGGTTACACACCGGGACTTCAGAAAGAAGCTGATTATATTGCAATCAAGATGCCGGTATTCTCATTTGAGAAGATCCGCGGTGCTGATATCAGCCTTGGACCTGAGATGAAGTCTACCGGAGAGTGTCTGGGAATTGCCAAGACATTTGATGAGGCTCTTTATAAAGCATTCATCGGTGCCGGAGTCAAACTTCCAAAACACAAGAACATGATTATGACAGTTCGTGATGAAGATAAGGAAGAAGCAGTAGAGATCGGACGCAGATTCGAGAAGATCGGTTACAAGATCCGTGAAGCCCAGCAAGTTGACCGCGTGCCCTACATGCTGGTGCTGGGCGCTAAGGAGGCCGAGGCTGGCAACATCAGTGTGCGTGATCGCAAGGGCGAAACCACCACGCAGGAGCTGGATGCCTTCATCAACAATATCGTGACCGAGATCAAGGAGCGCCGCTACAACTAAGCGTTCCGCGGTTCCACCGAGCTTTACAGCTCCCGATTGCTTCCAGTCGGGAGCTGTTTTGGTATCAGGCCCGCAGATCGTTCATCATCAAGGTTGTTTACCATTCTAAGGAGGTGCAGCATTGAAACGTAAGTTTTTGACCCTGATCGCCGCCGTGGCTGCCGGTGCGGACGGTCTGGAGGTAGAGGTGCACTACGACCCCCAGCACGCATGGAGCGACGGCGCACAGTGCCTGACCCCGGACGCCTTTGCACAGGCCATGGCAAAGTGCCGTCAGGTGGCATGGGCCATTGGCCGCGATATGTAACGGCCTATGCTGGTAACGATTCAGAACGCGCGTTCCGTGGGCGGCACCATCACTGCCCCACCCAGCAAGAGCATGGCCCACCGTGCTGTGCTCTGCGCGGCACTGGCCGAGGGCCGCAGCCATATCACGAACCTCGAATTCAGCAAGGACATCTCTGCCACGCTGGGCGCAGCGGCACAGCTGTGCGCCCGTGTGCGCACCGGCGCAGACGATGCTGTGGTGGAAGGGCTGGGGCATTTTGTGCCCCTTGCCGCGCCGGTGGACTGCTGCGAGAGCGGCAGCACCCTGCGCTTTCTCATCCCCATCGCCAGCCTGACCGGACAGGCAGTTTCCTTCACCGGCCGCGGGCGGCTGATGGAGCGGCCTCAGTCGGTGTATGACGCTCTGTACCGGGAGCAGGGCCTGCGGTTTGAGCAGAGCGCTTCCGGGCTGACCGTGGAAGGGGCACTGACCCCCGGCGAATACCGCCTTGCAGGCAATGTATCCAGCCAGTTCATCAGTGGGCTGCTGTTTGCTCTGCCGCTGCTTTCCGGCAACAGCACGCTGCACCTCATCCCGCCGGTGGAGAGCCGCAGCTACATCGATATGACCCGCTCTGTGCAGGCAGCCTTCGGTGTGCAGAGCCATTGGCTGGACGAAAACACTCTTGCCATCCCGGGCGGGCAGCACTATCACCCCTGCGATTACACCGTGGAGGGCGATTACAGTCAGGCCGCGTTCCCGGCGGTGCTGGGTGCAGTGTGCGGCGGCGTGACCATCACCGGCCTTGCCCCGGAAACGCTGCAGGGCGATGCCGCCATTCTGGACATCCTGCGCCGGTGCGGCGCGGTGTTTACCCGCACGGCAGAGGGCATCTCTTTTGAAAAGGCCCCGCTGCACGGGGTGGACATCGACCTTGCGGACTGCCCGGACCTTGGCCCTGTGCTCATGGTGCTGGGCCTGCTGTGCGAAGGCACTACAGTCATCCGCAACGCAGAGCGTTTACGCCTGAAGGAGAGTGACCGCATCGCTGCCATGGAGGCCGAGCTGCGTGCCTGCGGCGGCGTGCTGGAAAGCGAGGGCGGCACCATTACGGTGCACGGCTGCGCGAACAGGCTGCACGCTCCGGCAGGTGTTCTGCATGGGCACAATGACCACCGTGTGGTCATGAGCCTTGCGGTGCTGGCCCTGAGTACGGGCATTCCCCTGACCGTGGACGATGCCGAAGCCATTACAAAAAGCTGGCCGAATTTCTTTGAAGCCATCAAGCCCTTGGGCGCGGAGGTGGAATATGCTTGATAAAACAAAACGTTATCTCGTGGTGGGCCTTGGCCTGCTGGGCGGCAAATACGCGCTGGAACTGACGAAAGCCGGTTTCCATGTGGACGGCATCAACCGCAGCGAAGGGCATTTGCAGTACGCGCTAGAGCACGGCTATATCGCCAGCGGCAAGACCCACGATTTTGAGGACCTTGTGAGCAGCGCCGACCACATCATCTTTGGTCTGTACCCCACGGCCCTCATCGAGTGGTTCCGCACCTACGGCCATCTGCTCAAGCCCGGCTGCATTTTTACGGATGTTTCCGGCGTAAAGACCGGCCTTGTGGAGCCGGTGCAGGCCATGTGCCCGGCAGGCGTGGAGTTCATTGCCAGCCACCCGATGGCAGGCCGTGAGACTTCCAGCGTGGAGCACGCCGCCGAGGTGAACTTTGCCCCGGCCAACTTCATCATCACCCCCACGGAAAAGAACACGCCAGAGGCCATTCAGTGGGCAAAGGACCTGGCCGAAGTGCTGGGCTTCCACCACATCTGCACCCTGACGGTGCAGGAGCACGACAAGATGATCGGCTACGTCAGCCAGCTCTGCCACGCCATCGCCGTCAGCCTCATGTGTGCAAACGACAACTCTTCTCTCTGCGAGTACACGGGCGACTCCTTCCGCGATTTGACCCGCATCGCCCGCATCAACGAGAAGATGTGGGCGGAGCTGTTCCTCTGGAACAAGGAGAACCTCATCGCCGAGATCGACCAGTTCGATTCCGCTCTGGACCAGCTGCGGGACGCCCTCGTGGCCGACGACCGGGACAAGCTGGAAGAGATGTTCCGTCTGTCCACCCAGCGCCGCGCCGCATTCGACAAAAAGGACTCGTGACCGTAAAGGAGGCCGCCCATGCCCAAGCAGGAGGGACAAAAATCCAAACTGTTGGCGCTGCTGCATATCTTTGAGCAGCAGACCGACGAGGAGCATCTGCTGAATGTGCCTCAGCTGGTGGAGCTGCTGGCCCGGCAGGGCATCCTCTGCGAGCGAAAGAGCGTCTACAGCGACATCGACGCGCTGAACGCGCTGGGCTATGACATCCGGCTGCGCCGGGGCCGCAGCGGCGGCTATTGGATGGCGACGCGGCCTTTCGAGCTGGCGGAGCTGAAGCTTCTGGTGGACGCTGTCCAGTCCAGCCGGGTCATCTCGAAAGCGTCCAGTGATAAGCTCATCCATAAGCTGGAAGGGCTGGCCTCCCAGTATGAGGGCAGTCAGCTCCAGCGTCAGGTCTATGTCGATGGCCGCCCCAAGAGCGCCAACAAAGACCTGCCCTACAGCGTGGATGCCCTCTTTACGGCCATCAACACCGGCAGGATGGTGCGCTTCCGCTACAAAAAGGCGGGACGCCCCGCGCCTTACACCATCAGCCCCTGGCAGATGGCGTGGGAGAACGGCTGCTACTACCTCATCGCCTATCAGGATGAGAAGGAGCCGGTAGGCATCCGCCATTACCGGGTGGATAAAATGGCCGGCGTCACGGTGCTGGACGAGCCCCGCCGCGGCAAAGAGCAGTTCGCGGATCTCGACCTGCCCGCCTACCTGAAAAAGCACTTTCAGATGTTCGGAGGGCCGGAGTATAGAGTCACCCTGCGGTGTACTTCCGACCTTGAATCAGCCATGCGGGAGCGCTTCGGCGCTTCGCCCATCTTCGTGCCGGAAGGGAAGGAGCACTTCCATTTCGACGTCCCCGTCTGTGTCAGCGACCAGTTCTACGGCTGGGTCTGCGGCTTCGGCGGCAAGATAGAAGTCGTCTCGCCCGCCGAGGTGCGGGACGGCCTGCGGGCGCTGAACGAGCGGCTGGTAAAAATGCATCAATAAAAATAAAGAGGCTGTTGTTCTAACCTCTCCGTCACGGCTGCGCCGTGCCATTGTCCGGGTTGCGGTACCCAGCATCCGCTTCGCTTTGCTTGCGTATTGCTGACCGCGGCCCCAACAACTCCTCCCTGTTTCCGCCACCGGCGGCGGTCGTCGTCGTTGCCCTATCGAGGGGAGGCTTTGGCCATGGCGGAAAGCATTCTCTCTTCGCCAGAGGCTCCCCTACTAGGGGAGCTGTCGAGCGTATGCGAGACTGAGAGGTTGAGTCAACAGCCTCTTTTGCTGTATAAATATTATTTGAAATTACTTTGCGTTGAACACATACTTGTCCATCCGGTGGAACGCCTCTTCAATGCGGGCGCGGGGCGAGGCCAGATTGATGCGCAGATGGCAGGGGCCGTGGAACATCACGCCGTCCTGCACGGCAGCACCGACGGCCCAGCAGGCTTTCTCCACGTCCTGAATGGTCTTGCCGTGGGCGGCGCACCAGTCGGTGCAGTCTACAAAGAGCATATAGGTGCCTTCGGGCTTTGTCACATGGACACCCTCGAAGTGCTTTGCGATGTAGTCGCAGGCGAAATCCACATTGCCGGTCAGCGTCTCACAGAGCTCGTCGGCCCACTCATAGCCCTCGGGGCGGTAGGTACCGATGAGGGCGTGCATCGAGAGGACGTTCATGGAGTTGTAGTGGCAGAGGGAGGATTCCTTCTTGATGCGGTCACGCCACCACGGGTTATAAACGATGTGATAGCTGCCGATGAGACCGGCAAGGTTGAAGGTCTTGGAGGGGGCGTAGAGGGCGGCAGTGCGCATCCGGGCGTCCTCACTGATGGACTGGGTGGGGATGTGCTTGTGGCCGGAGAGGATGATGTCCGACCAGATCTCGTCGGATACGACGTAGACATTATACTTTTTGTACAACTCCATGGCCTTTTCCAGCTCCCAGCGCTCCCAGACGCGGCCGCAGGGGTTGTGGGGGCTGCACAGGATGGCGGCGTGGATGTGCTCTTCGGCGAGGTGCTTTTCCATGTCGGCGTAGTCCATCCGCCAGACGCCATTTTCGTCCTGCACCAGCGGGGAGTGGACGATGTCATAGCCGTTGTTGGTCAGGCAGCGGGTGAAGCCGATGTAGGTGGGGCTGTGGACCAGCACCTTGTCGCCCCGGGAGCAGACGCAGTTCAGTGCGCTGATGACGCCGCCCAGCACACCGTTCTCGTAACCGATGGCCTCGGCGGTCAGACCCGTGACGTCGTTGCGAGTCTCCTGCCAGCGGATGATGGAGTCATAGTATTCGGGCGTCGGGTCAAAATAACCGAAAGCCGGGTGCTGGACCCGCTCGATGACGGCCTGCTGGATGGTGGGCAGGCAGACGAAGTTCATGTCTGCCACCCACATGGGGATGGCATCGAAGCCGGGCTGCGGTGCGTCGGGCGCAAAGCCTTTGCCCAGCCCGTCCACGGCGATGGCGTCCCGGCCATGGCGGTCGGGCAGGGTGGTGAAATCGTACTTCATGGAAGTTCCTCCTGTGGATGCAAAAAAGGCTTTCCCCAAAGGGAAAGCCATAGGTGCAGAAAATCAGCCCTCGATGAGCTCGACGGTCTTCATCTTGACGGGGGTCTTGGGCTTGTCGTTCCAGTCGGTGGGGACGGATGCGATCTTGTCCACGACGTCTATGCCGGCGACGACCTTGCCGAAAGCGGCGTACTGGCCGTCCAGATGGGGTGCGTCCTTATGCATGATGAAGAACTGGCTGCCGGCACTGTTGGGGTTCATGCTGCGGGCCATGCTGATGACGCCGCGGACGTGCTTGATGGGGTTGTTGACGCCGTTGGCGGCAAACTCGCCCTTGATGTTCCAGCCGGGGCCGCCGGTGCCGTTGCCCAGCGGGC
>ERZ1106978.1259-NODE-1259-length-14639-cov-2.981624_pt1 | contig 14639 bp, 10 predicted proteins | sample MGYA00403689_ERZ1106978 | MGnify/ENA primary metagenome ERZ1106978 (study PRJEB35170, sample SAMEA104062434) | human gut metagenome | biome: human gut; feature: human-associated habitat; material: faeces | place: Denmark | collected 2012-08-02 ...
GCAGATGCCTTCAAACTCTATGACACCTACGGCTTCCCCATCGACCTGACGGTCGAGATGGCGCGCGAGGAGGGCATGGAGGTCGACCTCGAAGCCTTCCAGAAGCTCATGCAGGAGCAGAAGGTCCGCGCACGAGAGGCACGCAAGGCCCTCGGCGACCTCGGCTGGGCCGGCATCGACTTCGGCCAGGATATCCCCGAGACGCAGTTCGTCGGCTATGACAAAAACGAGACCGAGGGCACCGTGCTTGCCATCGTGGCAGAGGACGAGTCCCGCAGTGAAATCGCCGCAGGCGTCGAAGCCATCGTGGTGCTCGACCGGACGACGATGTACGCCGAGATGGGCGGTCAGGTCGCCGACCACGGCACGATCACCGGCCCGGACGGCGTGTTCGAGGTCACGGACGTGCAGAAGAACAAGGGCGGTAAATTCATGCACTACGGCCGCGTCGTGAGCGGCACGATCAAACTGGGCGAAGCCTGCAAGATCATGATCGATCCTGAGCGCCGCGCCGCCATCCGCCGCGCTCATACGGCCACACATCTGCTGCAGGCCGCGCTGTTGCGCGTGCTCGGCGAGCATTGCCATCAGGCCGGTTCTCTTGTGGAGCCGGATCACCTGCGCTTTGACTTCACGCACTTCTCCGCCGTCACGCCGGAGGAGCTGGTGGAGATCGGTAATCAGGTCTCCGAGATGGTGCTGCGCGGTGAACCGGTCGAGACGATGGTCCTGCCGATCGCCGAGGCACAGAAGCTCGGCGCGACGGCCCTGTTCGGCGAGAAGTACGGCGAGACCGTGCGTGTTGTGAAGATGGGCGAGGATTCACTGGAGTTCTGCGGCGGCACGCATCTGGACAACACCGCAAAGGTCGGCCCGTTCCGCATCCTGTCCGAGGCCTCCGTTGCCTCCGGCGTGCGCCGCATCGAGGCCTACACCGGCAAGGAGGTCCTGCGCCAGACGGAGCAGATGAGCCGCCTGCTGCTGGATATCGCCCACGAGCTGAAGACGACGCCGAAGGAGCTCATGCAGCGCGCCCACGCCATGGTCAGCGAGGTCAAGGAGCTCAAGCAGCGTCTGGACGCCATGAAGGACAAGCTGTTCAGCGGCGAGATCGACCGCTGCCTGTTTGCGGCGCGTGAGGTCGGAGGCCTGAAGGTTCTGACCGTCATGCGCAATGACATCGCGCCGAACGACCTGCGCAAGATGGGCGACCAGATCCGTGACCGTGAGCCGGACGCCGTTGCCGTGCTGGCCAGCACGCAGGGCGAAAAGATCACGCTGCTTGCCGTCTGCGGCAAGAACGCGGTCGGCCGCGGCATCAAGGCCGGTCAGCTCATCAAAGAGGTTTCCGCAGCCTGCGGCGGTTCCGGCGGAGGCAAGCCCGATTCCGCCATGGGCGGCGGCCGCGACCTGCTGAAGCTGGACGACGCGCTGGCGGGCGTGGATGATTTTGTCACCACGCATCTGGCGTAAATCTGGGAGGAAAAATATGAACGACTGCATTTTCTGCCGCATTCTGGCAGGCGAGATCCCCTCGAAAAAGCTGTATGAGGACGAGCAGTGCCTGGCGTTTTATGACATCCAGCCGCTGGCACCGCAGCATTTCCTTGTTATTCCGAAGGCCCACATCGCCTCGGCCGCAGAGCTGGGCGAGGAGCAGGCCGCGCTCGTCGGTCACATCTTCGCCGTCATTGCGAAGCTCACGAAGGAGCTCGGCTTCGCCGACGGCTTCCGTGTCGTGACGAACTGCGGCGAGGACGCCGGTCAGACCGTGAAGCACCTGCATTTCCATGTGCTCGGCGGCAAGACGCTTGGGTCCTTCAACTGATAAGAGACCAGAATACCTCACCTGGGGCGGGCAATAGCCCGCCCCGGTTTTTTCGGCGGAAGGGAGGGCGGACCATGCGCATTCTCGCGATGTTCTCCGCGGCGTTTGCGGCGGCAGCCGCGCTGTGCGCCTATGCGCTCCCGGCTGCGTGGGGTGCCTCGCGGCCCTTGCCGCGGCGCTTCTGCTTCTGCACGGCGACCCGGTCCGGCGCGTGCGCACGATCGCCCTCGGCCTTGCGGCCGGGTTTCTCTGGTGCTGGGCGGATGCCGGGCGGCTCGTGCCCGTCCGCGCCCTCTGCGGCGAGGGGCAGACCATCGAGGCCGAGGTCTGCAGCTTGCCGGAAAGGACACAATACGGCTACCGCTGCCTTGCCCTGCTGCAGGGGAACCGCATGCAGCTCTATCTCCGCAATGCGCCGGAGGATGCCGCGCTCGGCGACCGCGTGCGCGTCACGGCGGATGTGACGGAGACAGGGAATTCCCTGTATCTGGCTTCCAATGACATTCTCCTGCTCGGCTTTGCCCGCGGCGAGGCCGAATGGGAGCATCCGGAGCAGGTGTCGCTGCGCTATGCTCCGCAGCGGGCCCTGCTGGCCGTGCAGCGCACGATCACGAATTGCTTTCCGGCCGATACTGCGCCGCTTGCCATCGCACTGGTGACGGGCGACACGTCCGGCCTGCCCTATGCCCTGCAGACGGCCATGTCCGATGCGGGCATCTCCCACATCGTGGCGGTCTCCGGCATGCATGTGACGCTGCTGCTCGGTGTGGTGCGCCTGCTGTGCCTGCGGCGCAGGCGGCTGACGGCGGGCGTCGGCATCGCGGTGATGATCTTCTTTGCTGCCATGCTGGGCTTTCGGCCCTCCGTCACGCGCGCCGTGGTCATGAACGCCGTGCTGCTGCTCGCACCGCTGCTCGGGCGGGAGAACGACGGGCCGACGTCCCTGTGCTTCGCCCTGCTTCTGCTGCTTCTGCCGAATCCGCGCGCCATTGCAAACGTCGGCCTGCAGTTGTCGTTTGCCGCCGTGGCGGGTCTGCAGCTGTTTTCCGGCGATCTGAACGGCTGGCTGCAGGGCAGACTGCATGTCGCAGCCCTGCGGGAGCGCCATCCGCTTCCGGCGCGGCTGCTGCGCGCGATCTGTGCGTCGCTTGCGGCCACGCTCGGTGCACTGGCCTTCACGCTGCCGCTGGCGGCGTGGTATTTCCGGTCGATCTCGCTGGCCGCTCCGCTGACGAATCTGCTGGCCCTGCCGCTGTTCAGCCTTGCGTTCTCGCTCGGGTGCATCACGGCTGTGCTGGGCCTTGTGTGGCTGCCGCTCGGGCGCATTGCGGCTTGGCCAGCAGCGTGGCTGCTCCGGCTGGCGCGCGGCATCGTCACCACGGCGGCCGGGCTTCCCTATGCTGCCGTTTATCTCAACCGGACACTCCTGTGCGTCTGGCTCATTGCCGCGACCGGAATGTTTGTGATCTTTCTGCTCCAGCGACGCAGGCAGCCCGGCGTGTTTGCGGCCTGCCTGGCCGTGACGCTGACGGCAGCGATCCTCGGCGCGGCCCTGTGGGAGACGGACCCCGTCTCCATGACGGCGCTGGACGTCGGGCAGGGCGCCTGCACCGTCCTGCGGGGCGGCGGTGCGACATTTGTGGTGGACTGCGGCGGCGAGGGCGGAGAGGCCGTCGGCGAGACGGCTGCACGCGAGCTGCGCATGGGCGGTGAAACGTCCATCGACGGCCTCATTCTGACGCATCTGGATGCGGACCACTGCAACGGGGCCGCGCAGCTCATGGCGCGGGTGCAGGTAAGGCGGCTGTTCCTGCCGGAGCAGGAGAGCGACAGCCGCAAGACGATCCTGACTGCGGCGGAGCGCTGCGGCACGGAGATCGTCCTTGTCACGGAGGACCTGACGCTTGATTTTTCCGGCGGCAGTCTGCGGCTGTTTGCGCCGGTCCTGCCCGGCTCGCGCAATTGCGGCCTTGCCGCATTGATGTCCGCGGGAGAATATGATATACTGATCCCGGGCGATATGCCGGCTGCCGCAGAGCGCGTGCTGGCCGATACGCACAGCCTGCCGCAGGTCGAGGTGCTCGTTGTCGGGCACCACGGCGCGGCCGGTTCCACCGCGCCGGAGCTGCTGCAGGCCGTTTCGCCGGAGATCGCAGTTATTTCCGTGGGCGCGGACAATTCCTACGGCCATCCCGCGCAGACCGTGCTCAATCGCCTGACGGAGGCGGGCGCGGCCGTATACCGCACGGATCAGGCGGGCGATATTACGATCACGAGGTAAGGCTATGGCAAAAAAAGCGGAATCCGGCGGCTATGCGCGCCTGAAGGGCGACCTGGCGCAGAAGACGCCCGGCAGCTTCTATGTGCTCTACGGCGAGGAGGACTATCTTCGCCGCTACTATCTTTCCATGCTGCGCAGGCAGCTCGTCGACGGGCCGACGGAGGACTTCAACTTCCACCGCCTGACATCGGAGAATTTTTCGATGCAGGTCCTCTCGGAGAGCCTCGAGGCCCTGCCGATGATGGCGGAGCGCACGATGATCCAGGTCGACGACGTCGATCTGTTCGCCCTGCCGGAGGATGACCGCACGCAGCTGGCGGCGCTGTTTTCCGACATCCCGGACTATGCCTGCCTTGTACTCGTCTATGCGGACTTCAAGCCGGACAAGCGGAAGAAAAAGCTCTGGGACGCCATGGAAAAGAACGCCGTGCTGGCAGAATTCGCCTACCAGACTGAGCGCGACCTCACGGCGTGGATCGTGCGGCACTTCCGTGCGGAGAAAAAGAATATTTCGCCTGCGCTCTGCGGCTACCTGCTGCAGCGCTGCGGCTCGTCCATGACACGGCTCGATGCCGAGATCGCAAAGATCTGCGCCTATTCCGGGGCGGACGACATCGTCCGCGCGGACATCGACGCCGTTGTGGAGCCGACGCTCGAGGCGGTCGTCTTTGAGATCACCGACGCGCTGGGCCAGCGCGAGTTTGACCGTGCACTCGAGCGCCTGAGCATCATGCTCAAGCTGCGGGCAGAGCCCATCGCCATGCTCGGCGCGGTCGGCAGCCATATGCGCAGGCTCCATGCCGCGCGCATCCTGCAGGCGGCCGGGAAGACCGCACAGGATCTTGCCTCGCTCTGCGGCGTCGCGCCGTTTGCGGCCAACAAGTGCTTTGCGCAGGCGCGGCGGCTGTCGGACCGCTTCTGCGCGCAGGCCGTGCTGCTGTGCTGCGAGGCCGACCGGCAGATGAAGACGTCCTATGACGACCCGGCGCGGATTCTGGAGCTTCTGATCCTGCAGCTCGCCGAGGAGGCCCGCCATGATTAAGCTGCGGCAGGCCATCGTCGTCGAGGGGCGCTATGACAAAAATGCCCTGTGCCAGCTCGTCGATGCGCCCGTCATCGAGACGCATGGCTTCGGCGTGATGAAGGACAGGCGCCTGCTCGGCTTTCTGCGGCAGGTCGCCGCGGCGCGGGGCCTCATTATTTTAACGGACTCCGACGGTGCGGGCTTCATCATCCGCAATTTTCTCAAGGGCGCACTGCCGCCGGAGCAGGTGCTGCACGCCTATATCCCCGATGTGCCGGGCAAGGAGCGCCGCAAGCGCGCCCCCGGCAGGGAGGGCAAGCTCGGCGTGGAGGGCATGCCGCCGGAGGTGCCGCTCGAGGCGCTGCGGCGGGCAGGCGCGCAGGCGGAGGACTCGCCGGAGCCGCCGGACCCCATCACAAAAACGGACCTGTATCTCGCCGGGCTTTCCGGCGGCGCGGACAGCGCGGCGCGCCGCCGCACGCTGCAGCAGGAGCTTGGCCTGCCGGAGCATCTCGGCAGCGCAGGGCTGCTGCAGGCGCTGAATCTGCTGATGACGCGCGAAGAATTTCAACACCGCTATGGAGAACTGCGATGATCGATATTTCGGTAAACGAGCTGGTCAAGTCCTTTGAGGTCGGCCAGACCCTGCTGGACGGACTGAGCTTTGACATTCACGAGGGCGAATGCGTCGGCATTATGGGCCGCAACGGCTGCGGCAAGACGACGCTGTTCCGCCTGCTGACGGGGGAGCTGTCCCCTGATTCCGGCGAGATCCACATCGCCGCCGGAAAGAAGCTGGGCCTCATCTCCCAGATCCCGGTCTATCCGGCCGGATTTTCCGTTGAGGATGTGCTGCGCACGGCCTTTGCCGCGCTGGCCTCTCTGAAGCGCCGGATGGAGGAACTGGAAAAAACACTCGAAAAGGATGCTTCCCGAGCGAATCTGAGCGAATATGACCGCCTGAGCAACGCCTATCTGACGGGCGGCGGCTATGAGCAGGACACGGAAGTCGACAAGGTCTGCAACGGCCTTGGCATCCCGGCCGAAATGCGCGGCAGGGAATTCGACCGTCTGTCCGGCGGCGAAAAGACGCGCGTGAACCTGGCGCGCCTGCTGCTCGAGAAGACGGACATCCTGCTGCTCGACGAGCCGACGAACCACCTGGACCTGCGCAGCGTGGAGTGGCTGGAGGACTACATCCGGCACTTCAAGGGCACGGTCCTGACGATCTCGCACGACCGCTATTTCCTTGATCAGGTCGTGCAGCGCATCATTGAAATATCCGCAGGCAAGGCCGAGTTCTACAGCGGCAACTACAGCTTCTATCTCGAGGAAAAGCAGGAGCGCTTCAACCATCAGCTCCGGCAGTATGAGCAGGAGCAGGCCAAGCTCAAGCAGCTCGGCTTCACCGTCGAACGTATGAAGGGCTGGGGCATCAACAACCGTGTGCTCTACCGCCGCGCCATGTCCATCCAGCACCGCATGGAGCGCATCGAGAAGACGGAGCGGCCGACCAAGGAGAAGACGCTCCGCGCCCGCTTCGGCGAAAAGGAGTTCCACGGCGACGAAGTCCTCACCGTCAAGAATCTCAGCAAGCAGTTCGGCGGCCGGACGCTGTTTTCCGGCGTGGAGCTGACGGTGCGGGGCGGCGAACGAATCGCCCTGCTCGGCGACAACGGCACCGGCAAGACGACGTTCCTGCGCGTGCTGCTCGGCGAGCTGCCCGCGGAGGGAAAGATCAAGTTCGGCCCGTCCGTCAAGTCGGGCTATCTGCCGCAGGTCATTCACTTTGCCCACCCGGAGCGCACACTCTATGACACGATGCTCTATGAGAAGAACTGCACGCCCCAGACGGCGCGCGACCGCCTCGGCGCATTCCTGTTCTCCGGCGAGGACGTGTTCAAGACCGTCGGCACGCTCTCCGGCGGCGAGCAGTCGCGGCTGCGGCTGTGCATGCTCATGGATGAAAAAATCAATCTGCTCGTGCTCGACGAGCCGACGAACCATCTGGACGTCGCCTCGCGCGAATGGATCGAATGCGCCCTCGAGGACTACGAGGGCACGCTGATCTTCGTCTCGCACGACCGCTATTTCGTCGATAAATTCGCCACCCGTATCTGGGAGCTTTCAGACGGGACGATCCGCGACTTCCCGTGCGGCTATGCCAAATACCGCGCCATTCTGGAGCACGAGGCGGCCGCCCGTCAGCGGCCCGCCCAGCCGAAGAAGGAAAAGCAGGCCAAGCCGGTCTCCGGCAGCAAGGAGCTGGAAAAGCTCGTCCGCAGGCTCGAGCGGGAGATCGCTGCGAAGGAGGACGAGGCGGCGCAGCTCGAGCAGGCGCTGGCCGGGGCTGCGAGCGACTATCAGGAGCTGCTGCGCCTGACGGCGGAAAAGGAGCGCTGCGAGGCGGAGCTGGAGGACCTGATGGCCCGCTGGGAGGAGGCCGCGCAGGCGCTGGAGCAGGGGTGAGGCCTGCACACCGGATTGTGGAACGGGAAAGGACACTCGTATGGTTTCCTTTCCCACTTTTCTTCCCTCCGAAACTTTCGGCTGGGCAGGTTTTTTGACAGCCTGAAATTTCTTAATGGAATATTCATGAATTCTGCGGCTTTCGGACTTGTGTCCGGGGGCCGCAGCGGCTATAATATACCATGACTATATCTGCTCCGTACACCCCGGAGCGGTCAGAAGGAGATTTTTGCATTATGAGTGAATCCTGCGGAGGCAACTGCTCGAGCTGCAGCGAAGCCTGCTCGGAGCGCAAGCCGGAGAGCCTGCAAGCGCAGCCCAATCCGAAGTCCAAGATCGGCAAGGTCATCGCCGTCGTGTCCGGCAAGGGCGGCGTCGGCAAGAGCACCGTTTCTGCCATGCTGGCAACGGCCATGCAGCGCACCGGCCGCCGCGCCGGCGTGCTGGATGCCGATATCACCGGCCCGTCCATCCCGAAGGCCTTCGGCGTCAGCGAATGCGCCAGTGCGGATGAGGAGGGCATTTACCCGGCCGTGACGGAAAGCGGCATCCAGATCATGTCCGTGAACCTGCTGCTCGAGCATGAGGATGACCCTGTTCTCTGGCGCGGACCCATCATCGCGGGCGCGGTCAAGCAGTTCTGGACGGACGTCGTGTGGGAAAATGTCGACTATCTGTTCGTCGACATGCCTCCCGGAACGGGCGACGTGCCCCTGACGGTCTTCCAGTCCCTGCCGGTGGACGGCATCGTGATCGTCACCTCGCCGCAGGAGCTTGTCTCCATGATCGTGGCCAAGGCCGTGCGCATGGCCGAGATGATGCATGTGCCCGTCATCGGCCTTGTGGAGAACTACAGCTACTTCCGCTGCCCGGACTGCGGCAAGTGCCATCAGATCTTCGGCAAGAGTCATCTGGACGAGACGGCGCAGGCCTATCATCTGCCGGTGCTCGCGCGCCTGCCCATCGATCCCGCCGTGGCGGAGGCCTGCGATGCGGGCCGTGTCGAATCGCTCGACACGACGGAGCTCGATCCTGCCCTGCAGGCCATCCTTGCGCGCTGAGGCACCTTTTCCGCGGAATTATTTTCCGATACAAGGGAACGAACGGCGCACCGGCGCCGTCTATATAGAGGAAACAGTCCGGCGAAAAACCAGAGGGACTTTTTCGGCTGGCTGAGAGGAAGCGCCGCTGCGGCGCAGAAACGGAGGATCTACAATGAAGAAACGAATGCTTTGCTGCCTGCTGGCATTGGTGCTTGCGGTCGGGCTGCTGTCTGCCTGCGGCTCCGGGAAAGCGGCGGTTTATGTGCAGTCTGTGGCGGCGCTCACGGGCTATGGCTCGCTCGGCGGCGCGAACGCCAGCTCCGGCGTCGTCGTGGCGCAGAAGGAGATCAAGGTCGAACGCGATTCCAGCCGGAAGGTCAAGCAGCTCAATGTCGAGGTCGGCCAGGAGGTCAAGTCCGGCGAGGTCCTGTTTACCTATGATATGGAGGATATGCAGCTCACCATCGACAAGGCCAAGCTTGAGATTGAGCAGATGAAGAACAACGTCAAGGATCTGACGTCCCAGATCTCCCAGCTCGAGAAGGAAAAGAAGAGCGCGCCCACCTCGGAGCAGCTCTCCTACACCGTGCAGATCCAGGCACTTGAGGCCGACAAGAAGGAAGCGGAGTATAATATCACCGTCAAGCAGAAGGAACTCGATGCCATGACCTCCGGCTCCGGCACCGCGAATGTGACGGCTCCTGTGGACGGCAAGGTGCAGGCCATCAACGAGAACGGCACGGACAGCAGCGGCAATGCCGCAGCCTACATCACGCTGGTGCAGGACGGCGCTTACCGCGTCAAGGGCAAGATCAACGAGCTGAACCGCAGCGACATCGCCGTCGGCGTTCCCGTTGTCATCCGCTCCCGTGTGGACGATTCCGTCTGGTCCGGCACCATCACGGAGATCGATACGGAAAACCCGAGCTCCGGCAACGCAGGCTTTTCCTATGACTACGGCTATTCCAATTCCGACGACACGAGCAGCTCCAGCAACTATCCGTTCTATGTCGAGCTCGACAGCACGGACGGCCTGATGCTCGGTCAGCACGTCTATATTGAGCCGTCGGACGGCGGAACGGTCTCCGACACCATGAAGCTCGACGCCTCATTCCTGCAGGGCTCTGCGGAGGAGGGCTTCTGGGTCTGGGCCGAGAAGGACGGCAAGCTCGAGAAGCGCACCGTCACCGTCGGCACGTTCGACGAGACCTACAATACCTATGAGATCCTCGACGGCCTTGCGGCGGAGGATTATATCGCCTTCCCCGAGGACGGCATGGAGGAGGGCGACCCGACGACGCACACCATGCCGACGGAGGATCCGAGCGCAGAGCCGAGCGACGGCGTCGATGACAGCGGCGCGACCGGCGACGGCGTCGATGACAGCGGCGCTATCGGCGACAGCGCGGACACTGGCCCCATCGAGGGCGGCGAAGAGGAGTCTGCAGGCAGCGAGGACGGCGAGTCTTCTCAGACGGGAGGAGTCACCTATGCTCGTTGAAATGAAGGATATCTGCAAGGATTATCCGCAGGGCAAGGAGACTGTCCGCATCCTGAAAAACATCAACCTGCAGGTCGAGGAGGGCGACTATCTCGCCATCATGGGCCCGTCCGGCTCCGGCAAGACAACGCTCATGAACCTCATCGGCTGTCTTGACGTGCCGACGAGCGGCGAATACCTGTTGGCGGGCGAGAATGTCACCCAGGCCAACGAAAACCAGTTGGCGGAGATCCGCAACCGCCAGCTCGGCTTTGTGTTCCAGAGCTTCTATCTGCTGCCGAAGCTTTCGGCCGTGGATAATGTCGCCCTGCCGCTGCTGTACGCCGGTGTGAACAAGAAGGAACGCCGCGAGCGCGCCATTGAGGCGCTGCAGATGATGGGCCTCGGTCAGCGGCTGAATTTCCGCCCGAACCAGCTCTCCGGCGGTCAGTGCCAGCGCGTCGCCATTGCGCGCGCCATCGTGGGCCGTCCGAAGCTGCTGCTGGCGGACGAGCCGACCGGCGCGCTGGACTCTGCTGCGGGCAACCAGATCATGGATATTTTCGACGCGCTGAACGACGCCGGCTCTACGATCATCATGATCACGCATGAGCAGGAGATCGCCGAGCGCGCAAAGCGGATCAATTATATCCGCGACGGCATCCTGTCGGACGGCAGAAGGGACGGTGAGAGCCTTGCATAAGAAAAAGAGTGTCAAAGCGATCGTAATTTCGGGCGTCAGCCTGCTGCTCGTAGCGGCGATCGTCGTGGGCGTGCTGTGGTACCTTGGACACCGCAGCGAGCCTGTCAAGGTCGCGCCCGTGTCCATGTTTATGGGCTGGCTCTCGAACGAGAGCACGCAGTCCGGCAACGTGACGGCAGATAACCTGCAGAAGATCTATGCCTCCGATACGCAGACCGTCACGGCCCTGCTCGTGCAGGAGGGCCAGACCGTCAAGAAGGGAGACCCGCTGTTCCGCTATGACACCACACTCTCCGACATTCAGGTCGAGCGGCAGGAGATTGCGGTCAAGAAGGACGATCTGAACCTCAACAAGGCCAAAAAAGACCTTGCCAACATCAACCGCCTGCGCCCCTATGTGCCGACGCAGCCGACGGATCCCCCCACGGAGCCGACGGAGCCGGAGCCGACGGACGAGCCGACCCAGCCGCCTGAGCCGACGGAGCCGACCGTTCCCATTGCCCCGGAGGAGCTGCCCTATCTCATGGGCGGCGAGGGCACGCAGGCCTCTCCGCTGTTCTACCTCTGCGCGGCGGATATGCAGTATGATCAGTCCTATTTTGAAGAGCTCCTCGGCGAAAAAACGGAGCTGTGGGTCGTGTTCCAGGTGCGCGAGGGCAATGCCCTGCACGCCGAGCTGCTCAGCGAGCTTCCGCTGAAGCTTACGCGCGACGAGGAAACGCAGACCATCCGCTTTACGGTGTTCGTGCCGGAGCAGGATGACGTGCAGACGGAAACGCAGGCTGCTCCCCGTGTTTCGCCCGGCCCGGATGTCACGGTCGTCGACTATGACGGCGAATACACTGCGGCGGAGATCGCAAAGATGCGCGCCGAGAAGCAGAAGGAAATCCGCGACCTCGACCTGAAGCTCCGCATGGACAAGGTCGAGCTGGAGCGCATGAAGCGGGAGGCGGCGAACGGCGTCGTAACGTCCGCGCTGGACGGCACGGTGCTCCGTGTGAATGACCCCGATACAGCCAAGCAGGAGGGAAGCCCCGTGATCGTCGTCTCCGGCGGCGGCGGTTATTATGTCAAGACCGGCGTGACGGAGCTGGACCGCGATAAATATCCGGTCGGCACCCAGATGCGCATCCAGTCGTGGGAGCACGGCGAGGTCTACGGTACGGTGGCGGAGATCTCCGATACCCCGGTGCCCTCCTCCAATAATCCCTATTACTCGTCCGGCAACCAGAACGTCAGCTTCTACACCATGCTCATTGCGCTCGATGCGGACAGCCCGCTGCGCGAGGACGAGTGGGTCGACGTCTACTTTAACGCTGCGTCGACGGCCAGCGAGGATGCCCTGCGCATCGAGACACGCTTCATCCGGCAGGATGACGGCGGAAGCTATGTCTATCGCCGCGGTGAGGATCAGCTCCTGCACAAGCAGTATGTCACGACGGGCGTCGTGCAGTGGGGCTATACGGAGATCAAAAGCGGCCTGACGGCCGACGACTGGATCGCCTTCCCCTACGGGAAGGATGTGAAGGAGAACGCAGAGACCATTGAGAGCGACAACTCGGATGATTTCTACTACTACGGCAGCTATTAACGGGAGGCGAGAGCATGTTTGAAAATATCCAGCTTGCATTTCAGGGCGTTTTCGGCCATAAGCTCCGCTCGTTCCTGACGATGCTCGGCATCATCATCGGTATCGCTTCCATCATCACGATCATCTCGACCATCAAGGGCACGAATGAGCAGATCAAGCAGAATCTCATCGGTTCCGGCAGCAATATCGTCAATGTCCAGCTCTATCAGAATGACTGGGCCGTCGACATGTCCTATCAGACGCCGGACGGCATCCGCGTCCTGCAGGACGAGCAGCGCGATGAGATGATTGCCCTCGACGGCGTGGCAGATGTGACGCTCTACCGCAGCCGCGAGAATGTTGAGGGCTTCTATTACCGCAACACGGGCTTCAGCGGCAAGCTCTACGGCGTGGACGATCACTATTTCTCCGTCTACGGCTATGAGGTCCGCAGCGGCCGCGGCTTTACGGCCCGCGACTTTGCCTCGGCCAGTAAGAACGTCATCCTCGATGAGACGGCGGCCAAGACGCTCTTTAGCTCGGACGATCCCATCGGTAAGATCGTGGAGATCTCCGGCGAGCCGTTCACGGTCGTCGGCGTGGTGAGCCAGAAATCCAGCTTCGAGCCGAGGATCAACTCCGTGAAGGACTATGCGATGTATGTGCAGGAGTCCAGCGGCCTGGCCTTTGTGCCGACGTCCGTCTGGCCGGTGCTCTACCGCTTCGACGAGCCGCAGAACGTGGCCGTCCGCGCCACGTCGACCGACACCATGACCGACGCGGGCAAGGCTGTCGCGGACTATCTGACGAGCCATCAGATCATCGCCAGCAAGGCCACGGGCGACAACAGCTATTCCTACCGCAGCGATGACCTGCTCAAGCAGGCCCAGCAGCTGCAGGAAATGAGCAGCGCGACGAACAACCAGCTCATCTGGATCGCCAGCATCTCCCTGCTCGTTGGCGGTGTCGGCGTTATGAACATCATGCTGGTATCTGTAACAGAGCGTACCCGTGAGATCGGTCTGAAAAAGGCGATCGGTGCGAAAAAGGGAAAGATCCTGGCGCAGTTCCTGACAGAGGCATCTGTGCTGACCAGCATCGGCGGCATCATCGGTGTGGGCATCGGTATCGGGCTGGCACAGCTGATCTCCAAGATCGCATCCGTGCCGGTGGCAATCAGTTCCCTGTCCATTGTGGTTTCCGTGGTATTCTCCATGGTGGTGGGCATTGTCTTTGGACTGATCCCGTCCATCAAGGCATCCAACCTGAATCCCATTGACGCTCTGCGCTATGAGTGACGCAGTGTCATTTTACTTTCAATTTGTTCAACTTGTTCTATGATAAACAGAAAGCTCCGGTCTGCGGAAAAATTGCAGACCGGAGCTTTCGCAGTTGGTGAAAATGGCTGCTGTACACATTGCATTTTCTGAAAAATCCCCTTGACAAATGGGGCGTGATAGCGTATAATAGAAATAGAAAGAGCATACCAGTAGACGGTCTGCTCCCACTGCTTTAGATTAAAAAAGATTTAACCGCCACAGGTTTGGAGACTATGGGCGGTTATTTCTTTTTATTCTCGTCATTGCGGTGATCTGCATTACTATTTTTATGATTATAGTAAATGTAAAAGATCAGACTTGCGAGATTTAACAGAATACTGCAAATTTTCAGCAAGTCGTCAAAAGTGACGTACTGATCCATCATAGCAACCACCTCCCAACTGTTGTAAATTCAGCAGTGGGAGTGGAAACAAAAGAAAATTCAAACCGCCTACCGTTTCAGGTATGCCCTCAATTAACCATTATACCAGACGCATCAAAATTTGTCAAATCAAAACACCGCATCGCTTTTCGGAAACATCCGAAGAACGGTGCGGTGTTTTTGTGTGCAGTGCTGTTCTTATTCCACCTGCATGATCGCTCCTGTGATCTGCCGGAGAATGGGCGATGCGGCTTGATTTCCATAGCCGCCGTCCTCTGCCAGAACAGTCACCGCATATTTCGGTTGTTCCGCCGGGAAAAATGCCGTTACCCAGCCGTGACAGTACTCGGTCCCGTCAACGTCACAGCGCCCGGTCTGGGCGGTGGAGGTTTTCGCACCCATAGAGACGTGCGCCGGTCTGCCCTGGAAGTCCTCGTCGGCGGCAGTGTAACACATCAGCCGGCGGAGAAATGCCGCTGTTTCCGGTGCAATTCCCGATTCCGGGATGCCACGCTCTTCCCGCAGCACCGTCCTGCCGTC
>ERZ1106978.1276-NODE-1276-length-14535-cov-7.942887_pt1 | contig 14535 bp, 10 predicted proteins | sample MGYA00403689_ERZ1106978 | MGnify/ENA primary metagenome ERZ1106978 (study PRJEB35170, sample SAMEA104062434) | human gut metagenome | biome: human gut; feature: human-associated habitat; material: faeces | place: Denmark | collected 2012-08-02 ...
CGTCATAGGGGCAGGGATTGGCCAAAGGGTGAAGGCCAATCTTTTTGCCGATGGCAATGATTTCCGCTTCCCGGTAAAAAAGCAGGGGCCTGATGACGGTCATGCCGCTGCGGGAAAGATGGGTCACGGGCAGGAAGGTCTTGTTCTGCCCCGACTGGAAGAGATTCAGCATCAAGGTTTCCACGGCGTCATCATTGTGATGGGCTAGGGCAATCTTGCTGCAGCCAAGTTCGCGGGCTTTGCGGTTCATCGCGGCCCGGCGGAAGTAGGCACAGGAAAAGCACGGGGTGTTGCCCCGATGGCCCCAGAGGGCCTCGACATTGACCTGCTCCGAATAATGGGTGAGTCCGTAGGTGCGGCAGAAGTCTTCCAGTTCTTTTTTGGGAAAATCTTCGGCAAACATGCCGTCCATGGTGTAGCACAACAGGTCAAAATGGCGGGGACTGTGTTTTTGGATCTCGGCTAGGGCCGCTGTAAGGAACATACTGTCCTTGCCGCCGGAAAGGCCGATGAGAATCTTATCCCCTTCTTCAATCATATTGAATTCAATCAGGGCCCGCCACAGTTTTGTAAGGTCGCTGGCGGGGACAAACGCATCGTGTTTCATGAGATGATGTTCACACTCCTGGAAAAGGATTCTTCTATTATAGCAAAAATAGAGCGGACATGTTAGAATAATAAAGCAAATTCTAGACGAATTGTGAGGAAAAAATGGAAGATTTATTATCATCGCTCAATACTCAGCAGGCTGAAGCCGTCAAACATGTGGCTGGGCCTATTTTAATTTTGGCGGGTGCCGGAAGCGGCAAGACAAAGGCCCTGACGACACGGATTGCCTATCTTTTGGAAAAAGGGGTCCCTCCTTACAGCATCCTTGCCATTACATTTACGAACAAAGCGGCCAAGGCTTGTTGGTCCCCTTGCCAAAGATGTCTGGCTCTATACGTTCCACGGTTTCTGCAACCAGCTCCTGCGCCGGGAAATCAAGCATCTGTCCCACTACGGCTATGGGACAGGCTTTTCCATTTATGATACGACGGACTGCAAGAATGTCCTGAAGGGCATCTTGAAGGATCTCAAGATGGATGAAAAGTTCTACCCCTTGAGCGCGGTGATGTCGGTCATTTCAAATGCCAAGAATGCACAGCTTTCCAGTGCCGCTTTTGCCAGGAAGGCCGATGACTTCCATGCCAAGAAAGTGGCCGAGATCTATCTTGAATACGAAAAGCGCATGCGTCAGAACAACGCCGTTGATTTTGACGACCTCCTGCTCCTTTCCGTGGACCTGCTGCAACATGACAGGGACGTGCGGGAAAAATACCAGCATAAGTTCCAGTATGTCATGATCGATGAATACCAGGATACGAACCATGTGCAGTATCTTCTGGCCAAACTCATCAGTGCCCCGGAAAACAACCTTTGTGCCGTCGGCGATATTGACCAGAGCATCTATGGGTGGCGCGGCGCGGATATCAGCAATATCCTTGATTTTGAAAAAGATTATCCCGATGCCAAGATCTATAAACTCGAGCAGAATTACCGTTCTACTCAGGTTATCCTTGACGCGGCCAATGCGGTCATTGAACATAACAGTGCCCGCCGGCCCAAGAACCTTTGGACGGAAAATGGGAACGGGAAACCGATCACCTATTTTCAGGCTTTCAACGACCGTAATGAAGCGGAATTTACGGTCCATAATATGCGGCGTCTGCGCGACGAAGCTCATTTCCATCTGGGCGATATGGCGGTCCTTTACCGGACCAATGCCCAGTCCCGCATGTTTGAAGAAACCCTCATCAAAAATGGCCTTCCTTATATCATGGTTGGCTCCTTGAAATTCTATGACCGCAAGGAAGTCAAGGACCTGCTTGCTTATTTGCGTCTCCTTGTAAATGGCCGTGACGAGCAGGCCTTGGAACGGGTCATCAACGAACCGAAACGGGGCATTGGCAGTGCGACAGTGGAAAAACTCAAGATGCTCCTTAATGAAACGGGACTGTCGCTGCATGAAGCCCTCAAGGCACCTTCTGCTGGTGAACTCCTTGGTCGGAGTCTCCTTAAGGTGACCGCTTTCAGTACCCTTCTAGAAAGCCTTCGCAAGGAAACTGATACGGTCCCTGTGGAGCAGCTCATGACGGATATCCTCGAAAAGACCGGGTACTGGGATGCTTTGCTCCTGGAAGGCTCGGAACAGGCTCGGGGCCGCATGGATAACCTTGACGAATTAAAGCGCATTGCCATGGAGTTCCAGGAAGATGAAAACGAGGAGGAAAAGACCTTGGAGGATTTCCTGAACCATGTGGCCCTTGTTTCCGATATCGATGATGCCAAACTCAGCCGCGATGCCGTGACGCTGATGACGCTCCACTCGGCCAAGGGACTTGAATTCCCTGTTGTCTTCATGGCCGGCATGGAAGAGGGCCTTTTTCCGAGTCAGCGCTCCCTTGACGACACGGATAAGCTTGAGGAAGAACGGCGTCTTTGCTATGTTGGGATTACGCGGGCCAAGAAAAAACTATTCCTTACAAGCTGCCGGAGCCGCATGATGTACGGCCGGACGGTCATGTTCCCGCCGAGCCGCTTCCTTGAAGAAATCCCCCGCCATCTTATTGAAACGGCCCTTGTCGGCCAGCAGGATGGGAGCGGGGCGCAGCGCGCGGCATGGGAAAATCGGCCGCAGGAAGAAGGGTCAGGGCTTCGCAGCATTGCCAGAAGACGCGGCGCAAGCATCCTTGACCGGCGCGACAGGCGCTCCGAATATGTGCCGGATGGAAAGCTGGAAGTCTTCAAGGCTGGCGATAAAGTCCGTCATAAGGCATGGGGCGTGGGGACGGTCATCTCGGCCCAACCCGACGCTGATGGGCAGATTGTCAAAGTGGCCTTCCCCGGTACGGGCATCAAGGCCCTTTCAACGAAATACAAAGTCATCCAGAAAGTATAAGAGGCGAATCTCATGACGATCATGACAAAACAAGAGGCTTTGCTAAAGGCCCAAGCCCTTCGCAAGGAATTGGAACGCAACTCCTACCTTTATTATGTGGAAGATATGCCCACCATCACTGATGCGGAATATGACAGCCTTATGCGCCAACTGCGGGCTATTGAGGCGGAATATCCTGAACTTGTGACGCCGGATTCCCCGACCCAGCATGTCGGCGGCTACGCGAAACCTGGGTTTACGGAAGTGCATCACATTACGCCGCTGTTAAGTTTAGCCAATGCCTTTTCACCGGAAGAAATGAAGGAATTTGACCGCCGGGTCCATGAAGGCCTTCCTAAGGACGCCAAGGTAGAATATGTGGTGGAACCGAAAATCGACGGTCTTGCCTGCAGCATCATCTATGAAAATGGTCGCTTTGTCCGAGCGGCGACGCGAGGCGACGGCATGGTCGGCGAAAATGTGACGGAAAATGTGCGGACCATCAAAAATATCCCTAAGGTCCTATCCTCGCTTCCTGGCGTTCCCATACCGGAACTCCTTGATGTGCGGGGAGAAGTCTATATGCCCCGTCATGCCTTTTTGAAGCTGAATGAGGAACGGGTGGAAAGAGGGGAGACGGAATTTGCCAATCCCCGGAATGCCGCTGCCGGTTCCTTGCGTCAGCTCGATCCCCGTGTCACGGCTAGGCGTTCACTGGCATTTTTTGCCTATGGCATTGGCACGGGCGCCCTTGATACGCATAATGATTCCATGGATCGCCTCGAGGCCTATGGGTTTACAACGACAGAAGGACGGACCAAGGTTGCGACCATTGAAGAGGCTAACGCACTCATTGCTCGTCACGGTGAGCGCCGCAAGAGCCTTGGCTATGACACGGACGGTGTCGTCGTCAAGGTCAACGCCGTATGGCAGCAGAACATCCTCGGGGCCACGGGAAAGGATCCCCGCTGGGCCATGGCCTATAAATTCCCGCCCGAACAGGCGGAAACGACGCTGCGGGATATTGTTATCCAAGTGGGCCGGACGGGCGTCCTTACACCGACGGCTGTCCTTGATCCCGTAAAGCTTTCGGGGAGCACCATCAGCCGTGCCACGCTTCATAATGAAGATTTCATTGCGGAAAAGGATATTCGCATCGGTGATCGGGTCATTATCAATAAAGCCGCGGAAATCATTCCAGAAGTCCTGCGTGTCGCCGTGGAAAAACGGACCGGTGAGGAAAAGGTTTTCCATATGCCTGCGGAATGTCCGGAGTGTGGCTGGCCGGTTGTCCGAAAAAATGGAGAAGCCGCTGTGCGCTGCACCAATCCCCACTGTCCCGCCTTGGGCAGGGAAGGCCTCATCCATTTTACCAGCCGTGACGCCATGAACATCGATGGCTGCGGCCCTGCTGTCCTGCTCCAGCTCCAGGAAAGGAATCTGGTGAAGGACCCGAGCGACCTTTATCTTGTTACGGCAGATGACCTCATGGAACTTGACCGCATGGGCGCAAAGTCCGCCAATAACCTTGTCCGGGCCATTGCTGCCAGTAAGGAAAACAGTCTGGATAAGCTCCTTTTTGCCCTCGGGATCCGCCACGTTGGGGCCAAGGTGGCCCGGACCCTTGCCATGAAATACCAGACCATGGATGCCCTGATGGAGGCAACACAGGAAGAATTGGCACAGATCCCTGATATTGGACCGGTCATTGCCGAAAGTGTCGTGACCTATTTTGGCGATCCAGGAAACCAGGATTACATAGAACGGCTGAAGGAATTGGGCCTTAATATGAAGATGCTGGGGACGGCTGCTTCCAATGAGAATCATCCCTTCTACGGGAAGACCATGGTCTTTACTGGAACCCTGCCCACCCTCGACCGGGCAACGGCCCAGACCATGGCTCAGGAAGTGGGCGCCAAGGTGACAAGTTCTGTCAGCAAGAAGACGGACTATGTTGTCGCAGGGGCCGATCCAGGCAGCAAATATACCAAAGCCCAGTCCTTGGGTGTCACCATCCTTGATGAAGCTGCCTTCCGGCGGCTCCTGGAAAATAAGGACATGCAATAAGCCCGATAAAAAAGCTGCGGAGAAAGAAGAGCTCTTTCTCCGCAGCTTTTCTTATTGGATTCAGCCGGCTAAATAAGTGAAGAGGGCAATCATGAGCGGCATGGTGATGACGCACAGGACCCAAACCTATCTCGAACTCGAATGAGTTCATCCGGAATATAATTGTTCCCTCAACGGTTTCTTTTGGCACATCATGAGCATTGCTGATGATCTCAGATATCTCCACAAGGGAGTGACTTCCATCATCTTTTTCAATAGCTTTGCTCCTTTGAATCCAGCTGCTGACCGTGCTTGGATTCAAATCATATTCCGTCGCAAGTTTTCTGATGGATTTTCCACCAGAGATATAGGTAGAGATGATTTTCTCCTTCAGCTCAGTTGTATACTTCTTGTATTCCATAAAAAATCTAAAGCCTCCTTGTATTGCCTTAGATTTTAGTCAGTTTTCACAAATTTTTGTGTATGGAAATCTAGCAACCTCACTATATCTCCGCCTTGTATACGAGTTCATCCAAATATTTTTGGATATTCTCGGGATGAATTCTCAGATGCACTGTAGATTAGCACGATAAATTATGAAGGTATTTTCAAATTGGCTTATGAAAATGCCTTCTTTTTGCATCCGTTCCGTAATCCGTGTCCTAAAAGAATCTGGAAATCCGTTTCCGTATCCGTTCCGTCATTCCCACGGCATGCGTGTGTTTTGCTATGACTTTGCATTGGCGAACAATATGGAAATTCCTTTTCCCATGGCATTCTCCATGCTATTATTTTGTCGAGAAAGAAAAAAGACAGATTCAAAGCCATGACAAGCCATCTGTCTTTACCCCCAACGAGGCAACTAAATGATACTATATCCGCACTGCATCTTCAAGGATTTGACTGAAGGAAGCGGCATTTCCGGTGTGAATTCTGCGACGGTACAGGACAGGTACTCCAGTGCATTGGCAGGAATGGACCTCAACCACGCGAAATGCGAATCCTGCGGAAGAATCGGCGATTTCTCCGTTCACGGCTATTACAGAAGAAGGATTGTCGTCATGGGCGAAGTCTGCTTTGTCCTCATCATGCGGATGAAGTGCCTCGGCTGCAGCGGGACTCACGCGATCCTGACAGCCGACATGATTCCGTACTGCAGATACATGACGCATGCGTGCCTCATGGTCCTGGCCGGCGGGGAAGTCTTCCTGGACGATCAGGAACGGAGACGACTAAGGAAACGTGCCGAACGTTTTCTCGAATGCTGCCGGGCCTTCGGAATCTCCGGCGGGATCTCCGATCCGGCCGCCGCCGACAGGCAGACCATACCGCTGTTCCGGCTTGCATGTTTCCAGATTCGGCGCGGAAGGATCTTCATGTCGGGATGAAAACCACACCGCCTGTCTTTGAAAGCCCTCCTTCTGCGGCTATCATTGCGCCAGGAGGAAAAAAATATGGCAAGATGCAAGGATTCGAACGCTTTGGCTCTGCTCAGGTATTCCGTCATCGCCCCGCTGATAAACGGAACGTCCACGGCAAGGTCCAACAACGTGTTTTACGTGGAGCAGTCGATGAAGGAATGGAGGCTCCCCGACGGGACCGTGCTCACGTTCTCGGCGGCTACCGCGCAGAACTGGTACTACGCTTACAGAAAGAAAGGGCTCGACGGGCTCCGCTATGCACAGAGAAGCGACATGGGGAAGAACAGGAAACTGACCGACGAGGCCAAGAGAAGGATGGAGGAGCTGATATCGGAGTTTCCCAGGATCAATTCGAGGGTGATCAGGTCGAAGCTCATAACGGAAGGGTTCATAAGCCAGGACGGCGTATCATATTCCACGATAAACCGTGTGACCAACATCCTGAGGGACAGGATGAAAGACGCCGGTTCCGAAAAGACATACCTTAGGTATGAGGCCAGGCACATCAACGACATCTGGTGCGCCGACACCTCTTTCGGCCTCAGGCTCTACGGCAAGGACGGAAAGAGCAGGAAGCTTGCCATCATCGGCATAATCGACGACGCCTCCAGGATGATAGTATCCTGCAGGATCCACGATTCCGACAACATCCCTTCCTATCTCAGCACCCTCAGCGATGCCGTCAGGAGACATGGCATACCGAAGGTCCTCAATGTCGACAACGGCTCCAACTACCGCTCCCAGGCCGCAAGGACCGTCTGTGCCAATCTCGGCATTTCGGTCCATTACGATCCGGTCCATACGCCGCAGTCCAAGGCGAAGATAGAGCGCTTCTTCAGGACTCTGAAGGACGGCTGGATGTCAGGGATAGACTTCCGCTCCTTCCGTTCCGTCGCGGACTTCCAGAGATCCCTTGACGAATGGATCTCCGAATACAACAACAGGATCCATTCCTCCCTCGGAGGGAAGACCCCCGCCGAAAGATACCTGGAGGAATCGAAGAACGCCATCCACAGAAGCGAGGCGGAGATAGAGAAGGCGTTCATGCTGGAGGACGTCCGGAAGTCGACGTTCGATTCCCTGATCGTCCTGGACGACGTCCAGTACCAGCTGCCTGCGAGGTTCGCGGACAGGAAGGTAAGAATCGTCTACTCCTTCGACAGGACGAAGGTCTTCGTGAAGGACGACGAAGGCACGCTGACGGAGGTCCATGTGCTTGACAAGGTCGCCAATTCGAAGGCAAAAAGATACCAAATGGGAAAGGAGGAGAATGAATGACAGGCTACGATGACAGGTTCTATGCAGGATTCGGTCTCATGTACAACCCGTTCGCAAAGAACAACGCCGACAAATTCCGCTATGACAACAAGGACTGCAGGGAGCTGAGAGTCAGGCTTGACCATCTCTTCGAGACGAAGGGAATCGGGCTGGTCGTCGGAAGCCCCGGGCTTGGGAAGACATCCCTTGTCCGCGAATACGCCGGGAAGCTGAACAGGTCGCTTTACAAGGTGGTCTACATCTCGATGTCGACGCTCAGCGAGTGCGACTTCATATACAACATGGTGACAATGATGGGATACGAGCCGACATGCAAGAAATCGGCGAACATCAAGATAATCCAGAAGGCTATCATTGACTATGCGGACAACAAGAAGATGACTCCCGTGATAATATTCGACGAGGCAAACTATCTTTCGTCGTCGTTCCTGAACGACCTGAAGATGATACTGAACTTCAGGATGGATTCATATGACCGGTTCGTCGTGCTTCTGGTTGGGCTGCCGGTGCTGGTGTCAAACCTTCACGTGGCGGCGCAGGAGCCGCTGAGGCAGAGAATCATAATGAACTATACGTTTGACGGGATGGACAAGGAAGAGGTGAAGGAATACATTTCCGGCAAGCTTGAAAAGGCCGGCGGCAGCAGGAACATATTCGACGAGGGGGCCATCCAGGCCATATGCAACATCACTCACTGCAATCCGAGACTGATCGACAATCTGATGACCTATTCGCTGATGATAGCCGCATCGAGCCATACGCAACGGATAACGCCTGAGATAGTAGAGCAGGCATCGCTCGAGATAATGAATTAGTCAAAAAAGTTCCGCGCAAGCGGAACTTTTTGCATGTATGTGGTGCAATCGGGTGATTTCTTCATAAAACAATTTGCGAATACCTTTATAAAATAATTTGGCACTCTACAGATGCACTTTGAACAGTCTTTGAACTAAATTGCATACTCTGTCGACGGGATTCAGCATAGCATGGGAATCTTTTCCTTTGGAGTTCACGACCATTTCGGTCGAGTCACTGAATGCTCTGCCGAAATGTCCTTCATCATGGGTGACAATAGAATTCGGTGAGACATGGGAGGCGAATGCCACTTCGGAGTCTCCGCCGCTGGCATTTCCTTTTCCTCCAAGAACAGCAAGAATCTTTCCGCTATTATCGATGGCAACGGCAACTTGCCTGAGATTATCGGACAGTCCCCTCTTTTTTTCTTTACTTCTTTCCTTCGCCGGAACGCTGATATAGGTGTGATCTACATAGACTTTTCCCGATAATACCGAGTTTTTCTGCGATTTCACCAAAGCCTGAAGCTTTCTCTTCCATAGACATACCGTTTGCACGGATACACCTATCTGATGTGCGACCTGATGGAAGAGAACGCCATCTGAAAGCATAGAAACCATGCGCCGTATCTGCACGGGCCTTAGCTTGGATGAATTCAGAATCGTTCCCGTTCTTGACGAAAAGGATTTGTGGCAGTCCTTGCAGTACCATCTTTGGTGATTATGTTCCTTCCCGTTCTTCTTTATATTGTGCGAGTGGCAATACGGACATTCCTCAACGGCTCTCATAGTCATATTACGGCAATCGAAAAAGCTCATAACGAAATCCTTTCCGAACATTCAGAGGCCAGCTTCCGAGGGAAATTGCTGCATTAACCCGGAATCAGGCCTTTGAATATTCTCAATGCAGCATCAATATTCTACCACTTTGGGCCTTTTCGTAATCAGCAAGCAACACTATTGTTTATCCTTTTCAAAAACTTTATAATCTATTAAAGAAGAGCCTACAATAACACAAAAAAGAAGTTGATAATAACCGCAGAATTGTCATCAATCGATCTAGAAAGATCAATGAACTTTATAAAAAGATTTCTGCAAAAAATGCAACTTTACAATCTTTGTTTGGCAGAGATTTTAAGTATCATTCGCTTATTGAATTTGAAAAGAAGTATAGATGTTACATCATTAGAAGAAGTAACAAATATTCAGGTATTATTGCCAAAACCAATAGCAGATAAAATGTACTGATATAAGAACATATTGAAAGATTTCAAAACACAGCAAAAATCCAGCGATATAATAAAATAAAAAAGAGGTAAAACCATGATTGATTTAGTTAAGAAAATTGATGAAGAAAATGAATTTAATGAAGAAGAGGATGAACCTTTCCTTTATGATGAAGATTTTGATGAAATGGATCAACCAGAAGAAAGAATGTCTCATTTAGGCAAAAACAAGAAAGATTCTTCTACTTATCAATTAATTAATGCTTCCAAATTAGAAGAAGGTGAACAACCATTAGGTAGAGTTATTGGTTATAAAAATCAAAAGAAAGAACTCCTTTCCGTTATTGATTGGTTCAAACATTCTAAAGAACTCAAAGAAAAAGGTGTATCCATTCCTAAAGGTGTCATCTTATTTGGTGAACCAGGCAATGGTAAATCCTTATTAATTAAAGAAATAATTAGATGTTGTGAAGCCCCAGTGTTCGTATTCCAAGGTGGGCAAATCAATGTTACTGAAGGTATCTGTGAAACATTTAGTAAAGCTAGAGAAGTAGGTCACGCCATTATTATCTTTGATGAATTAGATTTACTTATTAACAATGAAAGGAGAGTAGTGAGAGCTCTCCAAGAAAACTTAGATGGTGTTGAATCATCTGATGACATCTTAGTGATTGCCGCTACTAACTATATAAGAGAGATTCCAGACCCATTATTAAGACATGGTCGTCTTGAAAAACTCATCAAAATCCCATGTCCAACTGGTGAAGAAGCATTAGAACTTCTTACAAAACACTTTAAAGAATTCAATCTTGAGTTCCCTAAAGACTTTGACGATGAAGAAGTAGCTTTATCACTCAATGGTATTAGCTGTGCAGGTGTAAAAGCAGTAGTGAATGACTTAGTTCTCAGAAATGGTTTTGAGAACATTACTTCAGAGATGATTGATAAATCAATCTACAACATCACAGATAGAGTCAAAGATACTCCTGAAGAAGACAACTTAGAAGTTGCAATTCATGAAGCGGGTCATGCGGTTGTAGCTAAAGCATTCCCTCAATTCTTCTTAATCAACAGACTCAACATTTCAGGTGCAAGTGGTCAATTCCACGCTAAAGAAGTTGAGAGAGGGTTTTGGCCATACGAAAAAGTGATTGCAGATATAAAAATCTCTATGGCTGGTGTCCTTGCTCAGAAGATTATCTGTGGTAGAGGTTCTAGAGGTTGTGATAGCGACTTACAAAATGCGCGTATTGATGCTTATAACATGCTTAATATGTGTGGTTATTCCTCTTGCTGGGAAACTCTTCCTGTTCTTAGACAAGGTGCTAGAACTGAAACATCCATCAAGCGTAGAAAGATGGAAAAGAAAATTGAAGCTCTACTTAAGAAGTGTGAGAAAGAAACAGCAAAATATATCAAATCTCACAAGCTTCAAATCAGTGCACTAGGAAAACTTCTCTATGAGAAGAAACATCTTAAATCCTCAGAAATCTTATCCTGTATTGGGTAAGACTTCTCTTAAATATTCAGCTAGAATATATATGTATCAAATTCAGTTCGCCATTGAGTATGGCAAAAATAACTTATAAAACAAGGAGGATTTTTTATGTTAGATTCATTAACTTTAAAATTTTGTGAGCCATTCTTCAGAGCGGCTAAACTCAATGATGGTTGTCCTATAAAGGTTGTTTATGGTTGTCCAAAAGGAAAAAACTCAATTATTCACGACGATATAAGCAAAGCTGAGAACGTATTGGTATATGGCGCTACAGGAAGTGGAAAATCAGTCTTTTTGCACGTATTCATTAAAGGTGCTTCAATGTTTAACACTATCGAAGATGTGAGATTGGTTTTATTTGATTCTAAAAGAGTTGAATTTAATCAATACAAGAATAATGAATTGTTGCTTTGCCCAATAATCAATAATGGTAACGAATTATTTGCTAAGATTAAAGAATTGATTAACGAGTGCCATAAGAGAAAAGAAGCGATTGGAGGCAACGACTTTGAAACCTCTAGAAAGCAAAATAGCCATCATTTTCCATATATTTTGTTAGTTATTGATGAATATGCCGATATAGCAAATAAGGAATTAAACAACGTTTTATTAGAACTTATTAAGGATGGATTTAAATATGGAATCCACATTATTTTATCAACACAAATGATAAGTGGATGGGGTGCTGATATTGATTTCTTTAAATCTTTCAAAACCATTATTTGCCAGGAAAATTATGATAAAAAAGAAACTTGTAGATTAATTGGTGATTATGTTGAATTGAAAGGTAGTGGTGACTCTTTAGTTCTCCACGATGGAGAACTAAACAGAACACAAGGACTTTATACTTCCTGCAATGAAGACTTATCCGAGAAATTTAATTAGTACATTATGTTGATGTAAACATGTGTATTTAAAATGTTGGAAAACATAATGAAGAAGTTCTTGTTCCTGTCGATGATGATGGAAACTTTATTGCCAAAAAGAAGCAATAACCATTTACAATATAAGAAATCAACTTAAGGCAGAAAAATTAGATAAATACATAAAGATTAAGATGAAGTTTTGGTTGTTAATGAAAATGATAAAAGGCAAGAGATATCCCTCCATTTAGAGAATGGCAAACTCTCTTATTACTCATGCCGTATGTATGAAGAATGGTATAATAAATTTTCGAAGAAGCACAAAAATGAGTTATAGAGGAAAGGTTTTTATATTGAATAAACCTTTTGAAGAGAGCTAAACAGATGTAGAAGGTAATGTTGCTCACGAAATAATTGATTATATTAAAGTCGACAATAAAAAAGTTTTTGTTTAGAAAAGGATAAACATTAGTGTTGCTGCATCCCGTGAATGTCTCTTCTTCTAAATGAAATCCCGGATGAAAATATGGAAATGTCTATATGGCGTAGGTAATCTGAATATGCTTTATCGTCATATATCTCCGTGAGCTCGCTAGATTCCCATACGCATATTTTTTGAAAAAGTTATGAAAAAACGATGGTTTCTTAAGCCGCCGTTTTGCCTTGCATGAATATTCACACAGTGGTGTGCTAAATTTAATTCACCCTTTCTTCTTGATAAGAAGCTTCGGATTGTCCCTGATGCCTTCTGACCACGGCATCAGCTTTGACGCCGAGGTGTTGTGGGCATGGCTGAAGACATAGGTGAGATACTCATCCGGATAGAGACCGTTTTCCTCAGCTGTCTTTATGACGGTTGTCAAAATGGATGCTGCCCTTGCACCATCATCGTTCCTGCAGAAAAGGAAGCCTCTTCTGTTGGTCGCAAACATCTTGCAGGTCTGTTCCGTGAGGTTGTTGTCTATCGGTATGTCACCACATTTCAGGAAGGTGAAGAAGTCATCCCCGCCATTGAGGTAGTATCCTATGGCATCGCCGAGAGGCGAGTTCTCCGCATAGCCGATTTCTTCGACATATTTTCTGAAGGCATCGACATCAGCAAGATAGTCTTCCTTGTTTCTTTCCTCGAGCACATCGACCGGGTCAAGGTTCTTTGCCTTTATTCTTCGCTCGTTCTCAAAGATCTTATCAATGAGTCTCAGAGCCTCGTAGGCTACAGAATCCTTCTTCTCTTTGTCGTCAAGAGTCTTGACTATGTCAGCAAATTTTCTGCGGAGATGGCAGAGACATCTCTGCTTGCTGATTCCTTCCGGCATTTTGTCATAGCCACTGTATCCATCGACGACGATGGTGCCCTTATAGTTCTTCAGCAGCTTCTTGATGTAATCGGAATCCCTTGAACCGGTATATCTGAAGAATCGGATCTTATGTCCATCGGGTTCACCATGGATGACATACACGTAGCAGTGCTCCCTGTTATCACCGATAGCTTCAATCACCTTCAGATAGGTCTCATCAATGCCATAATACGGAGATTTCCCGTTTCCTATGAGATTCTCAATCACTGCATAGATACCCTCAAGCAGCTCAGCGGCTTTCATGATATAGCCATACAGGGTTCTAAGCGAGAATTCGAAACCACATCCGTTGATCCATTTGTGGTAACGGAAAACAGGCATGCCAAACTGGAACTTGGCAGTGCAGAGATCGGCAAGAAGACTCGGGCCGACGCTGCTATGTGAGATTGGCGAGACTGATTCATTCTGATAGATGACGCCTCTCTGTTCCTTGCTTATGTATTTTGGCGTACTGACAAGATGAACGACAATATGTGCCTTGACCCTCTCAAGGACAAAGGTCTCGTCCTCACCGATTTTCTCAAAATGCCAGTCTGGATGCTGGGCCATCAGTTCCGGAAGAATATCATTGGTATAGATTTCATTACCCTTGGCAAGCTCACGGAGCTCCTCCGTTGAATAAATTCGCTGAGCCTTCTTTCTCTTTGGCACATCAGGATCGTTGGTTGGAGGAATCTTCTTTCGGGAATAGACCCTGCGCTCCTCTACTGTCCTGAAGGCATTGTCCGACTTTGTCACAAAGCGCTCGAGATTTCCCTTTTTCTCCTTGGCAAGCTCGTATTCATATTTTGCTTTCCAGCGTTTGACCTGTTCTTCCAGGTCCTTCTTCTCAGAAGCAAGTCTCTCGTTTTCATGTATGAGTTCCTGATTGTTCTTGCTGAGTTCCTGATTGTTCTTGCTGAGTTCCTCAACCTTTCTGAGATGAGCCTCTTCCTGGTCTTTCAGCAACGAAATTAGTTCCTCTTTTGATAATTCTGAATAGTTAATTTTAACGTTCATAAGGCGATTTTTCTATACAACTATTTTACCATATTTTAGATAAAATGGATATAAAATAATGATAAAAAATGCCGATTTTTGATGTGTACCCAATTCTTGGACCGCTAGTCAAGAAGGATGGATGGCCAAGCT